>Ga0209427_10006483_pt1 | contig 13347 bp, 11 predicted proteins | sample DeeMarSWOR136_30_FD_187465 | JGI IMG/M metagenome (GOLD analysis project Ga0209427, IMG submission 187465) | Marine sediment microbial communities from White Oak River estuary, North Carolina - WOR-1-36_30 (SPAdes) (version 2) | ecosystem: Environmental > Aquatic > Marine > Intertidal zone >... | reverse complement strand
GGGAAAGACGAGGAAGACAACATGGTTGTCGAGAAGGTGGGCGAGCCACGTTCTTTCGACTTTGAGCCCATGCACCACTGGGAGATTGGAGAGAAACTCGGGATTCTTGATTTTGAGCGGGCTGCCAAGATCGCTGGAGCACGTTTTGCCCTTTACTTAGGACTGGGGGCCAGGCTTGAGCGGGCCCTGATCAACTTCATGCTGGATGTACAGACCAAGGAACACGGCTATCTGGAAGTCCTTCCGCCATTCATGGCCAATCGGACCAGCACGACCGCTACAGGCCAGTTGCCCAAGTTTGAAGAAGATCTGTTCAAAGTCGAGGGGTGGGACTATTACCTGGTGCCCACTGCTGAGGTGCCCGTCACCAACATCCACCAGGGCGAAATCCTGGATGAGCAGGACCTCCCCAGGCTTTACGCGGCCTATACGCCTTGCTTTCGATCTGAGGCCGGTTCTTACGGCAAGGATACCAGGGGACTGATCAGACAGCATCAGTTTAATAAGGTGGAACTCGTCAAATTCACCACCCCCGAGAGTTCTTATGAGGAACTCGAAAAACTATTGAAGGATGCTGAAGTCATCCTTAAGCGCCTTGAGCTACCCTATCAGGTCGTAGAGCTATGCACAGGGGATCTGGGGTTTGCCGCTGCCAAGACATATGACATTGAGGTCTGGATGCCCGGACAACAAAAATACCGGGAGGTCTCCTCATGCACAAACTTCGAGGATTTTCAGGCCAGAAGGGCCAACATTCGGTTTAAAAGAAAAGGAAAAAGGGGGACCGAACTGGTTCATACCCTGAACGGGTCGGGACTGGCTGCCGGTCGCACGGTCGTTGCGATTCTGGAAAATTTTCAGCAAGAGGACGGCTCTGTCATCATCCCTGAGGCCCTCAGGCCGTACATGGATGGGGTGGAGAGAATAGAAAAAATCGTCAGTGGTCATTAGTGAATGGTCAGTGGTTATTTGATATTTGGTAACCGTTCACTGGTTCAGAGGTTCAGAGGTTGTAACCCTGAACGGTGAACTCTGAACCTGTGAACGCCTACGATATTTGATATTTAAATGATAAATGACCGATGATAAATGTTCCGTACGGATCATTATTATGAAAATAGAAAACTTTCCTGAACATATCCAGCAATACCTAATCCCCAAGCCAAGCGGGCACGTTGTCTACCAGTGCCTGGGCTGTGAGGCAGAGTACGACATCACTCGCCTCCTGTACACGTGTCCTGCGTGCCACAGCGTGCTCCTCCTGACAGACCTTGCCTTTGACCGCCTGAAGCAGATCCCAGCGGATATCTGGCACCAGATTTTTGATTATCGAAAGATGCTAAATATGCCGGCCTTCCAGGGAATTTATCGCTACCACGAGTTTGTCGGACCGATGATGCCTCTTGATGCGGTTATTTACCTGGGTGAAGGAAACACCCCCATGGTGGAAGCCAACCCCTACCTTCAACAGCTTGTAGGTGCTCAATTCTATTTCAAGAACGAAGGCCAAAACCCGAGCGCCTCTTTCAAGGATCGGGGCATGGCGAGCGCCCTAAGCTGTATCAACTTTCTGGTCAACTCCGGCAAGCTGTCCGACGTACTGGCTGTATGTGCCTCGACTGGTGATACTTCCGCCTCAGTTGCTCTCTATGCGGCCTATCTTCAGCCCGGGGTGAAATCAGCCGTCCTTCTTCCCCACAAGAAGGTCACACCCCAGCAACTGGCCCAGCCACTGGGAAGCGGCGCGGTGGTCTTTGAGATCCCGGGCGTTTTTGACGACTGCATGAAAGTGGTAGAAGCCCTCTCTGAACATTACAACGTCGCGCTTTTGAACTCCAAGAACGCCTGGCGCATATGGGGCCAGGAATCGTACTCTTATGAAATTGCCCAGGACTTTGACTATGACATGGACCACAAGGTGATCGTGGTGCCGATTGGAAACGCCGGAAATATCACGGCGATCATGAGTGGTTTCTTGAAGTTCTTTGAGGCCGGAATCATAGACCGGCTCCCAAAGATCATCGGCGTGCAATCAACCCATGCCAATCCCGTATACAGGTATTACTTGGAACCCAAGCCTGAAAAAAGAATATTTGTTCCTGTTAAAGTTCGCCCCAGCGTGGCCCAGGCCGCCATGATCGGAAATCCAGTCTCCGTGCCCCGCGTGATTCACCTGGTGGAAGCCTATAACGAGAAAGGAGGGGGCCAGGCCGTATTCTTTACAGAAGTGGAGGAACAAGCGATCATGGACTGGCAGCTTACGGCCAACCGCAATGGCCACATTGCTTGTACTCAGGGCGGGGAGACCCTGGCCGGGCTGGTGGAGGCGAAAAAACGGGGCATTGTAAGTGAACATGATGTGGTAGTGCTTGATGCCACGGCCCACGCCCTGAAATTTGCCGGTTTTCAGGCCATGTATTTCGAAAACCGCTTCCCCCCGGAATTCGAGATTACCCCCAAGACGTCCCTTCAAAATGCCCCGAGGCTGGTCCAGCCCAAAGATCTGGATGCAATTCCCACTCCTGAAAAGCCCCTTGAAGGCAAGGCCCTTGAGCGTTTTGTACGGCGGACCGCAGAGGCGATAGCAGACGAACTGAAACTAGAGCATTACACCAACAGGCGATGATCATCGTTTGGGCCAAATAGCATGAAAATTTGCTCCACTAGACGGACTATGAGACAAGCAACGGGATTCACGGTCTCTGAGCTTTTGGTTGCAGCCGGTATTGTCGGTATTCTGTCCACTGTTGCCATTCCTAACTACTACGCGTGGCTGCCCAAATCGAGGGTGAATGGTGCGGCAAGAGAACTCTTTGCAGAGTTCCAGTTAGCAAAAATGAGGGCGATATCCGAAAATAACGACTATGTGATGACCTTTGATACCGGTAATAACACATATAGCATTTATGACGATGACGATAATGATTTTGCCACAGCAGGTGTAGAATCGGACGAACTGGTCAAGACCGTTGACATAGACACCAAGCACGCCAACATTGAGTATGGCTATATCCCAGGGAATAGTCCAAGTGGTAGTGTAATAACGAAGGCGGTGACGTTTAGCGGCACACCGCCCAGGGTGACGTTTAGCTCGACAGGTTTAGCCAACAAGAACGGAAGCGTATATCTTATGCCGACAGCAGATAGCTCCAATAGCAGGAAAGACTGGCAGAGGGTGATCACAGTCCTTCAAACCGGGCGAGTAAGGTTATACAGACACACCGGCAGTCGCTGGGAGTGAGATCCTTAGAAGCTGTTTCAAAACCCTTTTCCTTTGTCTGTTTGTCCATTTTTGAAAGTTCTAGGCTCGCTTCGCTAAAATTGTAAAACTCGGGCTAATGCCCTCAAACAGTTACAATTTTTTGACGCTCCGCTTTGCTAAGAACTTTTGACAAAAATGGCCAAAATGGAGTCGTCAAAGGGTTTTGAAACAGCTTCTAGCGGTTTTGCGGCATAGGGGTTAACATGAACTGAGGGATCTCGCAGAAGTAAACTGAACATGGGTCGCAAGGGATTTTGGCGAACATGAAAATCTTCCGCCAATTTGTAAATGCACCTGTTGTGGCATTCACTCTATTAGAGGTCTTGGTTGCGATCGTCATATTATCGATCGGCCTGTCAGGTGTGGCCGCGTTTACAGGTTCTATAATGAACTATAACCAACAGGCCAACAACGTCATGAGTGCCACGACATTAGCCCAGGACAAATTGGAGGAACTGAAGAATACAAGCTATTCGAATGTCGCCAGTTCTTCCGATACAGACTCCATCTTCACAAGGACATGGAACGTTAACAGTGATTCCCCTGCTGTGAACATGAAGACCATTGCAGTGAAGGTCAGTTGGAACTGGGAAAGTAAAACTCATAATATCGTTCTGAGAACAATTGTTGCCAAGTAGAGTTGTAAGTTGTCAATAAGACAGGGCAATTCATTGAAACTATAATACCATGACAAAAAAGCAAGCTTGTTGAGAAGTTAAATAAAGTTGCCTGCCTCGGGTGAGCAAGTCAGAAAGAAATGACTGCCATAATGTCTGAAAAAGGTTTTACGTTGGTTGAACTTTTAACCGCCATGGTTCCTTCTCTGATTGTGCTTGGCGCCGTGACCAGTACGTTTATTATACAAGAGAGGAGTTATGAACAGCAGGCACACATCGTCGAAATGCAGGAGAATGTGAGGGCAGGCATGCAAATGATGACAAGAGAGCTTGTAATGACAGGCTATGATCCTACCAGCGCAGCCGGGGCTGGAATCGTATCGGCAAACGATAGCTCTATTAGATTCACAATGGATCTTAATGGCGATGGAGATGTTTCTGATTCAAACGAAGATGTGACCTATGCACTCGATGCGAGTGATAAGCAATTAACCAGAAAGAGCACAGCCATAGACACTGCCACCCCCTTAGCTGAGAATATCCAGGGACTCTCGTTCACATACTATGACAGTAATAACGGCATAACCTCTATTGTCGGGAAGATCAGAAGGATTACGATTCAACTCACAGCGAAAACCTGCAAACCCGACCCTAACTACTCAAGCAATAACGGTTACCGCACAAGGACACTCACCTCAGATGTTTCACCTCGTAATCTTGGATTATGACCCCGAATTTCGCAAAGTTCACAAGATGTCATTGCGAGGCGCGAAGCGACGAAGCAATCCCCTCACCAAGAGATTGCTGCGCTATCGCTCGCAATGACAGGCCTGGTAACGATTTTCAAATAACTTTGCGAAATCCGGGATGATCAGAGGTGATAGCCATAAAAATCCTGTAACCGTTCACGGGGTGATGGGGTATTGGAGTTCTGGAGTGTTGGGAGATGAGAGAGTTTGTAAAAGTATGCAGGAATCCGTGAACAGGCACAAAATCCCAAACAAAAGTCACAACGAACGTGGAGCGGTCCTAGTCATGGTTCTCATGTTTACGGCTATTTTGTTCGTCCTGGGAACAGGGGCCTATTTGACCTCCTCTAACGAGCTTAAGATCAGCAACAATTACAAGATAAGAAAACAGGCTTTCTATGACGCTGAGGCCGGCCTCCAATACTCAATCGCCAAGATAGAAGACGGTCTCGCCCAAGGGACCCTTTCTCTTACCGGCAATACGGTGAGCGTCAACTACGCCGCGCCGGCCGGATTCTCATTTGATACTATCACAATCCTTACGAGGGTGGGTACGACCAGTCAGTACAGATTTCAGGTGACCGGCCACTCCGGCAATGCCGGCAGCACCGTGGAAGCGGTTATCGCCAAAGACACCTTCTTCCAATACGGTGTATTTGGAGGCAATCGTGTTGAGATAGAAAGCGGTGGCTCTGTTTACAGCTATGACTCAAGGATAACGCCGAACCCGGCTCCCACGGATTCCACCGGTGAGGGAGATGTGGGCTCCAATGGGCAAGTTACTGTAGACAACTATGGCTATGTTGACGGAGATGTGGCACTAGGGGATGATGGCGGAGGCACGGAGGGAATCTACGACCCTCACGGCAGCCCCGGCCCCACTATTACCGGCCAAGAAGGCGTGGATGTGGATCGCGTGGGCCCTGACCCCCTGGGCGCAGTTGGTGGCACTCTGGCCACCGATTTTGCGACATACGGCGACAGCGCCAACAACGATAATGCCGGCGCAAGTCCGGCTATCGCCGGAAACTCAATCGACTTGGGCAATGGCCAGACAGTGACATTGGCTGGAAAAGCAGGAGGTGCAAACTACAATCTAACGAGCCTTACGCTCTCGAGCGGAGCCACACTGAACATCGATGCAAGCTCGGGCCCAGTCAATATCTATCTAACCGGTGCACTCGATGCCAAAAATGGATCCGCTATCAACATCACGGGCCAGTCCACGGATGTCACCATTTACTCGAATTCAACGGACGATATCATCTTCGAGCACGGAGGCGAGATGAAGGGTGCAATCTACGCACCATACGCCAAGGTTGAGATGAAAAACAGCGCGGATGTCTATGGCATGATATGGGCCAAAGATGTGTTGATTCACAACCCGGGTGTGTTTTACTTTGATACGGCCTTAAAAGATCAATTCGCTTCCAATGAGGTCTCATTGGTCTCATGGCGAGAGGTCCGGAACTAGTCTGCCGGGAGCGGCTCATCCCACCAGGTGGGTACTTGGCCCCCACGATGGGTCCTTACCTTTTTGAGAAGTTTTGAAAGCTCCTCTTGCGAGGCTAGCAGCTTTTTTCTCTCCTCCTCCATTTGCTTCCTATTGTTTTTTGCTTTTGCCTCCCTGAAAGCAGCGGAAACAGCACTAATTCTCATCATGACAAGTCTTTTTTCCTCAAGGAAAGCCTTGTCTTCAGGATCGGGTAGCGGAGTCTTTTTTTCATGCTCCGATGCGGATTTGTCTTTGATCTCTACTTGATCATTCCATTTATTGGGAGGTTTTGGCTCCTCTATTACGTAGAGCAAGTTTGCCTCTTTTATTTCTCTGACAAGGCCTTTTTGAAGCCCCACCACGCCGCCATAAGAATAAAACCTTATATGACTGCCATCTTCCCAATACTCATAGATAATGAGTTGATTTCCGTTTGTCAGCTTGATGACATGAGATGGGATACAGATAGAAGGATATGCTAGAAAGACAATAAGTAATATAATTCGAGTCAGCTTTTTCATGACGGACCGCCTTTCGTAATTCTTACGAAATCGCGAGACGGTTTTATAACCTTAGTGTAAACGCAAAGTCAATATTGGAATTTCCATAATCTCTATCTCAGAGCCTATAGAAGTCCCTTTCTCCTTCTATTCTTGCCCGGTAAGTAGATTGTACATAAGTTCTCAATGACTTGGAGTAACTGTTTATTGTGTCATTGCGAGGAGCCTAAGCGACGAAGCAATCTCATTGCCGCAAGAGAGATTGCTTCGCTTCGCTCGCAATGACACAAATCCGAGATTATTGAGAAGTTACAATTATACTATAAAATAATTTAATAGTCTTAAAATTCGTTAAGAGCTGGACATGGCGAGCGACTTCCTTTTGGCATGGTCTATGCCTCTGATATTTCATAGATTCCTGACAAATCCCCCCCGCGTTAGAGTTCTGGCACGAAGATTGCTGCACATTCAGGCATCATGACTGCTTTTTTCACATCACGACGTATTAAGACCCAAAAGGGCTTCAGTCTTGTGGAGCTGATGATCGTTATCGCCATCATCAGTGTCGGACTGATCATCGGCATTCCTACTTATAACACAACCATCAAGCCCACGGCTCGCTTGAACGGCGCTGGAAGGCAGCTTTACTCTGATGTCCAATTTGCCAGGTTGCAAGCGATCAGAGACAATGTTCGTTGCGGTATAGCCTTCTCCGCAGGTCCTGCCTACACTGTTTTTATAGATAACAGCCCTGCCAATTCTCAATACGATGGTGGCGAAGAGGTGATAAAGACCGTTAATCTGGCAAATGAGTATTCAAAGGTTCAATTCGATACTTCAAAAGGTGGCGGAAATGGCATTGATTTTACTAATAACTCTTTTTCTATAAGACCTCGGGGACTGGCGACCAACGGCGGCAGTGTTTTTCTAGTAAATGAGAAGGGCGAAGGCCGCGAGATTTTAGTAAATACAATGGGTACTGTGCGTATTGTGAAGTATTAACCTTATAGACTATGGTTTGCGCGACATGAATTTACTTACGAATAAGAAAGGTTTCACGATCCTTGAGGTGTTCATCGCCATCACTCTTCTTGCTGTAGGAATGATGGCCCTGGCTACACTTCAGTCTAGCGGCATACGGGGCAATGACCTGGGAAACCGTACAACCCAAGCCTTAGCCCTGGCCCAGGACAAGCTGGAAGAGATCATCAATGCCGATGCAATCGGCCAAGCGATTGCAGCAGGCACGGACAACAACATTGATGAAACAGGCAGTGCAGGCGGTATCTTTTCAAGAAGCTGGACCATTCAGAACGATACGCCTGCGCCCGATGAGCAAACCTTAGACATTACGGTGACCTGGAATGATATTATTGGACAACACAATGTGACCGTAAGTGGTGTTATAACATCTGACAGCTACTAATAGGGAAAAGTGCGAAATGATGCCTATATGTTCACATAGAACGAATCAGGGATTCAGTTTGGTAGAGCTACTGGTAGCAATGGTAATGGGCCTGGCGATTCTCGGGGCAGTCCTTAGCATCTTTGTCAACCAGAACCGGACCCATGCCATCCAGCAGGAGGTAGCCTACGCCCAACAGAATGTGAGGGCGGCCATGGGTCTGATGGTGTGGGATATTCGAAATGCGGGTCACAATCCAGACAATGGCGATTTTCGCGCAATAGAAGAGGCGACGAGCACCAGTATCCGGGTGAAAGCTGATTATAGTAATCCCGCAGATGGCGATGCCGGTGACGCGGAAGAGGATATTACGTACACGGTGAACGCTTCAGATCAGCTTACCAGGGATGATGCAGTACTGGGGCCTGAGGCTATAGTCGACTTCGTAGACAACCTTCAGTTTTCTTACGGATTTGCGGATGGAGATACAGGCATACCCAACGAAGCGGACGTGGACGACAGCAACGACCGCGACGACATAAGGCTAGTCATCATTCGGCTTGGTGTCCGGACCGAGAATCCGGACCCTGACACGGGGCAGGACCGGGTCAGAAATTTAACCACCAGGGTTCGAGTTCGCAACATGGGTTTTCAAGATATAGATTAGGAGGAAGCCTTGAAACCGATCAATAACGAAAGAGGTGCGGCACTGATTGTTGCCCTCGTTATCACCGGGCTTTTGATGGTCATCGGCACGGCCATCGTTATGACTTCAACGATCGAGCTCAATATTGCGCGGAATGAAAAGGCGGCCCAGACTGCCTTTTACCGCTCCGAAAATGGCCGAGTCATAGCCGCCGAGGTCACCGAAGCTGCTGCCTGGGGTATAGAGTACAACGACAATGACAACTTCGAAGGGAACACGGATATTATAATAGCGGATGGGGACTTTATAATGGAGAGCAATGACGATGCGGATACCCCGCCTGCCAGCCCTGATTTGCAAATGACAGGCTCGTTAGCAGCCGATGTCGATATCGACAAGCTCTCTACTCAACCCCTTCCCGGTAGTGCGGCCAAATTTGGCACCGGTTATGAAGGGGCAGGAAAGATGGGTTCAGTACAAATCATATGTCGAATTGACAGCTTCGGTAGCGGGTCTGACAGTGCCAGCGCTCACATCCGGACCGAATACAGGCTTGTACCGCAATAGCCCCCTCAGAACTCAGGAGGTAACCCATGAAAAGGATTGCATCATATATTATACTTTCATTCATTCTTGTTGTGTCCATGTCTTCTGAGTCACGGTGCGTGACTATGACTGATTACGAGGGCAACCCCGCCACCATGGCAGCCTACAACAGTGTCCCGCCGTTTCTGACCGCTGCTGTGGATCCGAACCTGCTCCTGCTGATTGACAACTCTGCCAGCATGTATGACCTGGCCTATGTTGATGATCAGAGCCAATGCTACGACGACAGCTACGCCTCCGCAAGTACCTATGCCGGGTATTTCGAGCCGGGAACCTATTATAAGTATGATGAGACGGACGGGCAATTTGAACCTACAACCCAGGCTGGTGCAGAGGCCTTCGTTACTGGAGCTACAGGCACGCCATACGCCAATACCGACGTCGGTATCACCATAGACGAAGCCGTCGATCCAAAGGTTGTGACTGCATTTGCAGCTAAGGGGAATTTTCTCAACTGGGCAACGGCCTCGAAATTAGACATCGAAAAAGAAATTCTTACCGGCGGCAAGTATGACTCCACAAACAGCCGGCTCGTTATGGAATCAAGAGGTTGTCTTGACAGGCGTTTTATCAAAAAAGTGGCCGTAATGGACTCAACTTCCACTACTTTCTACCTGACCCTGGGAGTACGGCCACCGGAGGATACTGAAAAAGCCGCTGCATCGGATGACACGACCCGTATCGAGATATTTGCCGTAACGGCCACCGGGTTTGACAACAGCAAGTGTCAAAGTGCCATTGAAGAGTTTCAAGCAGAATCTCCAAATCAAGGCCAGATCATGCAAGATACGGAGGATTGCATGGGCTACCACAGTTCGGACCAGGAACTCGCAGATTCCATGAGTGCATTTAATCATTCAATCCACAACTGTTGGTATGCTAGCAAGAACGAAGGTGATTGGCCTCCGGGTGCCGGTCCCAATCAGAGCGTCAAAAACGACTGTGAGAAGATATACGAGGCAATGCACAAGGAAGATGCAAGTGCCACTCCTGGTGACATCACGACTGACGATAGGGGCTATGTGTGCTACGGGGTGTATGATGACGATCCGAGTACCGCCCCGAATCCCAACCCGCAAGGCTACGTGGGTCGGTGCTGGGACCCAACCGCCGCAACATGGATGGCCAATGGCAACATTGACAACCCTGGATGGATCACTGGTGCCACTGATACTAACGGGTGCATCGAACAGGCCCTACAGGACTATTGTAGTGGTCTCGAAATTCCTGAAGTCGTTGATCCAAGTGACCAGGCGGATGAAACCGGTGAGTTCTGGAACATTCCGGCCGTGCTCATTGACTCAGGGGTTCTTGGTCAGTTAGGCGAACCCCTGGCGGTGTTCAAGGGCTACATCGAGCAATCTACGGCCCCGACGGGGGTCATTCAGGACTTTGCCGATGATCTGCGGATAGGCGTCATGACCTTTAATTACGATGGCTCCGATAGCGAGTGCACCACAACTGATACCCATATCCTTTATGCTTGTACGGATTCTGCGAATCGGGACGGAGGGAAAATTACTTCCTATATTGATAGGAGTACCGCACATACAGACGCTGTGGTCGCTGCTATAAATGACATAAAGGCCACGTCATGGACCCCCATAGCCGAGGCAATGTACAACGCCATAGGTTATTACACACAGAATAGCACACGCAGGCTGCACGCGGACGATTTTTTGATAGATGCCAGCCATCCGGATCCGGTCACGGTCTGGTGTCAATCCAACAATATCCTCATCATAACAGACGGCGCTTCAACCGCTGACCAGGCTGATTTTCCAGTGGCTCTTTCCCCGTCCGACGGGGACACCGATTCTGATTGTACCACTCTGTCCGGCAGTACGCGTTTGGATGACCTTACATATTATGCCAAGCATGGGGGGGCTGCCATCTACACCACGCCACAGACGGATGGTCATGACAAAGAGAACATCACCACCCATATCGTTGTTGCAGGTACTCCACGGGATACCGGATCTACGGATGAGTGCAATCCCAAGATTCTTCTTGAAGATGCTGCCAGTAATGCAGGGACTCCGCTGTATACAGCGGAAAACCCTTCTCAGCTGGAAGACAAAATCAAAGATGCTCTTTGGGCGATTGTCGGCGCTGCCGGGTCCGGAACCGCCGCCTCGGTCGTATCTGCTGCTCGAAAGGGCGAAGGGGCAATCTATCAGGCGGTATTCTATCGCAGCCTTAAGGACATTAACGGCACCGAGATTAACTGGGTAGGGCAACTTCACGGCCTGTTTGTCGACGAGTACGGAAATATGAGAGAAGACAGTGACGGAGATGGTACCCTTAATTTCACGAATGACAACATAATAGAGCTTTTCTTTGACCCGGTCGCAGCCTGCACCAAGGCGAGAAGAGATACTGATTCGGACGCTGACGGAGTGCCGGATGGCTCGCCCGTCACCATTTTGCTAAGCGATGTAAACTATATGTGGGAGGCAGGCAAGGCACTTGCCGAAAGAAATCTCGCCACCAATGACCGTGTTATTCATACATCGATTAACGGCACATGGACGGAATTCAAAGATACAAACGCCACTACCCTACGGCCGTATCTGGCAGTGGAAGATAGTGGCAGCACGACGGAAACGACAAAGTTGATCAACTACATACGGGGCACGGACCAGGCCGGGTATCGGAGCCGGACCATCAACCTGGATGGCACGAACAGGGTGTGGAGACTGGGCGACATCGTCTATTCAACCCCGACCGCGGTAGGTAAACCCATGGAGAGGTATGATCTCATATATCACGACAGAAGCTATAGGGGGTTTAAGACGGAACACCACGACAGGCGCAATGTTGTTTACGTAGGGGCCAATGACGGGATGCTGCACGCGTTCAATGCAGGCTATTACAGTGAAACCGCGCACCAGTTTACGCCCGGCGCAGGCAAGACCCTTGGTGAGGAGCTTTGGGCCTACATTCCCTATAACCTCTTGCCCCACCTGCAATGGTTGAAGGACCCGAACTACTCTCATGTCTATTATGTAGATATGAAGCCAAAGGTGGTCGATGCACAGATTTATGAATTATCAGATCCCGACCACAAGAACGGCTGGGCAACGGTACTCGTTTGCGGCATGCGCTTAGGTGGAGGGGAAATAAGCGTAACCGACGATTTTGGCGCAGGAAGCGAGACCAAGACCTTCCGGTCTGCCTATTTTGCCTTTGATATTACCGATCCGGATAATCCGACGCTGTTGTGGGAACTCACTGATGCCAATCTTGGTTTTACAACCTCGTATCCTGCAATCGTTTTGGTTGATCGATCGACGACCCCCGATACCTGGGGCGTAGGCTTTGGTTCCGGCCCGACGGACTATGACGGAACAAGCACTCAGAGCGCAACGACCTATGCGGTCAATCTCAAGACAGGCGCACTGATTGATTCCGTTACCACTTCTGTGGGCGGCGCGTACATGGGAGACCCTATTTCCGTAGATGTTGATATTAATGAGTCACAATGCACCACCGACTGTACCTACAAACCGGATGTTGCCTACATAGGAAATTCCGAAGGAAAGTTTTATAGGATATCGTCTACAGGCGTTTCCGTTATGCTGGATTTGGGCCCCACGAAACCGATCATCTCCGAGGCAAATGCATCGCAAGACGACGATGGAAGGTTGTGGATCTACTTTGGCACAGGAGCGTTTATTTCTGAGGCCGACAAGACTAATACCGACATACAGAGCCTGGTTGGCGTAAAAGAACCGTACGATTGGGCTGATTGTGACGGTGACGCCGATACAGACCTGACTATTGACTGTGCAACACCTGTGAATCCGTCTGATGACCGCCTGCTGGACGTAACCGGTATTACGGTCTATGAAGGTGGCCATCTTACTGGCCATGCGTCAGCTACCACATTTGAGAATTTGGTTAATGTGATTAAGCAAGACAACGCTGGAGACGGGGACCATGACGGCTGGATACTAGATATGCCGGCCGGCGAACGCTGTATGACCGAGCCGACTGTTCTTGGCGGGATTGTGACCTTCACATCCTTCAGGCCTGACAGCCACGTGTGCGCCTTCGAAGGGGAG
>Ga0209427_10006482_pt1 | contig 13347 bp, 17 predicted proteins | sample DeeMarSWOR136_30_FD_187465 | JGI IMG/M metagenome (GOLD analysis project Ga0209427, IMG submission 187465) | Marine sediment microbial communities from White Oak River estuary, North Carolina - WOR-1-36_30 (SPAdes) (version 2) | ecosystem: Environmental > Aquatic > Marine > Intertidal zone >... | reverse complement strand
CGGTAAAGGGGAGACACGACGCTTGTATCGTGCCCCGGGCGGTAGTGGTTGTGGAGGCCATGATGGCGATAACGATATGCGACCTAGCCATGAGGGCCGGACTAATTCCCAAGGTGATAAAATGAGCTTAGAGGATTTAAGAAAGAAGATAGATTCTATCGATGCTGAGATTGTCAGGCTAGTCGCTGACCGAATAAAGATTGCCCGAGAAATCGGCGGGGAGAAACGCTCGCAGGGTAGGCAGGTTAACGACCAGGCAAGAGAAAAGAGGGTCTTGATCCACATCAAGGCCCTCGCCCGAGATAAAAATATAGACCAGGAAGTCATCGCAAGCATCTATCAGCAGATAATAACGGTGTGCCGCCGCACCCAGGGAACCGAGGTCGCCTTCCCAGGTGAAGCCGGCTCTTATAGTGAGGAGGCAGCCCTTCAGTTTTTTGGACCGCTGGTAACCACCCGGCCCTATGAAAGCCTAGAGGAGGTTTTCAAATCCACCGAGCGAGATGAGGTGCAGTTTGGCATCATACCGGTGGAAAACTCACTAGAGGGGAGCATCGGCCAATCGTACGACCTGCTTTTGAATTCAAGCCTCAAGGTCTGCGGTGAGATAGAGCTCCGGGTTGTCCACTGCCTGATAGCTAACCCCGGGACACGCCTGGACCTAATAAAGCGGGTCTACTCTCATCCCCAGGCTCTGGGGCAATGTAAAGCCTTCCTAAAGCACCTAGACTGCGAATTAATTCCCACCTACGATACCGCCGGCAGTGTCAAAATGATAAAGGAGAAGGGCATCACTGATGGTGGGGCGATCGCCAGCGCCCGGGCGGCAGAAATCTATGATATGAAAGTAATCGCCCGCGAAATAGAGGATAACCCCAATAACTTTACCCGCTTCTTTATTCTCTCCTGGGAGGACTCACCGCCATCAGACAATGATAAGACCTCCATAGCCTTTTCGGTGAAGAATAAACCGAGGGCACTATACGAGTTTCTCAGGCAATTTGCCGAGCGGGGCATAAACCTGAGCAAGATTGAGTCCCGACCGACACGACACAAGCCATGGGAGTATAACCTTTATCTGGATTTTGATGGTCATCGAGAAGACAGTGTGGCCAAGGAGGCTCTCAATAGCCTGGAGCCATACTCACTATTCCTGAAAATCCTGGGCTCTTACCCCAAGGCAAAGTAGTTAGGTGAGGTAGTCAGGTGAAAGTAGCCATAATTGGTGGCTCGGGCAAGATGGGCCGCTGGTTTGCCAAGTTTCTACTGCAGGAAGGCTATGGGGTAGTAATAACCGGCCGGAACGAAGAGAAGCTCAGGGAAGCCCGTGAGCAACTCAGCGTTGAGGTCACCACAGACAACGTAGCCGCGGTCAAGAGCGCCCAGGCTATTCTGATATCGGTGCCGATAGAGAATTTTGAGACCGTCGTTAAGCAGATTGGTCCTTATACCCACCCAGAGCAGTTTATCCTTGATATTACCTCCGTTAAAGCACTGCCGGTAGCGATAATGCACCAGCATATAAAGTCGGGAGTAGTGCTTGGCGCCCATCCGGTATTTGGCCCCGGTGCCAAAGATACTACCCAGCGCAGCTTTATCCTGACCCCAACCAATAGTGAAGAAGAAGCCCTAGCCCAAAAGGTCAAGCAGCACCTAGAGACTAGGGGGGCCAGAGTCACCCTAATGAGCCCCGAAGAACATGATGAGATAATGGCGGTTGTTCTGGGGCTAGCTCACTTCATTGCTATTGCCTCCGCTGATGCCTTGCTGAGTTTTGACCGTCTGAAGCAGATGGGAACGATTGGTGGCATCACCTTTAAACTGCTCTTGACACTAACGGAGAGTGTTATTTCCGAGGACCCGCAGTTTTATGCTTCCCTACAGATGCACCTGCCCAAGCTCGCCGAAATCGAGAGGTCGTTCCAGAAGAGGGTGGAAAACTGGGTAGACCTAGTCGCCGGTAAAGACCAACAGCAGTTCGCCCAGCGGATGAAAGCACTAAAAGATAGCTACCGTAGGTTAACCCCAGACTTTGGTAGCGCCTACGAAGACATGTATAAGCTCATCGAGATGCTGCAAAAGCCACCCCAGAAGGCTAATCTAGATAGCTGATGTGAGCCGGTGGCCTTTTCTTTATGTCAACTAATATCCCCGCCTCCCTAAATAGCGCCACGAACTGGTTATCATTATACTCTCCGAAGCTGACATAGCGAGCTATCTTAGCATTTACCAGCATCTTGGCACACAGGATACACGGGGTATGGGTACAGTAAATAGTGCTCCCCTCAAGGCCGACGCCGTGCAGGCTGGCCTGGATGATTACATTCTGCTCAGCATGAATACCCCGACATACCTCGTGCCGTGTCCCCGATGGAATTTGCTTTTCGTCCCTTAGACAACCAAGCTCAAGGCAGTCCTTGAGACCAGAAGCGGCCCCGTTATAGCCGGTGGCCAGAATATGCTTGTCCCTAACGGCTACGGCCCCGACGTGGTGTCGGCGGCAGGTCGAGCGCTCAGCAACTACCGAAGCTATCTTCAAAAAATACTGGTCAGTATCCGGTCTTTTCATAAAGACTCCGCTACCCCTTCATAAAGACTTCGTTACCCCTTTGACTTCGACACCCCCTTTAACTTCGAAATGACCTTACTAACTTCGTTCCCCAGATTTTCCAAGAAAGCTTCATTTATAATGATGAAGTCAGCCATAGCGATAGGGCCACCCTTGTTGACATTCTCTATCTCTGCCCGGTCACGGCTGGCGGCTTCTTCCGGGGTCAGAGCTCGGTTGGCTCGCCTGATGAGCCGCCTATGTCTGGTTCGAGGCAAAGCATAAACAGCTACTACATGAAAGGCATCTTTATAATAATCCTTAAGGAAGATGTATTCCTCCCATGAGTAAAGCCCGTCAATCACCACATCGGCGTCTTTTAGCGCTGAATCAATTATGGGTAAGTTCAGTCTGGCATAAGCCGCCATACCGTGCTCTTTTCTAAGGAGCTCCCTTACGTAACGTTCGTTTTCCTCGTTCAGCTTAAGCCCCCTCTTTTCTAACTCCTTATCAGTAATATCCCCAAACCTTATCTGGGCAAAGCCGTTATCCTTAAATAATCTGGCCACTTCAGACTTGCCCGCACCAGCCATACCGACAATCGCCACCAATTTTCTACTCATAAGCTATACGGGCTTCATTATAAAAAAATAACGTTTAAATAGCAATGAAGACGCTTTTGTCCTGTGCTATAATGCGGGGTATGATAGAGACCAATTTGGCTACTAGACTTGAAAAAGAGTTGCCAGCAGAGCTTATCGATTTTATCGAGACTGCAGGCAGGCTAGCGGCAGGGCAAGGACAGAACCTATACCTCGTCGGTGGGGTGGTACGCGATCTAATTCTCAATAAGAAGCCCAATTTTGACCTCGATCTGGTAGTAGAGGGTGACGCTGTAGCGCTAGCCCAAGAGCTAGCCGAGATAAAAAAGGCAAAAATCACCACCCACCCCCGCTTTATGACCGCCAAGCTCACCTGGGGTGACTTCAGTGTCGATTTCACCACCGCCCGTTCTGAGACCTATGCCAAGCCCGGCGCACTACCGACCATCAAACCCAGTTCAATTGAGGATGACCTTTTTCGCCGTGATTTTACCATTAACGCCATAGCTATCTGCCTCAATACCAGCCGCTACGGCAAACTGATTGACCATTGCGGGGGACAGTCCGACCTGGAGCAAAGGCTTATCCGGGTGCTGCACGAAAAGAGCTTTATTGACGACGCCACCCGTATCTGGCGGGGCCTACGTTACGAACAGCGACTGGATTTTCAATTAGAAGACACTACTCTCCAGCTGCTCAAGCGGGACATGCCAATGCTGGATACCATCAGTGGCGATCGCATACGTTATGAGCTGGAATGCATCTTCGGTGAGGCAGAGCCAGAGAAGACCCTTCGCCGGGCCGACGAACTCGGCGTCCTAAAGGGGCTCCACCCGGCGTTAATGGGTAACGGCTGGCTCACGAAAAATTTCGCAAAAGCCCGTAAGCAGTCCTCATTAACCCCGCCACTGCTTGGTCTCTATTTGGCACTGCTGACTTACCAGCTAGATAGCGAGGAATGTGATAAGCTGAGTTCGCACCTTAGACTACCTAAAACAGCCCGCCAAATAGTGCACGATGCCTCTACTCTTAAGACCAAACTCAAGACGCTAGCTTACCCGGACCTTCCCCCAAGCTACGTCTACCGCATACTCCACGGCTATTCACCCTCAGCCATTGCCGCCGTTTCCCTAGCCACCGCCTCGCCCGTAGCCCAACAGCATATGGAAATCTACCTCCACAAGTTGCGTTATGTCAAGTCAGCCCTGAGAGGCGCTGACCTGTTAAACATGGGCCTCACCCCTGGCCCGCAGGTCAAGGAAGTCCTAGCGCAGCTGCACGAGGCTAAGCTGGATGGTAAAGCAGTCACCAAGCAGGATGAGGCAGCACTAGTTCGGGAGTGGCTAGCTAAGACAACGTAGCCTTAATTAAAGTTACCACTTATAATGAGTTAGTAAGGGGGCTAAAATGAAGCTATCACCGGAGGAAAGAAAGAGGATCTACGAAGAGGAGAAAGTCCAAATTGAGGCGCCGGAAAAGGCAGCAGCTGAAAAAGAGACAGCTTCAAGTACTAACTTAAAACCAAACACGGCTGGCCTGCTCTGCTACTTAGGTGGCTGGGTAACGGGGATAGTCTTTCTCATCATAGAACGTAAGAACCGGATAGTGCGCTTCCACGCCATGCAGTCCCTGGTTACCTTCGGCATCCTGCACATCGTAATTGCCATCGCCAGTGTGGTGCGCAACTTGGTAGCCGTAAGTGTAGCCGGCTGGGACTGGCTATTCTACCCGCAATGGGTGGCCGCCAATGTTGTCTTTGGAGTCTTTGTGGCAATCAGCATTATACTCTGGATTGCCCTGATGTATCAGACTTATCACGGCCGGCTGCTCAAGCTATCGTTCTTCGGGGATATCGCCCAGAAGCTGATCGCCAAACTGGACAGCATCAAGGGAGAAGAGCTGGAACATGAGCTAAGTTATACCAAGACCGAAGCCAAGCAACCGCCACCCCCCACCGCGAAGGAAGCACCAGTCGCTAAAGCTGGTCTAGAAGCCCACCTTGAGGGCACCCGCGCCGGCAGAGTTGCCGCCTCAGTAGCAGCTATCGTCTGGAGCGCCATTTTCCTAGTCTTCTTTAACTTCTTCAGCCAGTACCTTGCCGTCTACTCCCGCGAGGTCGTGGACGGCATTACCCGCTGGCAGATATACCCCCTCCTGACGCCGGAGCTTAGCCTGGTACTCCCCATCCTTAACGTCACCCTGATTCTCTCTATCGTGGGCCATAGCATCGCCATTGCCTGGGATCGGTATCTGGTGCGCCAGATTACCCTGATTGTGCTCAGCACACTGGGAATGATAACCGTGCTAACCTTCCTCAGGGTGTTCCCTTTTGACTTCAGCGTGATGCCTCATGCCGGAGCGGCGTCAGTCGCCCCTACGGTGACGGTAGTGGTACTTATTCTGATTACCATCGGCCTAGGAATTAGCGCTCTGGTCAGGTTTATCAAGCTGATGGTTAACATCGCCAGACAAGGTGTCAGGCCCTCGCCTACTCCACCCGCTTGAACATACTGCGGGGGGCGCCACAGATGGGACACTTCTCCGGAGCCTGGCCACCGACGGTGTAGCCACAGCGCTGACAGACAAAGTAGGGCTCGTCCTTGAGGGATTCACCGACTTCTAGGGACTTGAGTGCCTTCTCATAAAGGGCATGGTGAATCTTCTCAACCTTGTTCGCCAGGTCAAAACTGACTTCAGCCTCCTTACTACCTTCAGTTTTAGCCTGCTCAATAAAGCCGGGATACATATGGGTGAACTCGTAGTTCTCCCCACCAATGGCAGCCTTAAGATTGCCATCGGTTGACTTTATCTCCCCCAGAGCCCTCAGGTGATTACGGGCATGAACCGTCTCTGCCTCAGCCGCCGCTCGGAACAGCCGGGCGATAATCGGATGTCCTTCCTCATCCGCTCGGTCAGCAAAGAAGAGGTAGCGCCGGTTGGCCTGGCTTTCCCCGGCAAAAGCATCCTTCAGATTATCCTGAGTTTTGCCCATTCTATACCCCCTTCAAGGTAAAGTTTACTAATTCATGATACTATAATCCGGTTCACGCTGTATAATCTACGGCGGCCAGGGTATAGGTGAGATAGGCTTCAAGTTTTTGCTTCTTAAGACCTTGGTATATCTTCTCCGCCTGAGCCTTATCCCCGGTCAGGGTAAAGAGAACGGGCCCCGAGCCAGCCAAGTGAACCTCCCGAGCGCCGGATTCGAGAAACTGCTCCCAGTAGGTGCTGAGACCCCTGAAACAGTCCCGAACCACTCTGTCAAAAACGTTAAAAAGCATAGCTGGCACTACCCCTCCATCTTTACTTAGCTGGCTCACCAGTCTCTTAGTAGCCTCACCACTGGTATAGTGCTCAGCCCTGATACGGTCGTAAAGTCGACCTGTCTTACCAGGCATTCGGGGCACTGGTGGTAGCATCAAGACAAGCCACATTTTATCAACTGGCGGTAAGGGAGTCACTACCTCGCCCCTTCCCCCAAGCAGACCGGTGCCCCCACAGAGAAAGAAGGGAACATCGGAGCCCAGTTCTTCAGCCAGGTTAAGCAGCTCCCCCCGAGGCAGTCCCAGCTCCCAGAGCCGGTTCAAGCCACACAGCGTGGCGGCGGCATCACTGGAGTCCCCGCTTAACCCAGATATCAGCGGAATACGTTTTTTCATGGTCACTATGGCCCCTTTAGAACAGCCGGCTCGCTCACACAGCAAATCAGCCGCCCGGGTTACCAGACTCTGCTCCGAAACCCAGTTAGGGTTATCGCAGCGAAACTCAACCCTATCGCCCGGCTGAAAGTGGAGCTGGTCGCACAGGTTTATGGTCTGGGCAACACTACGAATTTCATGAAAACCGTCCCGGCGCTTCGCCACAACCTCAAGGGTAAAGTTTACTTTAGCCGGGGCTAAAACGGTCAGCATGCTACTTCCCCTTTTCCAGCCGGGTAAACACCCACCACAACCCAGCCCACTCCTCTAGAGTAAGTGTTTCTGCCCGGCGCTGGGAGGCTATTTTCGCCTGCTGTAATAAAGACAGGACTTCGGTCTTGGGTAGCTTGAGCCCCTGGCTTAAGGAGTTAACGAGCTGCTTACGCGCCGTACTAAATCCAGCCCGCACTAGGCTAAAGAAGCCATTCACATCAGCTACCGCTACCGCCGGCTGGGAATACACGGCTACCCGCAGTATCGCTGAGTCAACCTCCGGAGCGGGATAAAAGCAGGCGGCGGGCACGCGGCTGATTATTTCTGGTCTACCGTAAAACTGGACGCTCACGCTCAAGACACTCATCCGACCCGCTCTGGCGGTAATAGCCTCGGCAACTTCCTTCTGCACCATTAGCACCATAAGACGGGGCTTGACGTCTGCCTCCAGGAAGTGACGCAACACCGGTGAGGTAATGTAGTAGGGAAGGTTAGCCACCACCTTATAGCTTAACGCGTTCCCGGTTAGTCCGGTAAGACTCGCCGGCACCTTTGAAAGCAGGGCTACCGGGTTAATCTCAAGAATATCCCGGTTAATTACCGTAACGTTAGAAAAAGGGGCCAGGTTATTCTGCAGAATGGCAGCCAGCTTACTATCCAGCTCAATGGCAAATAGCCAGCCTACCTGCCGAGCCAGCTCCCGGGTCAGCACTCCGAGCCCAGGACCGACCTCAATAACCACATCGAAAGGATCTAGCTCAGCCGCTGAAGTAGTTAACTCAAGCACTCCCCTATTAATAAGGAAGTGCTGCCCCAGACCCTTTCTTGCCCGGAGACCAAAACGGCGGAGGAGTCGCTTCGTCTGCATTTCAAGTGATTCTGCTTTCAGTTATAACCTCCCCCTGGCAGGCTATTGAGCTACGATAGACCCTAACCCAGCCGGGATATTAAGCGCACCGGCAAGTTATGCTGCTTTATCTTAAACTGTGCTAGCTAAATGCCATCAAGCACAGCACCAAACGCGGCTAGATTAGCATGAATATCAGCGGTAATGGCATAACGCATTACCTTAAGAATATAACAGCTTTTAGTCGCTATGGCTAGGTTTTTGTTGTTACCTCAAATAAGAGCGTGCTATAATCTGCCCATGAAAGTCTCCGAGCTGGGTGAATTCGGGTTGATTGACCTCTTAGCCAAGGTAGCTGACCGCACCCGAGACAACCAGAGTTCTGCCTGGCAGAATCTCATAATCGGTATTGGTGACGATGCCGCAGCCTGGCGTGGTGATGCCTCAATCCAACTGGTTACCGTTGATTCCTTAATTCAGGACGTCCATTTTTCCTTAGATATTACCCCCTGGCAGGAAGCGGGCTGGAAGGCACTGGCCGTTAACCTGAGTGACATTGCCGCGATGGGCGGTGTACCGAGGTACGCCGTGGTATCACTGGCGCTGCCCGACGATACCGAGGTTGATGATGTCACGGCTCTCTACCAGGGGATGGCTAAGCTGGCACGAGAGTTTGGGGTGGCTATCGTTGGTGGTGACATTAGCCGGGCACCACAGGTAGCGCTCAACATTACCGTTCTTGGCAGCATGCTGGACCGCAATGGAAATATGCTGACCCGCTCCGGAGCTAAGGCAGGTGACAAGATAGCGGTGACCGGCAACCTGGGGGCCGCCAGTGCCGGCTGGGAGATGCTTAGCGGCAAGCTCCAGTTTGATGATGAAACCAGTGCCCATCTCAAGCAGGCTTTTCTGCACCCATACCCCAGAATTAACGAAGGCAAGCTGCTTTTAGAACAGGGGGTAAAGACAGCCATCGACATTAGCGACGGGCTGGTCTCAGACTTGGGGCACATCTGCCAAGCCAGTCAGCTTGGTGCCCGCTTGGAGGCCGACTCTGTGCCCATTGACCCAGCTGTCAGGGCAAGCTTCGGCGATCGAGCCCTTGAGCTAGCACTATCGGGAGGTGAGGACTACGAACTCCTGTTTACCGCAAGTGCTGAGGTCATTGATAAGACAAGCAGAGCCGCCAAATGCCCGATCACGGTAATCGGTGATATGGTAGCCAATAAAGAAAACCGGGTAGCCCTGTTTGACCGGCAGGGAAACCCCTTTGAACTATCCGAGGGCGGCTGGGAGCATTTCAGGCAAAGATGAAGCTAGACTATCTCGATTTAGTAAGCCACGGCCCAGAAGAGACTCAAAGAATTGGCGTCTCTCTCGGTAAGTCAGCCCAGCCGGGTGATGTCTTTCTTTTGGTCGGTGAGCTGGGGGCCGGAAAGACCTGCCTAACTCAGGGTATTGCCTGTGGGCTGGATATCAAGGATTACGCCTTAAGCCCCTCCTTTGTCATCATGAGGGAGCTCTACGGCCGGTTACCGCTGTACCACATAGACCTGTTTCGGCTTGAGCGTCTAGCCGAAATCGAGGACCTGGGGCTGGACGATTATCTATACGGAGGCGGCGTTTGTGTTGTAGAATGGGCAGAGAAGGGACTAGAGTTACTACCACCAGAGCACCTCTTGATTGAGATAGACTTCCTGGATGATACCCAACGCAGCTTCCACCTGAAACCTAGTGGCAAGCGCTATCAAGAATTACTGGCGTCACTGAAATACCCTCTTTTGGAGCTAAAGAAAGTGTGACTGATGCAACTAGCAATAGATACCTCAACCAATACCGCTAGTCTGGCTCTAGCTAACGATAGTGAAATACTGGCTGAATTAAGCTGGCGCTGCGGCCAAAACCACTCCAGCACCCTACTACCCTACCTCGCTCGTCTCTTAAACCAGACTGGCTCAGGGCTTGGGTCGCTTGATGCCATAATCGTTGCCCGGGGGCCAGGGAGTTTTAACGGACTGCGGGTCGGTATCAGCACTGCCAAGGGGCTCGCCTTTAGCCTGGGTGTCCCCGTGGTCGGTATCAGCACTCTGGCGGCAACTAGCTACCAGCATGCGGAAACCGGCTTGCCCGTCTGTGCCATATTCAACGCGGGCCGGGGTGAGATTGCCACCGCCATCTATCATATGAAAGGCAGCTGGTGGCAGCCGATTATCGGTGAACACATCACTAATATCGAAGCCCTGTGTGATCAGATAGACACCAAGACCCTGTTCTGCGGTGAACTAACCGCCGCTATCTCTGACCGGTTAAGAAAGCGGCTTAAGCAAAAAGCGGTAATCGCCGCGCCGGCGGCCAGGTTTCGACGGGCAGGTTTTCTCGCCGAACTGGGACGCCAGGAGATGGAAGCCGGTAACTCTGATAATCCAACTACCCTGCACCCAATATACCTGAGGCGACCACACATCACTAAACCAAGGAGGGGCAAGACTAATGACCGGACCAGAAATAAGAGTTGCCGCTAGCGAGCTGTGCTTCGGCTGTGGCAAGCAAAATCCCTGTGGCCTGAAACTTGAGTTCGAGTGGGATGGCAAGGTAGTAAGATCGGAATTCACCCCGACCGAGCTACACCAGGGATGGAAGGGGATTATTCACGGCGGCATCCTCACCAGCCTCCTTGATGAGGCGATGGGCTATGCCGCCTGCTATGAGAATGTGGCCGGGGTCACGGCGGCTATGGAAACCAGGTTCAAGCGGCCGGTCTTGATTGGTAAGCCCCTCACTATCACCGCCTGGGTAAGCAGAAAGACCAGGAGACTTGCAGAGACGGAAGCCACCCTGTCCTTAAAGGACGGCACCATTGTGACTATGGCTAAAGCCAAGCAGTACCTTAGCTCGGAGACAATTATCCCAGCTGGCAGAATAGGCAGGCCCACCGGTGATGCTTAATGAGGATAAGGCAGTAATTTGGGATATGGACGGAGTCATCGCCGATACTGCACCCTATCACTTCAGAGCCTGGCAGGAGGTATTTGGCAAACTAGGCGTAAGCTACACTGAAGACGATTTCAGACACAATTTCGGTAAGCGGAACGATACCATAATTAGAAACATACTGGGTAGCGAAATCTCGCCAAGCGAACTGGAAGCTATCGCCACTGAGAAAGAAGAGAGCTTCCGCAAGGGAGCCAGTGGTAACATAAAGCCACTACCCGGGGCGATAGAGCTTTTGCAATCACTCAATAAACGTGGTTTTCCCCAGGCATTAGGGTCATCAGCCCCGATAGAAAATATTGAGCTGGTTACCCGAGAATTAGGCATTGAAGTCCTTTTTCAGGTCATTGTCTCCGGGAAAGAGGTGAAGGAAGGTAAGCCAAGCCCTCAGGGTTTTCTCCTGGCCGCAGCGAGACTGGGGGTCAAGCCTCAAGACTGCGTTGTCCTTGAGGACGCTATGGCCGGGGTTACTGCTGCTAAGCAGGCTTCAATGTCTTGCATCGCCGTAACTACCACCAACGATAGAACCCAACTTGCTGAGGCAGACCTCGTCGTTGATACCCTGGAGAAGGTCTCGGTAAGTGATCTAGCAAGTCTGCTCAACCGCTCATCAAAATAAGGACTGGTAAGGGAGTTGAAACGAAGGCTATGGAAAGGTCACTGGTACTTATTAAGCCCGACGCCATGGAGAGGGGTCTAGCCGGTACTATCATCAGCCGACTGGAGTCCCACGGACTCAAACTGGTCGCCATAAGAATGCTGCACCTGGATAAAGAGCTAGCCGAGCGTCACTATGCCATCCACAAAGAGAAGCCCTTCTTCAAGGGTCTAGTAGACTATATTACCTCGGCACCGATAATCGCCTCGGTTTTTACGGGCGAGAATGCCATCGCGGCAATTAGAGAAATAATGGGACCAACTGACCCAGCCAAGGCTGAACCCGGGACTATCAGAGGGGATTTCGGTGTCGATATCGAGCATAACAGCATCCACGGCTCTGATTCTTTAGGAACTGCCGAGCAGGAAATCAGGCTCTTCTTCTGGGATGACGAGATTTTTACTTAGTAATGGGTAACTAGCTACTGAATTCTTACTATCGGGGTAGCCTGGCTCCACAGCTGGTCCAGCTGGTAATGCTCACGCTCCAAGGGAGCAAAGATATGGACGATGACGTCGCTAAAGTCAATCAGGAGCCATCCTGAATCTACCGTGCCTTCGTAGTGGTGGGGCAGGATACCTTCCCTCTTCAGCACGTGCCCAATCTCATCGCGGATGGCCTCGATCTGCTTACTGCTCTCACCACTGCAAAGCATGAAATAATCAGCAAAGCTACACACCCCTCGCGCATCCAGCAACACGATATCCGTCGCCTTTTTTTCACTAGCCGCTTCAACTGCCCGTTGTGCTACTTCAATTGCTTCCAGAGGATGCCCCCCTTGGTAGCAGATTTTGCTTTAGGGAAGCTGCCCACCATCTCTTTTGTCTCCAACCCCTTTAGGGTTAAATCCGACAATCTGCCGATTTTTGCATCCGGCCCGGTAATCCCAACTCCCCCGGCACGGTCTATGCTTTCCCCGCTCTCGGTTTATCGACGAAGATCAGCCCAACCTCAGTGTCAGTACCGAGATTACCAGAAACACCACTACGAAAACGATGGTGAGTCGAAACAAAACTCTTTCCACACCACGCCTAGTTCGGTACACGCCGCTCTGTTGTCCGAAGATACCACCCAGTCCCCCACCCCTAACCTGAAAGAGAACGATCACTACTAAGGCTATCGATAACATAATTTGAGCGATATTAAGATTGGTTTGCATTTACCCTTCCTCAAGCTTTTGCTTTAGTAATTCGATTACTACATTCGGGTCGGCACGACCCCTGGTGGCCTTCATTACCTGGCCGACCAGGAATTTTAGAGACTGGGTTTTACCTGCCTTATAATCGCTAACCGCCTTACTATTACCATTTATCACCGCTATGACCTCAGCTTCAAGCGCCGCGCTATCACTAATCTGGCTCAGCCCCCGCTTATTAATAATATCATCGGCACTCTGTCCAGTTCTACACATTTCCTCAAGGACAGATTTTGCGGTAGCGGTACTAATCGTATCCTGAGATTCCAAGACCACTAACCTTGCCAACTGCTCCGAGCTGACCTTCGTGTTGAACTCGGCCATATCAATGTTGTTAGTATTTATTATGGCACTAACCGGGCCGATAATCCAGTTAGCGATATTTTTGGCTGGAAGCTCCCCACCAGCCTTGATTACAGACTCAAAGTAGTCAGCCATCGCCTTTGAGCTGGTGAGCAGACCAGCATCATAGGCTGACAGGCCATATTCAGTAATGAAGCGCTCCCGCCTGGCGTCAGGTAGCTCGGGAAGCTTCACCCTTACGGCTGCCACCCAATCCTGACTGAGGGTAAGCGGGGGCAAGTCTGGCTCGGGG
>Ga0209427_10006479_pt1 | contig 13355 bp, 11 predicted proteins | sample DeeMarSWOR136_30_FD_187465 | JGI IMG/M metagenome (GOLD analysis project Ga0209427, IMG submission 187465) | Marine sediment microbial communities from White Oak River estuary, North Carolina - WOR-1-36_30 (SPAdes) (version 2) | ecosystem: Environmental > Aquatic > Marine > Intertidal zone >... | reverse complement strand
TCTAAATTCAAACTTGATTCCCCCGTGATTCTTAAATATGGACTTGTTCCTGAGCGTCTAATAAGAATCCAGCCATCATTGTAATCTAATCTAACTCCATCCATCTTATTGATATTTGTAATTTTTTTCCCTAAACTCTCAAAAGTTTCTTTCATTTCTTCTATGATTTTTTCATTAATCTTTTCAGTAAAGGGGATATCATTTTTCAAACGAAATTTAGTTTCACAGAAAGGGTATTCTGGAATCTCCTTTAGTAAATCACGTAAAGGTTTTCCTGTTTCAACCAATATACTAAGCATATTAGCGATTGTTAAAATTGAATCAGGACCTAAATGATTATCTGGCCAAATATAGGTTCCTGAAGTTTCACCGCCTAGAAATCCACCTTGTTCTTTTAAAGCGATAGCAACTTTTATATCCCCAACTTCAGTCCTAATTACTTCGCATCCAAGTGGATTTAAAACATCTTCCATCAAACTTGAAGAATTAATAGCAGTTGCAACTTTCATATTTTCTTCTGTAATTAACGTTCCTTTGTATTTCTTTATATAGAATTTCGCCATAAGAGCTAAAAGCCTAATAGGATCTACAATTTCCCCATCTTCATCCAAAAATATTACTCTATCAGCATCACCATCAAGGGCAATCCCAATATCATCTTGATCTGAAGTTTTAAGAAATTTAGAGACTTGAAATAAATTTTCCTTACTTGGTTCTGAATTACGTCCAGGAAATTTACCATCCATTTGTGCATTTAAAGTTATGATATTAACATTATAAGCACTTAATAAACGGGGAACAATGTCACAGCCTGCTCCATTTCCAGGATCAACAATAACGTTAAATTTACTCCCATCAACGGATATTCGATTTGTTATATCTAAAATATGCATTTCATTAATGTCATCAACTTGTGTTACCTTACCAATCTCATCCCACTCTATGTTTATGAATGCTTTTTCATTATAGATTCTTTCAATTTCCATCTCTTGCTCAGGTGTATATCCCATACCTGAAGGATTCCAAATTTTTAATCCAATATATTCAGGAGTATTATGACTAGCTGTAATCATAACTCCCGCATCCGCTTTTAAAAAGCGCAATGACATGGCTAAAGTGGGGGTAGTAACGATCCCTAGAGTCTTGACAGCACACCCTGTACTCACTAGCCCAGAAATTAATGCATATTCAATGGGTAAAGCAGAAGTTCTAATATCTTTCCCGATTACAACAACACCAGTTCCTTTAAGATAAGTTCCCAAAGAAAGACCCACATCTAAAGCCATTTGAGGTGTAAACATAACATCTGATTCACTATAATTTTGGAATACACGACGAATTCCTGAAGTACCAAACATAATTCCTGCCATTAATGTTTCACTTTTGTTTGAATATTGAATATATATTATAAGATTTTTTTATATGATAGAATGATATAATGAAGATTTCTAATAATATTTTCCTAGTCTTTCGAACATGGTGTTAGATTTTAATATGATCAAAGTCTATTCGATTAGTAATTTGAAAATGAGAAATTATTAATTTTTTACATGATTAGCTTTATTTAAAAATAGAGATTATTTTATACTGTTCATTTTCCTCAAAAAAATGATCTTTCAAGGTTTATTTAATATTTTGGATTTGTATTGTAATGATATTGACCTTTTTTATAACAATATAGATCATTATTTTAGAGATAAAATAATTGAATCATTTGGTACTAGTCCTATTGAAAAAGAAGATATGGTGGAAATACTAGATGAAATCACCCTATTTCTGATAAAAGTTTTTGTTGAGTTAGGTTTTGAGCTTAATGAGGTTGAAACTGAATTTTTGGATCCTTTTTTAGAAATTCAAGAGGACGAAATCAAAGCTATTAATTCACCAGTTGATCTTTATGAAAGAAAAATCGCTCCAATTCTTTATGAAATTTTTCTAGAGAAGATAGTAGATTATTTAGTTGACCCTGAAGTGGCTCCTTTGATGTTAAAGTTTAAAGATGAAGGATTTTTACCAATAGAATTTATCATGGAATTAAGAAATTTGAAAAATTTACTTGAAAATGTTCGTGAAAAGCAAGAAAATTTAAGAAAATATATTCAAGTTCAGAAGTATATTATTAATAAATTCTGGGAGAATAAAAAAAGGATAGAAAGTCTAGAAGATATAGAGGAGCCTGAAATTAAATTACAGATTATTTATTTAATATATCGTATTATTCATTTTTTCCACCTACAAATAGCATTTGATTTTTCTCATATCAAATCTTATTTGAAAGAAAATTTAGATGAATGGCTTATTGATGTTCCTCTAGTTTCTTTAAAAAATCCTGATATATATTTTTGTGGCATTTATTTAGCTGAACACTTAGGAGTAGAACTAGATATTGAAAAAATTAGGGATTTCCTTTTAGATTTATATGATCATGCAAGAGATAGATATGTTGCTCCTTTGATTGAAGCAACTGATGGGGTATATTACTTTACTAAATCAACTGATATGATGAAATTATGGCTAAATTCAGAGCAAATAAATGGGTTAATTCAAGCCGATCCAGTATATTTTGAACCAAATTATTTAAAGAATCTAGAAACATCTCAACTAGTAGTTATCTTAAAACTTTATCGCCAATTAGGCATAAAGAAGATGGAAAGCGAAGTAGAAGCTATAAAGGAAGAAATAGAAAAAAGAATTGCCTCTGAGGGAATAAAGCAGTTCAGAGATGGTTTTGTTTCTTCAGAAGCCACATATTATGTCTTATTTAGTCATTACATGAATAACACCCTTGAAAAGTTAAAAGATTATGATATACTTGACAATGTTGTCTCTAGAATTTATAGAAATCTAGAATTCCTTGATTTTTCAATAGACACCAATTTTGATTTGATAAGTGAACTATTCTATTCATTAGAAAGTTTAAAGTTGTTTAATTGTATAGAGACAAAGGAAATGATAATTCATCTTGCTAAGTTCCTTTTTCCTAAGGAAGTAGTCGAGAAAATATCCGCTATTAAAGAAATTCGTAAGAGTAAAGCTAAATTCCGGCATCTCAAGGTAAATAGAGTGACTGGAGAAACGATCTATTAAAATTGTATTCTATACATAAAAATTGGTAGTTATTTTTTTACATGGTTTTAATAACAACAAATTTTTAATTGATTCTAAACAATAAATAAGATAATAAAAATATCTACTGATTTTGATGGATTTAAAACAATTTGAACTCATTTATAAAGAAAATAGAGTAAAAATTAAGGACAAATCTAATATTGAATCTAAATTAGAAACTATTCTTGGATCGAACAACTATTCTACAAAAGATATAGATATACTAGCATATTCAAAAGACTCAACTTTAATAGGTTTTAATTGGGAAATCGAGGGTAAGGTTGCGGGTTTCGCTGATTTCATCACATGGCCAGAAACAGTAGAACAGATTAGTGAAATTCTAAAGTTAGCAAACCAAGAAAAAATTCCAGTAATTCCTTATGGAGAAGGATCTGGGGTCGTGGGAGGAGCTATACCCATCTATGGGGGAATTATTATTGATATGAAAAAATTCAATAAAGTTTTGGTAATTAATGAAAAAAACCTTACCGTAACTGCTGAGGCAGGGATTAATGGCATGAATTTAGAACGACATTTAAATGCGAAGGGATTTACATCTGGTCATATTCCTCAATCATTATATACGTCTTCCTTAGGTGGTTGGATTGCACATCGTGCTGCGGGACAATTTAGCACAAAATATGGAAAAATTGAAGATATAATCTTAGGATTGGAAGTTGTATTACCACTAGGAGAAATTATTAATTTCAAAACGATTGCAAGAGCATCTACAGGTCCACAACTTGATAAATTATTTATTGGAGGAGAAGGAACATTAGGGGTAGTTACTAAAGCAACCTTAAAAATTTGGCCTTATCCGGAAAAGAGAGCATTGATTTCATATGTTTTTCCTTCAATTGAAAGTTCATTTGATGCCGTGCGAAAAATTTTAAGAGAACAAATTTATCCTGCTGTAATAAGAATTTATGATAAATTTGAGACTGCTCGACATTTTCCAGACATTGATGCTGTAAAAGATAAGGTAATGATAATATTTCTTTGTGAAGGAACTTCACAGCTTGTTGATTTAGAGGAAAAAATAACAAAAGAGAAATGTACCAGAAATTCAGGAATCGAATGTGGAAAAGGTCCAGTAGAACATTGGTTGGAAACAAGATTTCGAGTGACCGAAACATCTTCAATGCCCCCTTATAAAATTGTATTTGATACTCTTGAAGTAGCAACTTTATGGGATAATGCAGCAGAAGTCTACCATCTTGTTCTTAAATCAATGAACGAATTTAAAGGTGTCTTAATGACTAGTGCTCATGTGTCTCATTTTTACCCTAATGGTGTTGGAATTTATTTCTCATTTGGAGGAGTGCCACCAAAAGGAACCTCCGATTTTAAATTTTATCAGGAATGTTGGGATACTACAATTAAAGCGGTTTTAGATGCGGGAGGTTCAATTGCACACCATCATGGAATTGGGATTAACAGATCTCATTGGATGGATAAAGAGTGGGGTGTAGCTATGAAAACTATGAGACAAATCAAAAAAGTTCTTGATCCAAATAATATATTAAATCCCGGTAAAATTTATTTGGAAACTTGGAAAAGAGGTGAAAATTGAATGGGGATTGAAGATACACTAAATAAATACAAATGGATGATACCTTTACTTCAAAAAGCTGATAGGGAAACTAGATCAATTCTAATGAAAAATTTTAGGCAAAGAAAGAAAAATTTCTTTCCAGAAGGTGATTATAAAGCTGATATAGAGAATCTGGCAAAATGTATGCTCTGCCCTAACATGTGCAGGTTCGATTGTGGAACATTACAAGCTAAACTAACCGAAACTATGAGCCCTGCTTATAAAGCTAGAATTGGATATTATCTCACTACAGGAAAGATAGATTATTCTGAAACTGAGTTTATTAATTTGATGTATAAATGTACAAATGAGGAATCGTGTAAGATTTGGTGTCCTTTTGATTTCTCAGTTGTCTCTTTACTTGAAACAGTACGAGATGATATTAATGCCAGAGGATTAATGCCAGATTTCTGTAAAGAACAAATCGAAAAATTAAAAAACTCAAACACAATTGAAGAATATGATATTTTCAGAACCTATAAAGAAAAAGGTATTCAAAATATTGAAAGTGATGGGAGCGATGAAGTATTTTATTACATTGGCTGCGAGACAATGAAATTTCCAGAAGTTATTAAAGCAAATATAGAAATTTTGAAGGCTGCTGGGATTAAATTTTCTACTAATTTAGATAAAAAAGTATGCTGTGGAGGACCTGCTTTCAATATTAGGGATATGGAAACTGCTCGTGAATTTGCAAATAAAAATAGAGAACTTATTGAATCTACAGGTGCAAAAATTATTATATCAGATTGCCCTGGTTGTGTAATAACTCTATCTAGCAGATATAAGAAAGTTGGGGTTAATATTGAAAAAGAGATTATACATACTACCACATTTTTTGCTAAATTGATTGATAATGGAAAATTAAGATTTACAAAAGAATCTCCTGAAGAATTTAGAAAGATCACGATTCATGATCCATGTCTTATTGTGCGAAATTTAAACGATGTTGCATCGATAAGAAATATTCTTAGTCATATTAAAGGTTTAGAACTCATCGAACCAATTTATAATAAAGAATTTGTTCACTGTTGTGGGTGGAGTGGTACATCTCATTGGGCAGATAGAGATTTAGCTATTAAAGAAGCACAAAATCGAATTAGTGAATTAAAAGAAACTGGGGTAAATATTTTCATATCTGCATGTCCACTCTGTGAGTTAGGTTTAGGTTATGGTTTAAAAGAAACAGAAAAAGAGAAATATAATATATTAGATATATCTGAAATATTAATAAAAGTGCTATAAAAATTAGAAAATTAAAAAATTTATTAGGAGTTATATTATGAGTGATTTAATATGCGTTTTTGATGTTGGGACAACTGGAGCTAGAACTGTTGTTTTTGATATCAATGGAAAAGTAATAGCAAGAGATTATGAAGAATATCAAATTCTAAAACAACCTGTTGGAATTTCAGAACAAGATCCACTTATCTGGTGGAACACCATAAAAAAAACTTGTAACAGTGTTTCACGGAAGGTTAATACTAATGATATCGTAGGTATTTCTGTAGCCTCTCTTAGAGAAACTTTTACTTTTATAGATAATGAGGGAAATCCTTTACAACCTGCTATAACATGGATGGATGATAGAGGAGAACCGACCACTAGAGAATGGGTCGAAAAAGATGGTGGAACTAGAAGATCATTACCTAAGATTTTATGGGTGAAAGAAAATAACCCAGAAGTTTATGAAAAAGCATTTAAAATTGCCTTTGGGGATACTATTATTTATAATAAATTATGTGATGCATATTTAACAGATTATACGAATGCAACTTTTGGAATCCTTAACTTAGAAACCTTGACATGGGATGAGGGATTGTCCGAGCGTTTTAAACTTCCTATTGATTTATGGCCTGAGCTTTGCCCTCCTGGAGAGGTAGTTGGTGAACTCTCTACCCTGGTAGCGAAAGAATTAAATTTACCAAATAATATTCCTGTAGTTATGGGGACTGGAGATCAACAATGTGCTGCATTAGGATTAGGAGTAATTGATGAAGGGCAAGCAAAAATTACTACGGGAACTGGAAGTTTTATTGATTATGTGACAAATAGACCTATTAAACCTGCTGGAGATGTTCCTATTCTATCTTTACCACTACCTATTAAAGGAAAGTGGACTATTGAAGGCGCAATGCCAGGAACAGGAACAGCGATGAAGTGGTTTAAAGATAATTTTTCTCAATTACAAATTAAGGAGAGTCATGAGAAACAGGTCAATGTATATGATATCTTAGCAAATGAAGCATCAACAATTCCACCTGGTAGTGAAGGATTACTTTTTATACCTTTATATATGTTTAGAAAGGGTACAATTCACGGTTTAGGATGGAATCATTCAAGGGGTCATATGATTCGAGCAATCATGGAATCTGCTGCATTAGTGTCTCAAATGTACCTCCAAATGTTGGAAGCGATGGGTGGTGCAAAAGTTTCGGAAGTTCGAGCTGACGGAGGGGCAATGAATAGTCCACTATGGGCACAAATTCTAGCAGATGTAACTGGGAAAAAAATCCTTATACCTGAAATAAAAGACGGTGCTGCAATGGGTGCCGCAATCTTAGGTTTTTATGGTACCAAAAAATATGATAACATTGAAAGTGCTGTTGGTAATATGGTAAGATTTATTGATTCTAAAGAACCTATTAAACAAAATGTCAAGATTTACAAGAAATTAAACAGGATTTTTATGCCAACCATGTTAGAGCTTCATGTGAAAAAAAGAGTCACAAAAGACCTATAATTTTTTTTTGTTTATTTTCACTTTTGTTAACTTTCTTTCTAATTTAGAAAAGTATTTTTTGAATCTTTTATTTCAAAAATTATAAAATACAATAATATCTTAGATCCATGCCTTACTTTAAGAATCAGGAGGGATATAATCTATATTACGAGAACATCAACCCCGATTCAGATAATACCATCATCTTATTGCATGGTTTTGCCTCTTCTGCTTCATTCTTTAAATCACAAATACAAATGTTAAAAGAGAACTATCATGTTATAGCTTTCGATGCTTTAGGGCATGGTAGGAGTGATCATCCCAAGGAATTAAACCTTTCAAAAAATCTAAGATATGATATCATTAGAGATTTAGAAGATCTCTTAAGTTTTTTAAAAATAGATGAACAATATGGAATTATAGGGCATTCCCTTGTTGGGGGGATGATAGGTCAGTTATTTACAATGAAACACCCAGATAAAATAAAATTTCTAATCTTAATGAATTCAGGTTATATTATTATAGATAATGTTATACGGAACATTTTCTATAATTTACTCCCCTACTTCATCCGTATGAACTTCTTAGACGTTGTAGCGAACTCCATTGAAAAAATATTAGATAAAACTATACCCTACATCATAACCGCTTTATCAAATTCCTTAGAAGGGATAAAATTAACTAAAGATGAATTATACATGAAAATAGAGGAGCAGATATTTAATATGATAAATGAAATTAATGAATATGATCCTTCTCATATTAATTGTCCAACCTTAATTATTGGTGGAAGGTTAGATAATTTTGCTCCTGAACAGATGTCTGAAGAACTACATAAGAAAATTCCTAATTCTACCCTAAAAATCATTGATATGGCGGGTCATTTTGCCCCTGCTCAGAGAAAAGATGTTATTAATGATTTAATATGTGAGTTTATTAGAAGTCTTTAGTGATTATAACACATAAGCTTGTTTAATCACATATTATTTTGAAATCATGAATCAAACTCCTGAATTAAATGATTTAAATACTCCAATTTCATTCTTTAAAGATAAGGTCAAAAGATTTGTTAATAAACGTAATTGGACTAAATACCACACACCAAAAAACCTGGTACAAGCAATAAATTGTGAGGCTGGTGAACTTTCTCAATTATTGCTTTTTAAAGATTACAAAAAGGAAGATATTTTGGGGGACAAAATACTTTTGACGAATATTTCTGACGAAATCGCAGATGTTTTTATTTATCTAATTAGTCTTATTAATTTATTGGATCTAGATTTAAGTCAAATTTTTAAGAAAAAAATGGAAAAAAATAAAAAAAAATATAATATAACAGAATTTAATAACGGTATGTATTATAAAAAGTAAAAAAGGTAAAGATATGGTAACTATAAATAAAGAGCTCTTAGCTCCTTGCGGATTATATTGTGGTGTTTGTGCTATTTATATTTCTGATAGAGATAATAATTTAAAATTTAAAGAACGCCTTGTAGATGTATATAAACCATTTTCGAAAACCGTCGAAGATGTTAAGTGTAAAGGATGCCTTTCTGAAAATAAAGAAGATATATTTGGGTATTGCCAGTTATGTCCTATAAGAGATTGTATAAAAAGTAAAGAAATAGATGGTTGTTATCAATGTGACGATTTTCCCTGTAATTTTATAGAAAATTTTCCAATTCCCGTTGGAAAGAAAGTAATTTTAAGAGCAATACCAAGATGGAGAGAAATAGGGACAGAAAGGTGGGTTGCAGAAGAAGAGAAAAGATATCATTGTCCTGAATGTGATAATCCACTATTTAGAGGCACTAAAAGATGTAATAAATGTGGAATTTCTGTAGATGTGGATTAACTCACTTTTATTCCTTAATTAATAAATATATTATTTATGATATACTCAATTATGCATAAATCATGAAAGCGGAAAATATTGAAGAGATTATTAAAAAACAACTAAATTATACATTAAAGGAAACAAATTTCAATACCTTAGGGAATCTGTACAGAGGAAAGGTCCGAGATAATTACATCCTAGAAGATAAAAGAATAATTATCGCCACTGATAGATTAAGTGCATTCGACCGTGTTATTACAACAATTCCATTTAAGGGTCAGATGTTAAATCAGATCTCTTCCTTCTGGTTTGAAAAAACTAAACATTTAATAAAAAACCATATTATTGAAGTACCAGATCCAAGTGTTTCAGTTGTTCATCAGTGTCAAACTCTTCCTGTTGAGATAATCGTAAGGGCATATATTACAGGTACTGCATGGCGTAACTATTTAAAGGGTGAACCTACTTCAGGGATAATATTGCCTAAAGGATTAAGAAAAAATCAAAAATTAGATAAAATCCTAGTCACACCATCTACGAAAGCTGAAACTGGACATGACATTTATATCTCTAAAGAAGAGATTATAAGAGAGAAAATGGTAGAAAAAGAGATTTATGAAGAAATGGAAGAGGCTTCATTGAAATTATTCAAATACGGCCAAGAGCATTGTAAAAAAAATGGTCTTATTATGGTTGATACTAAATATGAATTTGGATTGAAAGATGGAGAACTCATAGTAATCGATGAAATTCACACTCAAGACTCCTCAAGATTTTGGATGTTGGATTCCTATGAAGAACTATTTGAGAGAGATGAAGAACCTGAGATTTTAGATAAAGAAATCTTTAGAGGATGGCTTATGGATACATTTCCAAATATTTTTCCAAATATTAAACCTGAAGATGATATCCCGCCTATTTCAGAGGATATTAAAATAGAACTAGCAAAAAGGTATATGAAAAGTTATAAAAAGATTACTGGGATGGAATTTAAAGCAGAAGTTGCAGACGTACACCAGCGAATACTTAAAAATTTAAAGGAAAGCAATTACTTATAGAATTTAAGAAAATTTTAAATAAGAAACAACAATATTTAATTGTATTATGCTAACTATAATTCTTTTAATTCTTAATTTCACTCTATTCATACTTGGTTTTATCTTTATAATATTAGATCTTAAAAATTATACAGAAAATCGATATAGTAATTTAAAAGGAAATGAATTGCCAAAGCGTAGTTCAGAAAGTATATTATTCAGTCTTGTAGCTTTATTATTAGCTGTAGTTATAAGCTTAGCATACTATTAAGAGACTCTTTTTTTATGTGAAAAGTCTTAGAAAATCCTTTTTAAAAATAAATACAAAGATCTACCAACTTTAAATTGCTACTATAAATGCTATTGAATCAGATTACGATAATAGCTTAAAAAAGAGTGAAATAATTCGAGTTCTAGCCGTTTTTGTCGAAGGCAATTATTTTTAAGTTAATAAGAATTAATAATAATATATACAACCTCTCTTTTCATAAATGGATTGCCTAAAATTTATTTCATTTAGAAAGAAAAACAATAATAAATTTCTTCTTGAGAATGATGCAAGCTAATTTTATAGTCGAAATCATCATGACTAATAAAGAAATGGCAAGAGATCCTGTTGGTGAAACTATTAAACGAGATCTCCTAGCCAAAAAAGGTTATGATATGATTTCAAATGTACGTAGTGGTCAATATCTTCGTATTAATATTTCTGCTGATAATGAGGAAAATGCAAAAGAAATTATAGAAGATATGTGTAATAAATTAAGAATATTCAACCCTGTTACTCAAAATTTAACTATTTTAAGAGTATCCAAATCATGAATTTTAAAATAGCCGTAATTCAATTTCCAGCAGCTAATTGTGATTTAGATGCAATTCATGTATTAAATGATGTAATCAATGTTAAAGCAGATTTAGTGTGGCACAATCATTTCAAGGAATCTAAATATGATGGTGTTATTTTACCAGGAGGTTTTGCTTTCGGAGATTATTTAAGAGCTGGGATAATTGCTGCGCATAGTCCTGCAATAGATGAAGCAAAAATAATGCTTAAAGATGGAAGACCTGTAATAGGTATTTGTAATGGATTTCAGATCCTAACTGAAGCCCAATTTCTTCCGGGTGCGTTATTAAGAAATGAATCTCTTAAATTTGTATGTAAATGGGTAAATCTCAAAGTTGAAAATAACAAAACGGCATGTACAAATAAGATGAACGAGGGTGATGTGCTTGCTATTCCTATTGCACATGGTGAGGGACGATACTATACTGATAATCTGGAAGAGTTAGAAAAAAACAACCAGATTGTTTTTAGATACTCAACAGAACAAGGAGATCTCACTAAAAATGCAAATCCAAATGGATCTTTAGATAATATAGCAGGAGTGTGTAATTTGGAACAAAATTGTATTGGATTAATGCCTCATCCAGAACGAGCATCAGAAGCAATTTTAAGTCCAAAGAGAACAGAACATGGAAAACTATTTTTTGAGTCAATAGTAGAATTTATAACTCGGAGGTTATCTTAATGACAAAAGTAAATGTCAATGGAAAAGAAGTAGACGTTGAAATGATTAACGAAGAATATGAAAAAGTAAAAGATTTACTGAATAGAGATCCAAATATTACTGAATTAGGCATGTTTGATGTAATGTGGAGTGAACATTGCTCATATAAATCTTCTCGTCCGAAGTTAAAATTATTTGAAGACGCTGAAGAAAATTATGATTATGTTCTAGCTGGTCCCGGTCAAGATGCAGGAGTAATTGATATTGGGGATGGATATGCATTAGCATTTCGAATTGAGTCTCATAACCATCCTTCTGCTATTGAGCCATACCATGGAGCTGCCACAGGGATTGGGGGGATAATTAGAGACATTTTGTGTATGGGTGTTCGACCAATTGCTCTGTTAGATCCTTTGAGATTTGGTAGGTTAAAAGATAACTCCCATTCACAATGGTTATTTAAATATGTTGTTAAGGGTATTGCTGATTATGGAAACTGTACTGGTATTCCTACTATTGGAGGTGAGGTCGAATTTGACGATAGTTTTGAGAATAATTGTTTAGTTAACGTAGCATGTATAGGTTTAGGAACAATTGATGACTTTAAACATGCCCCAAGCAGAGCATATAACCCAGGTGATTATGTAATTTTAATGGGGGGATCTACCGGAAGAGATGGAATACATGGTGTAACTTTTGCTTCTCGTACTTTAACGGAGATGTCAGAAGCTGATAGACCAGCAGTTCAAATTGGCGATCCATTTACTAAAAAGATGATTATTGAATCAACTTTGGAAGCAATAAAAACTGGTTATGTTAGAGGATTAAAGGATCTTGGTGGGGGTGGTTTAACTTGTGCAACAAGTGAATTAACTGGTGATGGGAACACAGGAGCAGATGTAGATTTGAGAAAAGTATTTACGAGAGAACCAGGAATGAATTCCTATGAAATAATGCTCTCTGAATCACAGGAAAGGATGGCCTTTATTGTTAAACCTGAAGGATTAGGAACTGTTCTTGATGTATTTAAAAAATATGAAATGGCGTTTGCTGTTATCGGTAGAACTAATGATTCAAAAGTTCTTAAAGTATTTGATAATGAAAATCTTGTTGTAAATATACCTTCAAAAGCGCTCTCAGAATCCCCAACCTTTAGACGAGAAGAAAAAAGACCAGATTATTTAGATCACTTATTATCTCAGCAAACACCAATACTTACTTTAGGCTTAGATGAAATTATTTATAAATTAATTGCTTCAGAAAACATTTGTAGTAAAGAATGGGTTTACCGTCAATATGATCATGAAGTTGGTGTGCGATCAGTTGTAAAATGTGGCGAAGGAGATTCAGGTGTTCTCAGAATTATAGGTACGGATAAATTCATTTCTGCAAGTGTAGGCGTGAATTCAAAACATTGCTTTTTAGATCCTTATCAAGGAGCTAAAGGAGGATTAGTTGAAGTATGTGGAAACATAATAGCCAATGGTGCAAAACCAATGGCAATGGTGAATTGCTGTAATTTTGGAAATCCTGAAATACCCGAATCATT
>Ga0209427_10006478_pt1 | contig 13356 bp, 4 predicted proteins | sample DeeMarSWOR136_30_FD_187465 | JGI IMG/M metagenome (GOLD analysis project Ga0209427, IMG submission 187465) | Marine sediment microbial communities from White Oak River estuary, North Carolina - WOR-1-36_30 (SPAdes) (version 2) | ecosystem: Environmental > Aquatic > Marine > Intertidal zone >... | reverse complement strand
CCAAGGCTTTTACAAAATGGAAAAGCCCATAGATAGAATTGCCTTCAAATACAAAGAAGGCGACTTTAAGAAATGGGAAAATCTTAATGATGTTGAGGCCGTCGTTTGTCACTCCTGGAACGAATCTCGCCTTCTTGTCGCTGAGATAAACGAACATGAAAGGATCGTAAAGTTTGTTGATGCAAAAGCCAGACACCCTATTAACTGGTCGGGTGCCACCCTTAATAAATATTATATAGAGAATACCCTTGAAGGACTCGATGAACCTGGAGAATGGTATCTGGACAAACATACAGGTAAGCTTTACTACCGGCCTACTCGAAAAATAGAGGATTCAGAAATCATAGCACCTGTTTTGAACCAACTTATGAGGTTTCAAGGCAACACCGAGAAGAATGAATATGTACAATACATCACGGTGTCCGGTTTGACACTTTCAGACACTGATTGGATTCTGCCCGAAAAAGGTTACCCTGATTGTGGTGATGTTGGAGACATCGTTGAGCCTTCAGCCATAACGCTCGAAGGTGTAAGATATTGTACTTTAAAGGACAACCTAATTAAAAACGTAGGCACTTATGCCATTGAAGTAAACGGCTATGGTAACAAAATTATAGGCAATAAAATATTCGATGTCGGAAGCGGCGGGATCATTACTCGCAGTTTCAGCAAGGAACGAAACATAATCTCCTATAACCACATTCACCATTGTGGAGTTGTCTATCACAGCGCGGTCGGTATCAATATTGATGACGGTGGAGGCATAATCTCACACAATCTGATTCACGACATGCCGCACTCAGGAATATATACGCGCCACTGGTCTACCAGGAACCAACCCCTGGGAAGGAGGAACCAGGAGCAGGGTCTAATCATCGAACACAACGAAATATATAACTGCTCACAAATACTGGACGACAGCGGCGGCATTTTTGTACGTGATTCCGACATGATAATAAGAAACAACCTTATTCACGATGTTTACTGCCAGGGTCGTTGTCCCGGCTGGGGTATATACCTTGGCTGCGAATCCAGAAACACCAAGGTCCAAAACAATATCGTTTACAGGACGACTGAATCAGTTCACGTATGGTACAAAGACAGAAACATCACGCTCGAGAATAACATTTTTATCAATGGACAAAGAACGCAGATAAACTACCAAAATCCCAGGAATCTACGGCACGAGAACATAAAGTTCCTGCGCAACATCATTTATTATTCAAACCCCGCTGCATCACTTTTCAGAATAAGCGGCACAAGGTCAGCCCCCATAGAGTCAGATTATAATATTTTCTTCTGTCCCGGAGAGTGTATATGCCGTGATGCAGTCATTCAAGGTCTACCGGACATTGATACCTGGGAAAAATGGCAGGAAGCCGGCTTTGATATCCATACAATTGTCGCTGATCCATTATTTCTGGATGTTGCAAACAATGTTTATATCTTAGACGCCAACTCTCCTGCCTTCGAGGTGGGATTTAAACCTATTGACATTTCTCAGGTCGGCCTGAGAGCCAAAAGGCCGGAGGTTTATTGACATCTGCTATTTCTAAAATGAAATGACAAACAATAACGAAAAAGTTGCTAACATAGTTGTGTACACCACCTTTTTGGTTCTTGTGCTGCTGACCCGGCTAAACACCGCAAAAGCAGACCTGACTCTTGTCTCCGAAGGTCAACCGAAAGCGATAATTATCGTGCCGTCAAAGCCCTCCCGGGCGGCTGTCGAAGGAGCAAAAATCCTAAGCGACCATATCCTGCAAATATCCGGCGCACGTTTGAAAATCCTTGAGGAAAGCAACCTCTCAGATGTGCAGGTAGCTGAGAGCCACATTAAAGTAGCTGCCTACAAAGACACGGTCGAGACGATTGTTCTCGTCGGTGAGGGCGAATTGACAAAACAACTTGGCGCTACAAGCAAAGGTCTCGGGCCCGGCGGTATCCTCGTTCGGACCATCGGCAATACACTTGTCATGCTCGGCCCTGATGATAACACTACATCCGATCCCTTCGGCACCAGATATGCAGTCACAACGTTTCTTGAGAAAGTGCTTGGTTGTCGTTATCTCTGGCCGGGAGAAAGCGGCAAGGTAGTGCCAAAACGGCGTAAAGTCACGGTCGATAAAATCAACATTAGCTTTACACCGATACTGCCGCAACGAAGAATCCGATGGAGTGGATATAGTGACCGCATCCAGCAGGGATTGGACCGGCTGGGATCTGGAAAGGAAGATTTCCTTCACGCAAGGAAAATCGCTTCGTCGACGCAGTCAGCCGGCTCCGAGTGGATGACCTGGCATCGAATGGGTGGCACTTTGGGGCTCAGAACGGGCGACGGTACAATCCTGCCGAGTAAAACCTGGGAAAGGTTCCTGCGTGAACATCCTGAATGGTTCGCAATGCAGTCGGATGGTTCGCGTTATTTTGACACAACTTGGTCACGGCCCAGACTTTGCAAGTCTAATCAAGCCCTTATCAGAGCCATTATCCAGGAAAAGCTCAAGGAACTGGCCCTTAATCCCGGCCAAAAAAGTGTTTCACTTATGACTCAGGACGGCGGCAGCAAGGCGGGCTTCTGCATGTGTCCGGCCTGTAAAGCCCTAGACCCCCCGCAGGGTCGACCAACTGAAGTATGGACATACGACCATAAAACTGAGCGAACTCGCAGGTTCAATTATGTCTCTCTCACCGACCGCATGGTTTATTTTTACAATGCCATTGCCGGCCAGGTTGCAAAATCCCACCCCGATGTTTTGTTTACCGGTCAGGCCTATAGCGTTTACCGGGCACCGCCCGTCAGAGAAAAGCTGCACCCAAAAATCGTTATACGGTTCGTTCACAACACTGCCCATTACGCGGACGACGCAACTCGCCACCAAGGCATGGCGGACTGGAATGCCTGGGCCGGCGCTGCAAGTATGATTTACTGGCGACCCAATTCGTTGTTATGGGGCAGGCACGAAGGCAGCTTAGGTGTATATGTCCATAAGCTGGCGGAAGATTTCCGACACATAATTCAAAATAAGTGCGTGGGCACTGATTTCGACTCTTGTATACATCATTGGTCAACGCAGGGACTTAATTATTATGTACTGGTTAAATTGCACTGGAATCCCGACTTGAATGTCGATGAGTTGATTGATGATTATTGCCGAACGGGATTTGGTGACTCGTCAGAAGTGATAAAACGATACTTTATGCGAATTGAGCAATTGACTAATGAAACAGCCGCCAAGGTGAGGGAAGACACAAGGAATATCGACATAGCCGAGCCCTTCACGCCGGACGTTATTACCGAACTAAAAAGTATACTCGACGAAGCTGGCAGACTGGCAGGCAATGATACACAGGTTTGCGGCCGTATCAAATTTTTGCAAGTTGGTCTGACTTTCACTGAATTACAGGCAAATATCTATCGAATACTTCGATTGAGCAAGCAGAGACGATTGACGATACCGGAGAGGCAGAATGTTGGTCGGCTATTGGATAAGAAGTGGTCGTTAATGCGTAATATATTCAAAGATGAGCATTACGCCGTAAATGTGGCAGCCATGTGTTGGGGTGAATGGGGAAGGTTTAGACGGCTTGGCTGGAAAGGCCCATCGCAACTTTGATGCGCTGCGTTTCGAAACACCTCTCATCCGCCAGTATCTCTGGAGCCAGGATAGGAATTAGAAGACAAGGCACCAGATAAGAAAGCATTCGTTTCATGACACATATACTTTCCGATGTCGCTGTCGCTCAGTGCTCATGGGCGATCCCTCAGTAGCCTATACCGGCGAAAATGTAACATCCACTAAAAGCCATTATCGGTGAATTCAATTCATATCGTCTCCACAACCGAGAGTCAAGCCGGGTTTCACCTGCTAAGGCGGCTTTGCTCCCCCTGTTGTCGAAACATAGTCCACGGGGTGGCAACTGAATCTGTTTCGTCACCATATAGCAGGCAGAGCTGCAAGCCGCTGCCCTGCGAGGTATAGAAGATTCGGCCGTTTGAGACAACTCCACCAACACATTCTCGAACGTCCACGCATGGGCCGGAAGATACTATCAAGTTGTCTTGTGAGGTATCAATCATATCCATATTTGGGCCGATTATATAAGGTTCAGATAGCGTAAAACGTGTGCAGGCGTATTCTTTGTCGAACGTGGAGAGAATTTTGCCCGTGTCTTTGTCAATTATATAGCTGGGTTTACCCGTCGAAGCGTGCACAAATACGAATTCCTTGCCGATGGTTACAACGTTGACGGCTTTTGCGACAGGCTCGGATTGCCAAATCAGCGAACCGTTTTCTGCATCGAGACACCAGACAAATCGGTTATTAGTTTTGTCATTTGGCGGGTTATATCCACCGAGGTAAAGCCGGCCATTCTCCGCAGAGATAGTGCAGCCTGCTGTAACATAAAATCTGGTAGTCAGCCAGATGACCCGTCCGGTCTGTGGCTCAATAGCAACAGTCAGGCCGTTAGATTTTGCAAGTCCGTCCTTCATTTTTGAGGCGTATCCGAAAAAGGTCGAATAATAAAGCGTGTCATCCATCAGACACAGACCGGAATCATTGCCGCCAGAGCCGAACTCGGAAAAATCTATTGTCCATACTTCTTTTCCAGAGTCCAAATCCCAGGCTTTTATCAGAGGTCTATTATCCTTGGGGTAATAAGGATTGTTATGGCTGTAAATCCAGCTCATCACTTCGGCTCCGTCAAGGGTTTCTACTGGTGTGCCTTTATGAACGAATGCCTTTTCCGTCCCTTGGGGAGCATATTTGCCCGAGCCGAACATGTAAATGGCGAGGTTCTTGTATATGATGGGCGGTTGTTGTCGGCTCCAGCTCGGTGAGCCGGTGAAAGGTGCCAGCCAGAGCAATTTTCCGGTGGCACTATCGAGGCACCGCATAAAGGATTCTCTCATTCCTGCTTGTGGCACAAGAAGACGCTCTTTGTAGTAGAGAGGGCACGTAAAGGATATATGTACATCAGGCCGGTATTCGCGCCAGAGCAAGCGCCCCGTCTCCTGTTCGACGGCAAAAACCTGGCCTTCCGCGGTGTGGGTGTACATTCTGCCGCCGCCGCAGACTGGAATGTGCTTAAAGGTGCCTTCATATCGACGAATCCACTTGAGCTTGAAGGGGGGTTTTACGCCTTGGTCGTTGGCGTTGGTGCTTGCGAAGTTGCCGAAGTTGGTAAACCAATCGTACTCAACATCTGCCAACTTACCGGCCAGTGGACTTCGAATCCTCCAAAACTCCAGGTCTTTTGAAGGTAGTTGTGCTTTGCCGTCAGGTCCAAGGATATACAGGTAGCCATCCTCACAACCAAAGTAAATCCTGCCATCACATACTGCCACAGGGGCAGAGATTGCTTTTCCGAAAGCAGTCTTAAACGACCAAAACGGCTTGACTGAACTCTTAGTGGCCTTACCAACACCAGAGAGCGGAACAACATAGAGGGCTCCATCCAGACCTCCATAAACTCCATTTTTGCGCAGAAGAATTGGCGGTGTAATTGACGGGTGACCTCCCAGGCACTCAGTCTCCTTTCCGGGGGAATGTTTGCAGAAGCCAAAGCCAATTTGTGGTCTGCATCGGTATACATCATTACCACGTACACTCACCGAGGAAAAACTCAATAGGCCGGGTCTATTTATCTCCGTTTGCGTTCCTGGTACAAAGCGGATTTCTGCCTTTGGGTCACAAAGATGAATAATCTCCACGCGGCCGGTATTATCCCGCCTGTGCCACTGACGGTAGAGTTCAACTTCTTTACTAATACTTATTCCAAATGTGGCAGGTAGTTCTGAGCCGGCATACTTTGGTACAGGACTGATTGCACGCGGCGTCGCCTTCTCACCGACATCTTCAAGACAAATAGCAGAGCCGCCAGCGGGTATAACAAGCATTTTGTCACATGCTGCGATATTTCTTGAGCAGCAAAACTGATCACGCCAGGTTACCCTTCCTTGTTTGTACTTGGCCCACTGCTGACCACTCCAGCGATCGCCGGTAAATCCAATAATCTCTTTGACAAAATCCCAGGTCCAGCAGACCTTTCCATCCGGCTCAAGGGCATAGACCTTTGAGCCAAGCGTTGCAAAATAAACCCGATTACTAGCTACTACGGGAGCGCTGAAAATCGGCTCTCCACAGTATATCTGCCTGATTACGGTTCCCTTAGTTATATCGAGCACATAATAAGTGCCGGCCATCGTCCCGAAGTGAAGATAATTACCTGCAATGGCAGGCGATGATATGTTGTTACAGTTGGCTTTGCCGCCTTTGCTCTGGAATCTCCATACGGGCCGGAGCGTATTGATATCTATACTAAAGCAGGCACCTGAGCCATCAACAACATAAACGTGCCCGTCTTTTACTACCGGCGCTGTAAACATCGCATCCGTTAATGCCACGGTGCCCACCAGGCCGAGCGGCACCTTTACACTTCTCTCAGGGACATCACCGCTGTGCCCGGCGTCATACTTAAATTGTAGCCAGTCCTCTGCTGACGCACCAGATGTTATTATTAAAAACAAAGAGACTATTAAAAGACCTGTCCTTATTCGCAACTTACTCATAATTTCAATCCTCGCTGTCTAATATTGTTCCGACATTTGGTGTTTGGCTTCATAAACGGTGCTCCTGCACATGTCAATATCTCATATTATCCTCATATGACATTCAATTTCAATCCTTAAGCACAGGCCAGAATCCGGCAATGTTTCAAAATAGAGGTGCGAGATAGGTGTCTAAAAATACCGGATCGATGCTCCCTTTAAAAATGCTCACAAACGCCACGGGCTACGCATTGGCCTGGACAGCATTTGATTGGCAGTTGTATCGTTAATAAATTGTTCACGCCTGGGTTCCCATTTTAGTTTTCGGCCGGTCAGCATCGCTATATTACCGAGATGGCAGATAGCCGCAGAGCGGTGTCCGACTTCAGCAGGAGCTATCGGGTCCTTGCGAGATTTAATACAATCGAGAAAATTCTGCTTGTGGTCGTTACTTTTATAGATGTGAATCTCATCAGGTCCTATTACGGACTTTAAAAGTGATTTCGGAGATGCATCGAAAGGTGATGTCTGTATCCATCCTTCGCTGCCTTCGAAACGAATCTGCCATTTGCCGGACTTGAAAAGCAATTTGACAGCATCTTCGTATGTGTATTCTATGTCCCATTTTGTTGGTGTGTTGAACAGTCCGTCCACGGGGAAATCCCCTTTGCCCTGGATTTCGATCGGCCCGCTGCGATCGGTTCCCAAAGCCCACTGGATAAAATCGAGTGCATGGACACCGTTGTTTGTAACCTGTCCGCCTGCATAATCCCAAATAAACCGGAAGTAATAATGACACCTCTTTTCCGTATATGGGGCCCAGGGTGCCTGACCAAGCCACATACCGTAATCAAAGCCATTCGGAACAGCCATAACCGGCTGAGGTGGACAGGAAGGCCCGCCGCCAATACTGCACCTTACTGTGTGCAGCTTTCCAATTCTGCCGTTGCGTATTAGCTCACATATATACCGACGTGTTGAGTTCGAACGATGTTGGGTGCCGGTCTGGAGAATCCGTCCGTACCGTTTTACAGCATCGGCAAGGATACGTCCTTCGGATATCGTCAAGCTCAACGGCTTTTCACAATATACATCCTTGCCGGCTTTGACCGCTGCAAGCGAAATTGGAACATGCCAGTGGTCCGGAGTAGTAACAACAACCGCATCGATATCTGTACGTGCAATCAATTCGCGAAAATCATTATAACAAGTGCATCCTTTAAACTGACCGAATCCGCTTTTCTCAGCGTAGTATTCATTAACTTCTCTTCGGGCCGGTTCACGTCCCAGGTCTTTACCCTTATTGCCATAGCCGTTGGCGTTTGGGCCGTATTCGGACCGGCCCGACGTGACAACATCACAGACAGCCACGATTTGGGCATCTTTTTTGTTCAGGAAACCTCTCATGTTGCCCATTCCCATCCCGCCTAAGCCTACACAGCCTATAACAATCCTGTTGCTCGGCGCGTTCGAACCGAATACCGAGGATGGTACTACAGACGGCACACCCAAAGCCGCCATAGCCGCTGCGCCACTTTGCATAAAACTCCTACGGGTCATCATTGTACTTGTAGTCGCCATCACAAGCTCCTTTTTCCACAAGAGACATGGCATCTACTCATTTGGATGTCTCTAATATGCTTTCCGTCCTCAACGATTTACGTGAGTTGTGTAAATCCAACGCAAACATTCCCGGCCCTTTGAAACTGCGAATGAAGCCGTCGCCAAACAGTTCACCACCGGCGTGCTTTCTGCTAACGGCGTTCCTGGTTCTGCCTGCTTGTTTTCTCTATCAATTCCTTTATCGAAATGGGTGCGCCATCTTGGGCCTTTGAGGCATCGGCGGCACTCATAAAAGCATAAATCTCAATCGTTTCTTCCGCAGAGACCGGGACTTTACCGGTTTTGAAGAACCTGATGATTTCGTCCACGAGTGGTTTGTAGCCGGAGGATTTGCCTTTGGTCATACCGTTGGTACCATAGATCAAAACCGGAGCTTCGCTTTTGCCGCCTCGTAGGTCTCTGAAGGTTCCGATTCGACCGTCTTTCCAGGTCCCGACAACCATATCTACGTTTTGAGTCCGGAACCGGCTGACCCTCTCACAGCCTGTTCCCATAACCGCAAACAACGCCGTCACAGGGTGTATCCCGTACAGATACAGGTCGGGGTGATGCTCGGCCCAGGAGCTTGAGCCAAACACGTCACAGCTCTTGACTTCGCCAATATCCTTGTTGTCCTGTACTCCGATGATTCCTTCGCCATACCTGAAAGAAGAACTCGACCAGCACGGCACATTGTTTTCTTTAGCGAGTCGAAATATCTCAATCACATCCGCCAGGCTTGCGGCTACGGGCTTGTCGATAAACACGGGTAACTTCGCTGCTATCACGGGCCTTACCTGTTTCAGATGAGGTCGGCCATCGACGCTCTCCAGCAACACACCATCGACTTTAGTGCAAAGCTCCTCGATAGTGTCTACAATCTCAAGGCCGAATTGAGTGCGCAGTTGCTCTGTAAATTTTTCAACCCGGTTAGCTGAAGCGGGCATATCAGGCGAACCGCCGGAGAAACCGGCCACAACCTTACAACTGTAGTTGTTCTTTGGATTGTTGATAATCTGCGTGAAGGCTATCACATGCGAGGTATCCAGACCGATCATCCCAAGACGCATTAACTTCTCCTCAGCCCGGCAGACTGGACAGAACAGCAGTACCACACAAAACAATAGAGCTATTGTTGGAAATTTACTCATTCTCAGACACTCCTTCCGATTAACATTGTTTTTTAGCCAGACAAGACGGCTTGTTCAATGACGCATTGTAAAAGATACTATAATGTATCCATAGTATCAAGGATTGAGGCTATGTGCTATTGCAAACCGATATGATATATGTTAAAATAGTATAATTAATTCGTGTGATGTTGCTAATGCCCACAAGATGTAAAAGAGAAAATCGCTGCCAACGGCCTAAAACATCAATGAGGAAGGAGGTAGATGTTGCGAAAATCTATAAAAATCCTGTTGCTATCACTAATATTGACAGCATATTTGACTACATCGGTTTTTGCCCGGCCTCAACTCGCAGGTGACCTGAATTCAGACTATACTGTTGATTTCAAAGACCTGTGGATTTTTGCCCGGCAATGGTTGGATCCAGCCTGTATCATACTTGACTGTGAAGCCAATCTGGATGATGACGACGGGGTAAACATGACCGACCTGGCTCTGCTGGCACAGAACTGGCAGATAAAATGTCCTCCCCTGGTCATCAGTGAGTTTATGGCAATCAATGAATTTGCACTCTCCACAACGGTCGAGGGAAAAGAAGTCTATCCGGACTGGATTGAGATTTATAATCCAACAACCGAAACAGTCAATCTGGATGACTGGTACCTGACCGACCGGGAAGATGAACTCACCAAGTGGGAATTTCCAGACATGTCCTTAGCATCCGGTCATTTCCTACGGGTATTCGCATCAGGTATACCAAGTGAGGACCACCCCGAAAATAATCCGTACCTTGATGAGGATGGTTTTTATCACACCAGCTTCGAACTGGATGGTGATGGTGAATATCTGGCCCTCGTGTGCCCAAGCTTAGAGGTGGTGCACGAATATAAATCATACGAGAATCAGCAGGACAAGTATGGTTTTCCACCACAGGCAGAGGACATTTCTTACGGTTTCTATATGGATGAGCCGCAGTATTTCACATCCTCCACACCGGGTTATGCTAATATCCAGGGACATGTCGACGTTTCTGAAGGCCTTTGGTTTTCCCCTGAAGGTGGGACGTTTGCTGATCCTATCTCACTGGTACTGATACCTAAAACTGCCGGCGCAACAATTCGTTACACGGTTAACGGATCAATACCAACGGAAACATCGACACAATACACAGGCCCCATTCCCATCTCCGATACTACCGAGGTAATGGCTCGTGTGTTTGAATCGGGCAATGCACCCGGTCCTGTGGTTAGTCAAACATACGTTGCTCTGGCTCCGGATGTGCAGAGTTTCAATTCCAATATACCCATCGTTGTGGTGGATACCTATGGACAACCTATCAACGAGTACGATCCTTATACAAGGGCCTCCGCGGTGTTCATTGAACGCCCGGTTCAGGGAGGACGTGTCAACATTACCGACCCTGCTGATTTTGCCGGGCGGTGCGGCTTGAAAATTAGGGGTCAAACAAATAAAAGGCAATTCTCCTTTGAAACGTGGGATAAATATGACCAGGATAAAACGGTTTCTATCCTTGGTTTGCCGGCCGATTCCGACTGGGTTCTGTATGGACCGGGGGGATACGATCAGGCGCTGATCAATAATCCCCTTGCTCATGAATTAAGTAATCAGATTGGCCAGTATGCCGTGCGAACACGAGCCTGCGAAGTGTATATAAACACAGGAGGGGGCAAGGTGGCCCAAAGCGATTATTGGGGACTCGCTTACTTTATGGAGAAGATCAGAATCAACAAAGACCGTATTGACATTTCCACTCTGGAGCCCTGGGACAGTACCGAGCCTAAAGTATCCGGCGGATATGTCATCGCGGTTGACAAAGATGGGACGTGGAGGACCGCGCGGGGAACCCCTGCGTATTATTGTGCTTTCGCTTATATTGACCCCCCAGGTTATGAACTCACAAGTACCCAAAAAGCCTGGCTCTTAAACTGGCTAAATGAATTCGAGGACGTAGTCTTCGGCTCGAACTTCGCGGACCCGCAGCTCGGCTACGCCAAATACATCGATGTAGCTTCTCATATCGACCATAACCTGCTCAATATGTTGACTATGAACGTTGACGGACTTCGCATAAGTGCCTATATGTACAAGGATCGGCAGGGAAAGCTGGTAGCCGGACCGGTCTGGGATTTCGACCGTTCGTTGGAATCCACCGACGGCCGTGATGATAATCCGGAGGCCTGGAATGGGACAGGTGATGCTACGGATTATTTTGAATCTTCGGTGCAATATACCTGGTGGCATCGTTTCTTTAGTGACATTAATTTCTGGCAGAAGTATATCGACCGCTGGTATCAGCTCAGGAGAGGTCCGTTCAGCACCGAGAGTATAAACTCCACTATAGATATGCTGGCAAACGAGATTGAAGAGGCCCAGGCCCGACACTATGCGAAATGGGGTGAATCACCCCGCTTCGGTAGTTTCCAGGGGGAGATCGACCATATGAAGGATTGGCTGGCAACACGGACAACGTGGATTGACAACCAGTTTGTAAAGCCCCCACAGCTTACTCCCTACGGCGGTTATGTCGAAGCAGGAAGTACCGTGACCATGAGCAATCCCAATGGTTCAGGCACCATTTGGTACACTACCGACGGCAACGATCCTCGCCTGCCGGAGAACTTACAGATTAATGGTACCACACTCGTAGCTGAGGATGTACCAAAGAAGGTGCTCGTACCCACCGGTGATATCGGCGATAGTTGGAGGGATATTGGTTACGATGACTTAGCCTGGACCGCCTGCATCGGCGCGCCGGGCGGCGTCGGCTACGAAGCCGGCTCGGGAAACTACGGCGACTACTTCAGCCTCGACGTCAAAGCGGAGATGTATGGCAACTATACCACCTGTTACATCCGCATCCCGTTCACCTTTAACGGCGACTCGAACGACTTCAACTTTATGACACTTAAAATACGGTATGACGATGGCTTTGTCGCCTATCTCAATGGCGACCCGAATGAGTTAACCAGACGCAATTTCACCGGCACGCCGAGCTGGGACTCCGGTGCTGACCGTACCCACGACGACTCTGCGGCCGTTAACTTCGAGAACATCGACGTCTCCGGCCATATCAGCACCTTGCGACAGGGTGACAACATCCTCACCATCCACGGCCTGAACTATGGCACCACCAGCACCGATTTCCTTATCTCTGCTGAGTTGGTTGCCGGCGAAACCACAGGTGGCATCTCACCCAGCGCGAGTGAGTATACTGGGCCGGTCGCATTGACTAAGAGTACTCAAGTTAAGGCACGTGTGCTGGTTAACAGTAATCCATATAGCCGATGGAGTGGACTGGCTGATCCTACCTTCGGTATTGGCCCGGTCGCAGATAACCTGCGTATCACAGAGATTATGTACCATCCGAAGGACACAGGCGACCCAAATGATCCGAACACAGAATTCATTGAGCTGAAAAACATCGGACCAAATACACTAAATCTTAATCTGGTTCAATTCACTGAGGGAATCCATTTCACTTTTCCGGATATGGAACTTGGCCACGACGAATGCGTCGTAGTTGTAAAGGACCGGGGAGCCTTCGAGTCCAAATACGGTACATCGGTCAATACAGCAGGCTCATATATCGGTAGCCTGGCCAACGACGGGGAAAGAATTAAATTAGTGGACGCTACCGGCCGGACGATCCTGGACTTTGAGTACGAGGACGGATGGCGTACAATCACTGATGGCGGAGGCTTCTCACTGACTATAATAGATCCAACTGACAAAGGCCTGTATGGCTGGGAAGAAGGTCTGGTCGCGCACTGGAAGTTCGATGACGGCACCGGCAATACCGCGACAGACAGCGCCGGCACGAACAATGGAAACCTCAATGGCGATACAGCATGGACAGATGGTCGGATTGACGGGGCCTTAAGCTTTGATGGTGCCGGTGATTATGTCTCTTTGGCTCCAATTGCTACTTTAGCAGAGGACAATTTTACTGCCCAGGCATGGGTGAATGTGGACGAGAATGCAGGAGTCTGGAATCCTGTTTTAATGCAGCATGATTTGAGTAACAATGGTTGCTATTTCTATGTTTCTAAT
>Ga0209427_10006476_pt1 | contig 13359 bp, 14 predicted proteins | sample DeeMarSWOR136_30_FD_187465 | JGI IMG/M metagenome (GOLD analysis project Ga0209427, IMG submission 187465) | Marine sediment microbial communities from White Oak River estuary, North Carolina - WOR-1-36_30 (SPAdes) (version 2) | ecosystem: Environmental > Aquatic > Marine > Intertidal zone >... | reverse complement strand
AGCTGCCCTCTCTACATCCTTTGTGAAAGCTCTGATTCGATCTTCCGTGGGAACGGCAAAGGGAAGAATCAGCTTCGTGACTCGTTCGGGCACAGTATTCACCTCTCCAACACGAACTTGTTCTGACTCGGGATCGGAATTCAGTGCACACGCAGGCGCCGTGAACTGCCCATCCCTTGCCACGTTCAGCTCGCTTCCAGACACTTGATCAGATGGAACAGCTTCACTTAGATTCGGAAGATAAATAGTTTTTATGAAACCACAATACAGATGGAGTCGCTGTCCGTGGTTCCGAGCAGCTTCTATGGGAAGTCTGAGCTAGTGCGCGCCTCCCACTTTCACAGAATCCAGAATGACAAGCATATATGTGCCCAAAAACCCAATTTGGTTACTTAATAGACTTCGGGATGGATTGTGACTCGGAAATTCAGAGCAGTCTCTTTGGTCACATCCTATTGGAGACCAGGAGAGGACTATATCCAACGTATAGTTGACGCCGTTAGAGATCGCGTTGAAGATGGAGACTTTGTAACCGTCTCCGATAAGGCGGTCTCAACAGCCGTTGGCCATATTGCCGATGAACGTCGTATACATCCAAGTAAGCTTGCTCGTTGTATAGCTGAGTATTGGATGCGTTGTGTCTGGGGGTACATTTTGGGACCCATCTGTCATCTCAGAAGAAAGACTCTCCAACAATTGCGATCGTATCCAATAGCGGAAGGAAGTAGCCACAAGCAGTTGGTCTTGAGACACGCTGGAATCTTACAGGCCTTGATGCAAGGATCAGAGGGCGGAATTGATGGGAGCAATCTGCCCTACTCGTACGTCAGTCTGCCGTTGAATAATGCTCATAGAATCGCACAGGATATCCGCCGCCGGATCAGCTCTAGGTTGGGTAAGAACGTCACCATCTTGATAGTAGATACTGATAAGACCTACTCCTTTGGGAACTTCCACTTCACCCCGCGTCCAAAGCCGATAGAGGGGATACACTCTTTTGGAGGCTTCTTGGCGTACCTTCTCGGGAGGAGTCTCAAGATGCAACGAAGAGCCACACCTGTTGCAGTTGCAGGCTTCGAACTCGGGGCTGAGAAAGCTCTTAAAATCGCCAAGATCGCCAATCGCTCGAGGGGAGTTGGTGCTGGAAGAACCGTCTGGGATATGGCCGAGACCTTCAAAGCCTCACTGACCGGCGTGACTTGGGACATGCTTGATGCGGTGGAACATCGACCCATAGTGATCGTAAAACTTCATAAGTGAAAAACGGCGATAGAGTGCAGACGCTAACGAGGCTTCGAAGGGTGTTGTCATGGATCCCGTTGTAGAACAGATGGATGTGTTCTTCAATCCCAAATCAGTTGCGGTTGTAGGGGCTTCACGCAAAATCATGAAGGCAGGGCACGTCATCTTCAAGAACTTTGCAGCAAACAAACGGAGAGGCATATTCAAAGGGGAACTGTATCCAGTGAATCCTAGCGAAGACTATGTCCTTGGACACAAAAGCTACCCCTCTCTAACCAAAATCATAGGCGACGTGGAGCTAGTTGTCATCGTTGTCCCTGCAGATATCGTCCCAAAGATCATGAGAGAAGCTGCTGACGCCGGTGTCAAGGCCGCTGCCATAATCAGCTCTGGATTTGGTGAAATCGGAAAAGAAGAGCTTGAAGAGGAAGTGAAAACCATCGCGAGAAACGCTGGAATCAGGATTCTCGGACCAAATTGTCTGGGTGTCTACGACTCCAAGACGGGCGTGGACATGCTCTTTCTGCCGGAAACCAAGGTTCTATCGACAGGGGACGAGATGGTTGTCACGCCTCGTCCAATGTCTGGTCCCATCTCAATTGTCACTCAAAGCGGGGCCTTCGGCGTCTCGGCGCTAGACTATCTGACTGGCAGACAGCTTGGCGTGAGCAAGTTTGTGAGTTTTGGAAACAAGAGCGACGTGAACGAATCGGAGATGCTTCGCTATATGCTACAGGACGAGGCGACCCGCGTCATTCTCTTGTACGCTGAGAGCATAGATGCCGGAAGAGAATTCATCGATGTTGCGGAAGAAGTTACCAAGAAGAAGCCCATAGTCGCCTTGAAACTGGGAAAAACGAAAGCTGGTGCACGAGCTGCAAAGTCACATACTGGGGCCATAGCGGGTTCTGACAGAATATACGATAGTGTCTTCAAACATGTGGGCGTGGTAAGAGTCAAAGATATGGAAGAATTCTTCGACGTGGGCAAAGCCTTCGCTTTTCAGCCTCCTGCAGCTGGAAAAAACGTTGCCATAATCACTGACGCTGGAGGGCCAGGGGTTATGGCAGTGGATGAGAGTGCATCTAGAGGGCTGATCATACAGCCATTTTCGAAAAAGACCCTTCGAAAATTCAAAGAGCTAAAGAGAGAGGACAGAATTCCCGCGTTTGCGACAAATCTTAACCCAGTCGACCTGACAGGGTCTGCAACTTCTGAGATGTTTAAGCTCAGCGTAGAAATCGCTTTTGAGGATCCGGCAATCGACGGTGTCATACTACTTGGAATGCATCACACACCGGGTCTGCAAGAGGATTTCGTTGACAAAGTCGCGGAGGTTGCCAAGAACTACACGAAACCCATTGTCGCCTGTGACATCGGTGAGACTGAAATGGCGCTGTTTATACGATCCAGATACGACAAGCTTGGGATTCCCTCCTTCACGTCCCCCGAAGACGCATCCCGGGCGATGGCGGCCCTCGTGGAGTACGGCCTCTACCTGAAAAAAACAGGCTGCTTTGAGCAGTACGTGAATTCCTTCCAGCAAAGTTAGCTCTAAGTCTATCGAAGCACAACTGCTTGTATATGCCGATGGAGCGATCGAGATGACGGACACAATTCGAGCCGTTGGAGAATCCAACTTGTGTGATATCCCAGAACCGTGTAATCACTGCATCTACTGGAGCTTTCCAGAAGAATTCGAAAGGACGAAGTTGGAGCTTTCAGAAGGGAAGCAAGAGCTGGAAACAAAGAAGCGAATGTGGATAGTGCAGACTTTGAGGACGTTTGGAAGTTGTGGCCAGATTCTCTACCGCAGCAACGCGCCTATAGGATATGCCGAGTACGGGCCTTCAAGGCGCTTTCCCAACATCAAGATGTATGAATCCCAACCCATTGGGAAAATCGAAGACGGCGTCGTTTTCCTCTCTTGTCTCTATATAACCGAGAAGAGCCTCAGAGGAAGGGGCCTAGGAGAGCGCCTTCTAGATGCGGTTGTTTCCAACCTTAAGAAGCGAAGATTCAAAGCTCTAGAGACTTATGCCCGAAAGGGCTCTTCACAGAATCCGTCTGGACCAGTTGAACTCTATCTGAAAAACGGATTTCGCGTGAAGAATGAAATCAACCCCGAATTTCCCATTGTAAGACTAGATCTAAACTCAGGTTAGATTCTTCTCCACTCTGTGAGGTGATTCTATGATAACATATGAGGAGTTCAGAAAGGTCGACATGCGGGTTGGCAAAGTACTGGAAGTAGAGGAGTTTCCCGAGGCACGAAAGCCGTCCTACAAGTTGACAATAGATTTCGGCCCCAAAATCGGCTTGAAGAAATCCAGTGCCCAAATCACAGGCTATAGGAAAGAAGAGTTGATCGGAAGACTGGTCATAGCTGTTGTCAACTTCTCGCCCAAGCAAATCGCTAACTTTCAATCCGAAGTACTAACTCTAGGAGTTGCAGACGCGCCCAGGAAAGACAACTGGTTCATAATTCAGCCTGATAGAGATGTGGAACTGGGCACAAGGATAGAGTAGATGTGCGTAGAAGTGGACGTTTGAGTTCAATAGGAAAGGTCCTCTCGCCCGTGGTGCCATGTTACTTACGATGTCTAGTTTCCCACACATGCGCACGCACGGGAGATTTCCCTGAATTCTGCCTTTCCGTTTACCGCTCTAAACATCACACAACTCATATTCGCTCTTGCACGCGGGCTTTTTCACTTAATAGTTGCGATTCGTATTCCAACTTCATCAAGTCTATATGCAATTGTTAAATGAGAAATCTGCGAGGGTTATGCTTTCGTTTGAGATGTGCGCGTTCATCGCGTTAGCTATAGCCTTTGCGCTTATTCTCTTGGGGTTTTTTGCGGGAGAGCGAATGACCCCCGAAAAGGCGCCCCAATCAATCAAGAACACAAAGCAGAAGAAAAAACGATTCTCAACGCAGCCCAAGAACGGCACTTCACGATGCCCCCACGGCTTTGGATACCTTAGTAGGCAAGATAAGAACGCACCCATCCCAGAAGAGTGCTTAGGTTGCTCCCGATTGGTGGAATGCTACAAGACACGTGACTGAACCATGTGAGATCGTGGTTGCCCTCGCCAGGTTTCCTTCAAGGTTTTCTATGCCTATATACAACGAACGACCAAGTGAGCATTCCACAGATCTCAAAGGGAACTACTGCGTTGGGATAGCCCCTAATGCTATCTACTTCCTCTGTTTCAGCCATTTAGCAACCGCTTGAAATAGAGGACTCGTCGACATGTTGATGACTGGTACGATGATCTTTTCTTTTGTTTCGATCAAAGGACGGTATTCCGGCATCTCAGCGTAACTTGCGAACGCCCAGTAGACCCTTTTGTCTTCGATCACAGACTTCGCGGCTGCCTCGGTTGATGTAGGCAACGGATAGTAAACGAACACCACACCGTCCGCCCAATAGATCCCGGTCGTCTTTCCTCCTGCTGCGATGTTGGCGAACCGTGCGAGATCATCTGGAGTACCAAATCGTGTACACTCCATGATGGCTACTTCTTTGAAAGGCTCATATCTCACTGTAATATCATCCATACGCAAACTTCCATTTGCAACTGCTATCTATGGATGGGCTAATTAAGAATTACGTTCGTGCGTGTGGATCTTTCCTAGCCAATGTATGTTTGAGGCTCCTGAGGGGTTGACCCACCGCTTCTTCTTATTGGTCACCTAGACGCGCTTTTCGTGCGGGCGACCGAAGGTAATAAGAATTTGGGCAACGAAGTGCTTATCTACGATTAGGAACTAGCCAGCCATCATGGAGGAGTCGATTTGCCAGAAGTTCGAGTTGCAGTTGCCGGAGTAGGGAATTGCGCATCTGCTCTTGTGCAAGGAATTGAGTACTACAAGCACACAGCCGATGAAACTCAGGTTCCAGGCCTTATGCATGTAAATTTCGGAGGATACCACATCCGTGACATCAAGTTTGTTGCCGCCTTTGACGTGAACAAGCGGAAGATTGGCAAGGATTTAGGGGAAGCGATCTTTGCAGAGCCGAATTCGGCTGCCAAGTTTGCTGAGGTGCCAAAGCTCGGTGTAGAGGTGCTTCCCAGCGCAATTCTCGACGGCGTGGCCTCGCATATGCGAGACTCTTTTCGGATCTATGACGACCAAGAGATCGAGTCCGCGGATGTATCCGAGGTTCTGAGGGAGACTGAGGCGGACATGTTGATCAATTTTCTCCCCGTTGGGAGCTATGAGGCTACGCGGTTTTATGTACGGGCCTCTCTGGAGGCAAAGTGTGCCTTGGTGAATTGCATCCCTGAGTTCGTCGCGTCGACCAAAAAGTGGAGTGACAGATTTGTCCGTGAAGGCCTACCTGTGGCGGGGGATGATGTGAAGAGTCAGTTGGGGGCCACAATTCTGCATCGTAATTTGGTTCGGTTGTGCGTTGACAGAGGCGTGGAAATCGAGGAGACGTATCAGTTGAATCTCGGGGGGAATACAGACTTCGAGAATATGACGGTGGAGGAGCGGTTAAAGACAAAGCGGGTTAGCAAGACGGAGGCTGTTACGAGTCTGGTGCCCTATGAGGTCCCGACGAGGATTGGACCGTCTGACTACGTTCCGTTTCTCGGTGATAAGAAGATTTGCTATGTCTTTGTTAAGGGTAGGAAATTCGGGAATCAGCCGGTGACCCTGACGGCGAAGTTGGAGGTGGAGGACTCTCCTAACAGCGCTGGCGTGGTCATCGATGTTGTGAGAGCGGTGAAACTGGGGCTAGACAGAGGAATCAGCGGGCCGTTGACGAGCATCTCTTCGTACGCCTTCAAGCACCCCCCAGTTCAAGTCCCGGATGATGTGGCAAGACGGTGGGTTGAAGACTTCATAGCTGGAAAGCGAGAACGCTGAAGGATTGCAGGACCTCACCCTGTGCGTTGAAAATATGGTCATTAACTCCGGAAAGGATGATGTTCTTACTGCTTCATGTATGCAATACGAATGATCAGGGGAACCTGCCGCTTCAACCAAGAATCTAAACGACGCCGAAAGACGGAGAAGATAGCCCTTTCAGGCCGCATGCATGCATCTGCTGGGGAACCCTCGTGACTTCTGATGCCGAGACGAAGGGAAAGTCATAAAACAAGCTGCCCCGAAACAATACGAATTGGTTCCATGGAATGCCGTTGAAAGCCTCAGTGACCCGAAACGGAGCAGTCCTCCTAGGAAAGCATGTGGCCTGCGACGGGTTCGACGAGACCCGCCCCTTGAGAATTGTTACGCACGCTCATGCTGATCATTTGACGGGGCTGCGGCGAAGCTTGAAAGACTGTAGGATTGTCATAATGACCCCCGCGACAAAAGGTCTGATTGACGTCCTCAAAGGGCCTTCATATCTCACGGCTGGAAACGTGAAAACCCCAGAATATGGGACAACTTTAGTCTGTAAGGATGAGCGGATTTCTCTCCATTACGTTGATCATATTCTTGGGTCCGCTCAGGTCCTAGTTGAAGACGCTGATGGAACAAGGATCTTGTATACCAGTGACTTTCGACTGCCAAGGACGCCTATAATTGAGGCTGACATACTCGTCATGGAAGCAACCTATGGGAATCCTTGTCGAGTGAGACCCTTCAAAAAGAAAGTGGAAAGCACCCTCATTTCTTTGGTAGAAGAATGTCTGATACGCGGACCGGTATATCTCTTCGGCTATCATGGAAAACTGCAGGAAGTCATGCAGATCTTGTATCACGCAGAGGTGGATGTGCCTTTCATAGTCCCTGAAAGAGTCTTTCACGTTTCGAAAGTCTGCGAGAGACATGGGATGCAATTTGGAGATACCCTTCTTTTGTCAAACGAAGAGAAAGCCCGTTCAATGCTGCAACATGGTGATCCTTGTGTTGCATTTTACCACATGAATTCACGCCGGCGTGTAGGCCAGGACGCCTTTCGCATCGTTGTGAGTGGCTGGGAGTTCTCGAGCCCCTGTAAGCAGGTGGGCGAGAAAGAGTTCAGGGTTGCTCTTAGCGACCACTCGGATTTCGATGGTTTGTTGGGCTATGTTAAGAGATGCAAACCAAGAATGGTTGTTACTGATAACCATCGACATGGTGACGCAGAGGCCCTGGCAAGAGAGATTCAAAGTCGTCTAGGTATCTTGGCAAAGCCTCTTCCGGCTTCAAAATGATGGGAAAGGCTTGTGATGTTGGTTACGATGAAGCTCAACGCATCGTCGACTCTTGGGTCGATACATGCAAAGCTGATGCTGATGGGCAGTATCCTTTTGATTATCGGCCTGTTTTCTCCCTGGTATTATCTCTCTCAAAGTGTAGACGGTTCTCACTACTCGCTGTCTGCGTTTGGCGGTTCTCTTGCGGATAGGCGAGATGTTGGGTTTTTCAGTCCATTAGCTGGTTTTGTGTCTCTCTGTTTTGCTGCAGTCTGCGCCGTCCTTCCCTTTGTATATGGAAGGTTGTCTGAGAAGGTGAAGAAAAGATATGTAGCAGTCACAGCTTCCCTAGCTGGTATCTGCGGACTACTAAGCGTTTTGCACTTCCATTCGTGGTTAGACCTAGCTTTTCCAGATGACTCCTTTTTCTACCACGATCTAGATGTAAGCCGGGGTCTAGGCTTTGGCTATCCACTTATCTGGGTCAGCATTGTCCTCTTATTCTTAGCTGCTTATGTTTCCAAAGGCTTGGTTTTCGAAACGAAGAAGTGATGGGGTCAGACGCTGACCTTTCCATTTTTCAACTGATTTTCCACAGGTCTCTCAGGTAGTCCTTCACATCAGCTTGAGCCGATACGAGGACGCTTCACCAAACCATGGGCACATAGCCCTCTTTGATCAAATCGGCGATGACTGCGCCAACATACTCGACTCTTATTCCGACCTCTGCCAAATCTTCGGATACGCCTTGTTCATCCGATATATACTTGCAGGCGAAGCAGTCGGTCATGGCTACTATCTCTTCAGTCATGTGAGCCAATCTTTCATCGTACACCACCAATTCTTCAGAGGGTCCGAAAAATACCACTTTGACGTCGTCCAACCATCGATACTTGATCGCGTTGCGAGCAAACATCAAACCGGCAAGAGCCTTCTCTTTGTTCCCCGTGGCGACTATAGTCAACAGCTTTGGGTCCATACCAAAGCCCTCGTAACCATAGCGCAAAGCCGGGCACTTAAGAATTCAACCGTCAAATGCCGCAAACGGAGCAAACCACGCGCGCCGAACAACTTACAGCTTCGTTTGGATGGTCGGAAACTGAGATCCGGCTTGAAGACGGCTTCCCAGCCACAGACTTTTTTAAGAAAGAGCTGCAAATCAGATGGCATCGGGAGAAGATTCATGCAGATAGAATCTCTCGAGAACGCCTTGTTGTCAACCGTAAACCCACTTCTGAAGCTACTTATTGAAAAGTTTGACTTAGAATGTGACCAGGACGGAAGCCTGCTCGTAAACTCCCTGAAGCACTTCCTGGGCGAAGAGGTCAAGTTCTGCAATAGTTGTGGCCATTTGAACCACATGATGGCCAACCCCTTCTACAGAATTGGAAGCAGACTCTTGCGAGCAGATACAGGCTTCATGAGGAACATGTTTCTTGGACAGGAGTACAGTGACGCGTGGCTCAAAGGTTTCGCCCTCATGATGAGAGGGATCAGGAAATACGGCATACGAATCCCTTTCACACCCGCAGGTCCCTTCGAAATTGTTTGGAACTTCACCTATTCCTGTAACCTCAGATGCAAACACTGCTACGAGAATGAGGGAGGCCATAGACCGGAACTGACAACAGACCAAGCCTGTGCCACCATCGATGTCCTATCAAGAATCGCCAAAGTCGGTCTCCCCGCCCTCTCTTTCTCAGGAGGAGAACCCCTCATAAGAAGAGACTTCTACGAGGTTGCAGCCTACGCAAAAAAGAAAATTCCCTACATCAGCATTGCCACCAACGGCACTCTCATCACAAGAGACGTCGCCAAGAGACTCAAAGAGGTAAGAGTGGACTACGTGGAGATAAGTCTCGACGGTGCAACCAAAAAGGTCCATGAAGACTTTAGGAGAGTGCTTGGATGCTTCGAAAAGACAATAGAGGGCATAGAAAGCTGCGTAGAAGAAGGATTGGACACGTGCATTGCAGCAACAGCTCATAAGGAGAATTTTAGCGAGACAACTAAGATTCTGGACCTTGCAGAAAGGCTTGGAGCAAGATTCATGCACTTCAACTATGTACCCACTGGGAGAGCGAAGAAATACATACACCTCGACCTAACGCCTGAAGAAAGACTCCTCCTACTGGAGACCTTGGGAGAAAAGCTGGTTAACCGATACATGAAAGCCAAAGAGGAAGAGATGACAACTGGCAAAACCAACATAAGCTTGGACCGAATCTTCAGTACCTGTCCCCAATTCGCGCGGGTCGTGAAGCGTCTATCACGAGAAAGAGGAGAAAATTACACGGTCCCCACTCACTACGCTGCCAAGAAGGGAGTCGAGGCAGCAGCCAACTTCATCGGTGGATGTGGCGCAGGAAGATTATACGTCGGATTGGAACCAAACGGCGACATAAAACCATGTGTCTTCTTTCCAACCAACGAACAGACAAGACTAGGCAACATTTTGGAGGACAGCTTTGACCGCATATGGGACACTAATGAGCTTCTGTGGGAGCTGCGAACCAGGGAAAAGCTGGAGAAGTACGAAGTAAATGGTCACATAGTTGGATGTGGAAACTGTAAAGACAAATATATTTGTGGAGGGTGCAGAGCCCGATCCTACAGCTACTTCAACGGAGACGTTCATGGGGCAGACATCGGCTGCATAGTGAATGAAGAACTCTGGAAGGAAATAGCAGGTCAGCGGATTTCTGAGATTGCCTCATCACACTGAGCTATGACTTTGTCAATCTCCTCATACGGATAACTTGCATCAATATCAGCAACTAGACCTCTTTCTGCGAAGTATCCAATTACTGGCTTCGTCTTCTTGCGATAGACCCTCAGTCTGTTCTTGATGACCTCAGGTGTTTCGTCTGTACGCTGATACAGCTTTCCTCCGCAGCGGTCACACACTCTAGGGGTCGTCGACGGCCGATTCTTCACGTGGTAGATTGCTCCACACGCTCTGCAGGTTCTTCTGCCCGAAAGCCGGGACAAGATCTCCGCGTCTGGAGCAACGAAGTTCAGGACTTTGTCTATTCTCTTGAACTCTTCTAATGCTTTCGCCTGAGCGATCGTCCTTGGAAAACCGTCCAGCAAAAAGCCATTTTTGCAGTCGCTTTTTTGAAGCCTATCTTCTACGAGCTCGATGACTATGTTGTCAGGAACCAGCTCTCCCTTGGATACATAATCTCTGATCTTCTTTCCAAGCGTGGTTTCCTCTCTTATGGCTTCGTGGAAGAGGTCCCCACTTGATATCTTCGGAATGGCATACTTCTTTGAAAGAATCTCCGCGTAGGTTCCTTTGCCTACTCCCGGAGGCCCTATTATGACAATGTTCATCGTCAATGCTTCTTGTTGTAGTTCAAGAATAGCAACTGGTGTTGCGTTCAGCCTTTCCCTTTCTCTTCCTTTCCGTAATACTCAGTCCATTTGACTTTCCGTGAGTCGCGTCTCAGCTCAATGGAACTCTTTCGGCATTTGCTGGAACAAAACCAAAGGATTGTACCGTCGTTCTTTACGTACATCATTCCTGTGCCTGGTGGAAATTCGTGTCCACAAAAGGAACAGCGTCGGGATCTTGGCACTAGCAAGCCACCGTGTTACCGTCGGATCTTCTTGGCTTCACGTTCAGTTTCTCTAAGCATGAGGATGTCGTCGGCACGCACTGGTCCCTTAACATTTCTGGTTATTATGCGTCCCTTGTCTCGGCCCTCCAATATCCTCACTCGGACCTGTGAAATCTCACCTGTTACTCCAGTTCGCGTGATTACTTGTATGACTTCTGCTGGGGTCAGTTCTTCTACTGCTTCCCCCTTCGTGCTCATCCGCCACTGCCTCGCTTCTTGAGTTCCTCAACACGGCTGGATATCTCTTTCACAAGGGAGGCTGCGTCTCCAGGCTCGTTTATGCACGCTGCGGCAGCTGGGACATCGATCCCTGCTGAGACCCCGAGTTTCTGCTTGCTCGGGACAAAGATGTATGGGATCTTTCGCTCCTCACACAGTATCGGCAGATGCGCTACGACTTCTGGCGGGTCTACATCCTCCGCGATTATGACGAGTCGTGCTTGTGCGCGTTCTATTGCCTTTGTCGTTTCGTTGGTGCCTTTGCGAACCGTGCCCGTTTGGTCTGATGTTTGCAGGGCTTCATAGGCCGCGTCCACAATTTCCTTTGGGACTTCAAATTTCTTGAAGAATGGCTTTGACATGTGAGCCTTCACCCTCATCAATTGTGCTGAGTTTTATCAGTGGATATGCTTATGAATGTTTCGTATTTCTGATTAGACTGCATACCCTGCTATCGATGGGCGAAATAAGTGACCAACTTTCTGTCAATTTGATCAACACGGACAAAACCGAATCGCTCAAACTGAACAATAGCACCTGGATTCAATGTTTTACAGGAGTCCTCCGCCATCCCAGCCGCTACAGAAGCATCGGGCATGACGACTTCACACGGGATCCCCGTTTCCGATGGAATCCAATGGATTAGCGGTGCCCCAATCTTCCTTGCTTCTTCGTACGCCTCACTCAGAAAAGTGGCACCAACAGTTTTTCCCTCAACCTCTGTTATGCCAATGTTGAAGAGGCCCATCAAACGAATGTTTCGCCGGCTTTTCAGAATGCCAACATCATCACTCGAAATCAAGAAAGACGCGGACCCGTCTTCTGGTACTGTCTCTACGCAGCGAAAGCCTCTCTCTGGGTCATCCGGATGCAATCGCAACCTGGCCACAAACCTGTCTGGGATCGCCGCTACCTGTAACTCTACGGGATCATGCACAAAGAAGTACCGATCAGCGGCATGATCGATTAGCTTTCGATTATAGGCATAGAGGTTCTCCCAGCTCAATACAACATCGACGGGCTTGGGACCAATGGCAACTATCATGCGCTTGATCGCCTTGGGAGTTATTCCTCTTCTTCTTAGGGCTGCGAAAGTGGCGAGCCTTGGGTCATCCCACCCTTTGAACATGCCATTCTTAAGTCCCTGCAAGATTTTGGATTTGCTCAAGAATGTTCCCGTGATCTTCAGCCTACCGTAGTGGATGGCCTCAGGATACTCCCAGCCGAAGTGTCGATACATGTACTCTTGCCTTGTCTGGTTAGTGACGTGTTCCTTTCCGCGGATAATGTGAGTTACACCAAGCAAATGGTCGTCGACTCCACACGCGAAATTGTACAACGGCCAGACGCGGTATTTGCTTCCTACTCTGGGATGGCTATGCTTCTTGGTGTCTATGATCCTCAATGCGGGCCAATCTCGTACTGCTGGATTTGGGTGGTCCAAGGACGTTTTGATTCGCACAACAGCGTCTCCCACGTCGTAAGTGCCGTCCAACATGTGTTCCCAGCGTGTGAGATTCTCTTTTGGTGTCAAGTCTCGGTCTGGACACGGTTGCTTTTGCGCTACGCTCTTGGCAAACTCTTGGCGTTTGCAGGTGCATATGTAGGCATTGCCGTCCTTGAGGATCTCCTCTGCATACTCATAATATAGGGGAATCCTATCACTCTGGATGAATTCGGCGTCCCATTTGCATTGAAGCCAGCTTATGTCTTCCCTTATGAGGTCATAGAACTGTAGGGCGGATTTTTTGAGCCGTGGATCGGTATCTTCGAAGCGAAGATAGAACAATCCATCGTACATTTTTGCATATTCGTAGCAGAGGATTATGGCTCTTGCCGATCCTAAGTGTAGGAGGCAGTCAGGATTAGGCGCGAACCGGGTGACGACTCGCTCGTACTTTCTGACATTGGGCAGAGGGGGCAGCGCCCGTTTCTCTTCAACCTTCTCTTTGTCCAGCGTTTCAGGCCAGTTCGTCTTCACGATCGCCCGCTGCTCGTCCATCGAAAGCCTGTTGACTTCTTCTATCACGTCATCGACTAGGGAAGCAACTTCTTTTATCATTGTTTTGAGATCGGGACGTTCTGCGAGCAGTTTCCCAAGAACAGTTTGGGTTCTAGCTTTGCCATCATAGTT
>Ga0209427_10006475_pt1 | contig 13362 bp, 9 predicted proteins | sample DeeMarSWOR136_30_FD_187465 | JGI IMG/M metagenome (GOLD analysis project Ga0209427, IMG submission 187465) | Marine sediment microbial communities from White Oak River estuary, North Carolina - WOR-1-36_30 (SPAdes) (version 2) | ecosystem: Environmental > Aquatic > Marine > Intertidal zone >... | reverse complement strand
CGAATATTTTCTTCTAATGGCTGGCGATTTCGCCATTTCTGACATTTTTGAAAATGTCAATCTCAGCTGGTCCCGTATTCCAGACGGGCAACCTTTGAAAAAACTGATTGATCAAGCCTATCATGAGTTTAATCCGGAAAATCCCGCAGATATTATACCGCTTCTTCTAAAGATCTATACTGAAATGGATAAATTACCAGATCTCTACTGGAAGAATATCAAAAAAAATGAAGTCCTGAAAATCCTTAAATCCTGTTTAGGTTTATGGTTCGAAGCCAGTGCTGAATCACCCAGGGTAACACCCGGTAGCTCGCTCCAAATTGAACTAAGTACTGTCAACCGCTCAAATTTTATCCTGCAGTTGGACAAAATAGGTTTTTCCAGCATAAAACCTGATTCCAATATAAAAAAACAATTAAAAAACAATATTCCTCTGGTATTGAATACCTCTATTCATATACCAGACAGCATGTCAATCTCACAACCTTATTGGTTACGAGAGAAGTCAGGAATTGGCACATATACCATCAATAATATACAAAGCATTGGTCTGCCGGAAAATCCCCCTGCATTATCTGTTTCCTTTACTTTCAACGTCCAGGGTGTTCTGCTGAAATATATTACTCCGGTTATATATAAATGGACTGATCCGGTAGATGGAGAGAAACAACATAACCTGGAGATTGAACCGACAATTACCGCAGAATTCATGGAAAAAGTCTATCTTTTTCCTGAAAACATACCGAAACAGATTCCACTGAAAGTAAGAAATGTGAATCAAGATAGACCATTAAAAATTCAACTGGACATACCTTGTGAATGGGAAGTGAAACCAGCAGAAATAACACTTTCACCATTAAATAAAGATGAAGAGCAGATTGTTTATTTCACTATCACTCCCCCGGAAACCACCACATCTTGTGAAGTCATGGTATCATATGTCGCATCAATCAGCACCATGCTCCGTCATCCGGTGAGGGTTGATTATAATCATATTCCTATACAAACAGTTTATCCAGTAACTTCAACGACTTTTACCCGGATTCAGTACAACAAACAGCCTTGGAAAATTGGATACATCATGGGAGCAGGAGATGAAATCCCATCTATTTTAATGCAATTAGGATTTCTCATCACAGAATTAAAGGAAGACAATATTGAGCAAATAAATCTGTCAGATTTTAACACAATTATTGCCGGAATCAGGGCTTATAATACAAATGACTGGCTAAAGAATTATCAGAACAATTTAATCAAATACGTGGAAAATGGTGGAACATATATCATTCAATACAATGTAACTCGCGGACTGGTCACCGATGCACTCGGACCTTATCCCTTTGTAATTTCACACGACCGGGTAAGTGAGGAAAAGGCAGCAGTGCAATTCTTAGTACCGGATCATCCACTGTTGAATTATCCCTATAAGTTAACAGCGAAGGATTTTGAGAATTGGGTACAGGAAAGGGGATTATACTTCGCTAATAATTGGGACGCTAGATACCAGACCCCTCTTACCTCTAATGATACCGGAGAAACACCCAAACCCGGTGGTATTCTTTATACTCGCTATGGAAAGGGTGTCTTTATTTATACCGGTTATTCCTTTTTCAGGCAATTTCCTGCCGGGGTGCCCGGTTCTATAAAACTATTTATCAATATGATATTAAGCAGGCTATATGATGACCGAAAAGAAAACCACAACTGATGGAAAACCGCCGCTCTTTCCCAGCTGGAACTGGTGGTATATATTGGTTTTGGGACATTTGGCGGGATTGATAATTCTCTTTTATATGATCACCATATTTTTTAAATAGATTAAATAAAACATTTTTAAAATCAATTGATGCTGTAATGTTAAGTAAATGACATGGAGCAATACAGAAAATATTAAATAAAACCTTCCTACATACTTCTTTTTGTCATTTACTTTTTATTTCATTTAAAAAACAGGATTACTTATCATGAACCACGAGAAAGATTTAAGAGATCGTTTATTGTATGTATTAAAGGGCAAAGGAGCCCACCTCGATTTTAACAAGGCCATATCTGACTTTTCGCCAGAGTACCGTGGTAAAAAACATACTGCACTTCCCTATACAGCCTGGCAACTGCTGGAACATATGAGAATTGCCCAGTGGGATATCTTGGAATTCAGTCGTAACGCAAAACATATTTCCCCGAAGTGGCCAGAAGGGTACTGGCCTGATACAGAATCTCCACCCGATGCAAAATCTTGGGAGAAGAGTGTTACAATTCTCAAGCGGGAACTGCAAGAGATGCAAGATTTAGTTGCAAATCCGGAAATTGACTTATATGCAAAAATCCCTCACGGAAATGGACAGACGATTCTTAGGGAAGCATTGTTATTGGCCGATCACAATGCTTATCATCTCGGCCAGTTGGTGATGCTGCGGAAGATTTTAAGCGCCTGGAAAGATTAATTTGTATATTATCAATTCAATACCTATTCTGCTTATACATTCCACTACTCCGTTTCCAAGGGAGATTTATGCGATTTCTCTATTTTAGTAATGCCAAAACTATGTGAGAGAGCGAATAAAGGAAAATATTTTTAAAATTATTAATTTTATGTGAATATTCTTATGAGATCACTCGACTGGCTGGTACTGATCACATCACTGCTTTTTATATTGGTATACGGTCTATGGAAGGGACGCGGAAGTAAAGATATTCAGGGTTATCTGTTAGCAGGTCGTCAAATGCGTTGGTTTCCCATCCTGCTATCCATTATGGCCACACAGGCGAGTGCTATCACTTTTCTTTCTCTACCAGGACAGGCTTATGTGGATGGTGTACGCTTTGTCCAGTTCTATCTTGGATTGCCAATTGCCATGGTTATTCTCTCCATTACTGCTGTTCCGCTATATCATAAGTTAAATATTTATACTGCTTACGAATTTTTAGAAAATCGTTTCGATTTGAAAACCCGATCCCTAGCGGCGCTTCTTTTTCTCACCCAGCGGGGTTTAGCTGCCGGTTTGACTATTTTTGCTCCTTCTCTCATCCTTTCCATATTGCTGGGGTGGAATCTCTATTTGACAAATTTTATCATCGGTATTTTTGTAATAATTTATACCACTTTCGGTGGAACCAAGGCAGTCAACTGGACCCACAAGCAACAAATGTTTATCATCACGGCAGGTATGGTTACTGCTTTCCTTGTAATGCTCTATTTGTTACCCGAGAATATTTCTTTCCTGCAGGCAATAAAAGCGGCCGGTAAAATGGGAAAATTGAATACCATAGATTTTTCTTTTGATCTATACAACCGCTATACCATATGGTCGGGAATCATCGGGGGATTATTTCTGCAACTATCCTATTTTGGTACAGATCAATCACAGGTACAAAGATATCTGACTGGAAGATCAATCACCCACAGCCGAATGGCACTTCTCCTCAACGGCATCGTCAAAATCCCCATGCAATTTTCAATCCTGTTCATGGGGGCTATGATGTTTATTTTTTACCAGTTCCATACACCCCCAATTTTCTTTAACTCAGTGGAAGTTAAAAATACCCGCAACAGCCAATTCAGGCAGGATTTCACAATACTGGAACAACAACATGAGGAAATCTCTCAACTCAGAAGAATGGAAGTTAATAATCTGGTTACAGCATTTGATTCCGATGAGCAGTTTCAGGTTGAAACGGCAATAAAAAACATGCAGGTATTGCAAGGAGAAGCCAATTCCCTTCGTGATCAGGCCATTTCCCTGATGCAGCAGAATAATCCGGAGATGAATCCCAGTGATACTAATTTTATTTTCCTGTCTTTTGTTCTGAAATACCTTCCGGCAGGTCTTGTTGGTTTGCTGCTGGCTACCATTTTCGCTGCATCCATGTCCTCCACTGCCTCTGAACTCAATGCACTGGCATCAACCACTGTTATTGACATTTATAAACGAGTTATGAGAAAAAACAGGTCAGATCAACATTATCTACATGTCTCTCGCGTGGCTACTCTCTTCTGGGGTTTTTATGCCATCCTGCTGGCAGAATCTGCCAGCCGTTTAGGATCCCTGATAGAAGCTGTGAACATTGTTGGCTCACTTTTCTACGGTACCATCCTGGGAATATTTTTAGTAGGTTTTTATTTTAAATCTATCAGGGGAACCGCTACCTTCTATGCAGCGATACTTGCAGAAATAATAGTACTTTTTACCTTTTTCTTAACGAAAATAAGTTTCTTATGGTACAATGTTATCGGGTGTCTGGCGGTTATACTATTTTCCACCCTCATCCAAATACATATATCTAAATTATATAGATATACACGAGTTTAAATGTGATTTAAATAATCCCGAATTTTTTGCCAAACCAGTGGGTGGGAAAGCAGGTCATTGTGACCAACACCAGGTAATATTACCCATGAAGGTTTTACAGTAAATTCATGAAAAAGTTTATCACTGTGTGAGGGGGGAATAATAATATCTTTTTCGCCATGAATGAGAAACGTTGGTACTTTAATTCTCTTAACCGCCTTCATCGAATTGTACTCTTCTTTCAAAACAAGATTGACTAACCAATCGGGATAATGTTCCTTTGCTACCTCTGGCAGAGATTTCCAGGCACTCATAGCAATTAATCCCTTTACTTTTTCAGGATTATTAGCAGCAGCCTTTATTGCTACTGCTGCTCCAAGTGACCACCCGGCCAGAATCAAGTCATTCTCAGGATATTGGTTGGTAACCCATTCAATCGCTGCCTGGGCTGCCTCATAAATGGATTCTTCATTTGGCTTTCCGCTACTCCTACCATATCCCGGATAATCGATAGCCAGAAAATGAATGTTAAGGTTTTCAAACTGATGAAAGAGACCACATGACCAGAGTGTGGCCAGATTTTCGGCATTTCCATGGAAATAAATGATGAAAGGAGATTTTCCAGTATTTTCTTTATACCAACCAATGATTCTGCTATCACTGGAAATCTTCAGTTCAACTTCCCGAAGAAAATCCGGAACCTGTCCTACCTTCAACCAGGGAACCGGATAGATCAGATATCGAACCAACGGATTAAACATGATGAGCAAAATTAAAATAATTAAAAGGACGGCTGTATAATATATAATTTTTTTTAACAAAGACAAATTTCGCATTAGAATCTAACAAAAACCTCAAAAATCAAAGATAAGCCATGGTAATCGAGCATTCAACTTTTTACGGGTGATCTATAGCGAATTCCTCATGAATACCTATCAGTGTAGAATTTAAATTTTTCTGAATATTTTTGTGATTACCATATTGATGCGATTGGAGAACCAGAAGGCTAATTTATTCCGGTCACGAATCAGAAAATCATAAATGATATCCGCCATTTCGGGTGTTCTTAGATATCCATACGATTTATGTGGATTTCTCTTGTTATCATAAATATAGTTGTTATAAACGATCTTATCTACTGGACCTATACCTTTATTATTTACCGGGTAATCATCAGCTAGACTGTAATTTATGGTTACCTTATCCTCCAGGTCAGATAAGTTGTACCAATTCCGTGAAACATTCTCTGGCGTTTTCAGCATGGCATAATCGACAGACTCGGTCTTGAGTTCCGCAAATACTTTCCCCATTACCATCGGTTGACCCAGTGGCGAACCAGCCGTCACAAGTGTATCGATCTGAATACCTTCCGGTAACTGGTTTAATACCTCAAATGCGATGATTGAACCCATAGAATGGGCAACCAACAAAATCTGGTGATGAGCATGTCTCTTTAAAACTCTGGCTAGTCTTTCCCGGATAATTTCTTTGGCTAATCTGGATTTATTGTCCTCGTCCTTGCAGGTAGTAGAATAATAAAGATCCAGATCCGTAAAATACCGCCGGATAATCATATCAGTGATTGAGGAAAATTTGGCTGACATATCTTCATTTAAAAAAATCTTATCCATTTTGTCCTCGATAAAATCGAGTACCTTTTTCCGTAACTCACTGGGTGGTTTTCTTTCGATACTGGTTGCTGGAACATAAGGATTCTCAATGTAAAATGGGCTTTTTTCGTCTTTCTCTGATGGATTGAGTGGTTCAGGATGCAGGATATCTGCCCAGTAGACCAGTTCAAAATGAAAATGAGTGTCAGGATGTCGAATGGTTTTCAGTCCTTCCTTAATCGCCTGAAACCACCATCTTTTAAGTAATTTTTGAGGCGGTTTATTTCCTAATCCATGAATGCCAATAATGATTTTAGACATTTTACTCGAGGTGCTTCCTTTATTCAACTCTACCAATAAAAAGTAAGTCTTCAGCTTGCTTGTTATTCAGTATCATAATTTTGTATCACGAGTAATTTATAGTAAAATATATTCGTCAATTGATTTAAATAGGTGAACTCAGATATCCTCTTCATCAGAATCATCAGCCGAGGTTAATTCACGGGATTGCGAATCAATGCGTGAAAGTTCCGGAATTTCTTCAGTTCCTGCTCCCATTTCCTTCAGTCTCTGTATTGATGGCAAAATTCGGCTTTCCATGGATCCAACTGCTCGATTATAAGCATGCACTGTCATATTCAATCTTTTACCCATATCACTGAAATGATTCCCAAACCTTACGAAACGGTTGTATAATTCTTTCCCCAGTTCGGCAATCTTCTGAGCATTTTCTGCCAACTGCAACTGGAGCCAACCATAGGCAATAACCTTGAGCAACGCCAACAGCGAGACTGGCGACACGATTAATACCTTATTAGCCAGGGCATCCTCCAGCAGTTTTCCATCTCTTTCAAATGCTGCTGTCAGACCTGAATCATAAGGTACCACCATAACCACAAATTCTGGAGAGCGGTTAAATTGAGACCAGTAAGCCTTTTGTGAAAGGGATTTCATGTGCTGTCGCATGGATTTGGCATGATCATCCAATTTTTTTCGGCGAAGATCCTCGTCCTGCAACTCCTGTGATTCCAGGTAAGCAGCCATGGGGACTTTAGAATCGACCGGGATAATCCCTTCATTGGGCAGATGGACCACCATATCCGGACGACCCTCATCAACCGAAACCTGCTCACTAAAATCGACCCGAGAAATCATCCCGGCCATCTCAGCGATACGACGTAATTGTACCTCCCCCCAACGCCCTCTAACAGTCGACGATTTTAATGCCTGAGTTAGACTAATGGTGGTTTTCTGCAATTCCTGATGAGAGAGTCCCAACTGGGTTACCTGTTGAATCAGGGCCCGATAAGCCCCCTCCCTTCTTTGTTCCATTTCCTGAATCTGTTTATCCAATTCAGATAAATTTTTGGTCAAAGGGTCAACCAGGTGTCTGAATTCTTCCTTCTGAAGTCCCCAGTCTTTTTTCTGCAGATCCAGTACCTCTCCTAATTTCTCTTTCGCCTGGCTTAAAAATTGGGTGGCATTGGCGTTTAACAGATCAGCTGACAAAGCTTTGAAGGTCTCTTTCAATTTTTCCTGGGTTAATTCCAACCACTTCATTCGTTCTGCGTCTGCCTCCAGATCCTTCTTTAACTGCACATTTTCAATTTTTAATGTCTCAATCTGGGAATTCAACCGCAATTGCTGGATGAGCCAGGCCAGAAGAAATCCAACCAGCAGACTTGCACCGATATATGCCAAAATTATCAGCATAATATAATCCTTCACTTTAATTCATAGTCTACCCGAATTAATTCATTCCATTTGCTGATGTCAAGAAAATAATCGATTCCCTGAAACAGTATATAAGGAGTAAGGGAAAGAACAGCCTAGTAAAACAAACAAAATAAATTACTTATAACATCAATTTTTTATCCTTTTAATTTTATTGACACAACAGAGCAATACAAATTTTTATATCGAATGTATATACAAAAAAACCGGTGATAATTTGTCACCGGTTTAAGTTAAAGCTCGATTATCATTTATTGTCCAAGTGGAATAATGATACCTCCAAAAATCTGTATACCTCTTGTTTTTATATTTGCATCACCCATTTCTAATTCCACCCCTTGAAACTCTACGGTACCACCTTCGACAACATCGGTTAGGCCAAGACTATAACGGGCATCAACAAAAAGGCTGACTTTTTCAAGTTGAAACATAACACCACCGCCTAATACCCCACTCATATCGGTACTTTTCATTAAGTCCTTCACATCAATATCCGCAGATAATGCTCCATAACTAGCACCCAGCTCAGAACTCATAAGAAAACCGAAACTGCCACCTCCAAAGAGATAAGGTTTGGTACTGCCAGTCCCAAAACCAATTTTCAATAAGACAGGAACTTCCAGATAGGCACTTTTCCAGGTTCCTTCAACATCTTCTTCTGTACTCTTCGCTCCTTTTTGAATGTACATGGGTTGAAAAGACAGTGATAGATTAGGGGTTAATATCACATCCAGAAGACCACCTCCGGCAAATCCCGTGCGGCTCTCAAAATCGATTTTCTCCCCTGTTTCATCTTCACCACTCAAGGTACCAATATTTACACCACCTAAGAAACCAACACTGACCTGCCCTACTGCTAGTGTAGTAAAAAACAACACAAAAAGTACCATCAACAAAGTCATTTCTCTTTTCATTTTTGCCTCCTTGGTTATTATTTTGAGAATAAGATAAATTAGTAATGACTATGTATATTTCTGGTTTCTAATCGAAATACTTCATATTAGTATGGTCAGTTGTAATCGAAAATTGTAATCAAATGATGAAAATATAAAACATTGAAGCTGATTTCATTTTTCAGCTCAATCCTTTGAGGTAGATTTTCACTAAAGGTATGAAAAAAATGAGTATATCGTAATTTTACCTAAAATTAAATTATCACTTATCAGAAAGCAACAGCTATATTTATATAAATAACATTATTTTTGTAATACCCATCTCGCAGATATCAGCAAGATTACTGGATGCGATCTGCTTATTCACCTGGTAATTCAAGAGCAAAGTGTACATCAAAAAAACCACAAGCAAATTCCAAAGAAAATGTAATTCTCAAACTGAAATCAGGGAGTAAACTATTATGATTTTCGATTTTCTTTTTTATCCTGTTCTTCAAAAAATTCTTGAGTTGAGGTAAAATACTAAAAGTTAATATCTGCTGTAGCTTCCAGAAACGTCACCGCCGAAAGGATGAAATCAAGTTTGGTGCCATTGTAAGAAAAGACGCAAACCGTTTGATTTTCCAAAAGCATATTTAATATATTTAATCGGCTAACTTTCCAAAAATATTAAGCACCCATTTCATGCATTTGTGACCAAAATCTACTGGTTGGCAATACATCATCGGGCAGGCTCCGGCAATGACTGAGATGTTATTTTTTAAACAAAATTCCCTGGCAGAATCCGATACACTTCCCACTCCAAAAGAACGGTGCATCCATACCCGCTTAATACCAAGATTGGCACATTCTCTTACAATTTCTTGTGATACTTCCGGACGAGTAACAATCACTACCCCGTCTACTTTTCCGGGAGTGCTCTTGAGATCGGGGTAACAGTGATTGCCCCCTATTTCATCAGCCTTTGGATTTATGGCGTAAACGGTATAACCACAATCTTTTAATTTTTTATAAATTGTGTTGGCAGCAGATCCTTTTTCATCGCGGGAAACACCGGCAACTGCAATATTCTTCTGTGACAAAAAATCATTGACCTTTTCCTGTAATGAATTCATTTTAGATTCTTCCCGGTTCAATATTTTTCAGAAATCTCAATCTTTTTTATTAAATCAATATATTCTCTTGCCAGCCAAGTTTGATCAACTCAATTTTTGTCGGATCGGCAGTACCCAGATGATGCCTGGTATCCGCTAGAAATATGTGTTTGGGCGGCGGATTGAGGGGACGATCCTCCTTGAAATATTCTTTTCGCTTGGCTATCAGAATCCGCACACCGGTTGCATCAACTGCCACCGGGTCTTGCCCAACAATCAACCCGTTGTAAACCCAGGTATACTGTGAATTAAAGTCATGCGGACCAACACTATGAAAGAGCGGGGTGATCATCACCAAAATGTTTAATCTGGTCTTGTCTTTGACTAACGGTAATTTCCAGATCGTCGCCAGATCAGCACAGGTATCTCCATGATAGGCGGAAGGATTTTTGACAAACATGATATAATTTTTCAATAAGGTTCCTACACCCGACCAGTGATGGGTGCGCATCGGTCTGGTATTGATCAGGGCAGTGGCATTCAGAAAAACTTTATCCGAGAGAAGTCCCCGGTCTTTAATGGAAATATTTTTTTCGGCAACTCCCACCTCCATCACCCGGTGTTTAATAGCTTTTTCCAGTTCCGGGGGAGTAGGCAAATATCCCCATACATTGGATTTTATCCCTACAATGTCTTGCGGCTTAATGATTTGCTGCCAGGCGGTTAAAGGTTCACTGGTACCATACAATGTCATAACCGCCTTATCTAACATGGCAGCGATGTTGTCTGCTCTGACCTTTTTCGAATCATCTAACAGATCCTTAGCTCGGATCAATACAACCTTTTCTTTCTTCAATTCTTGCGCCAGGAGTTTTCGGGGCATATTCAGGTATAAAGTGCCTGCAGCAACTGCTGCTGAACTTTCTTTTAGAAAATCTCGCCGGGTATAAAACTTTTTCTTCATGGAAACACCCACCATTTATTTATTCTTTTGTTTAATTGTTCCCAATAATTCAAGGGCATTCTGCTCTTCGCTGGCGTTGAATACTACCTTAATTAAGGAACCATCCAATTTACAGGCAACCCAGCTCCCATCTTCAATTTGATAAGTGAGCCCTTCTTTCATTTCCGGAACAAAATTCCGGAGAAAGTAATCATAAGCCAGAACTGCTTTTTCTTGATCAGGATATCTTACGAGAAGCAGAATAGTTTTGTTGTCATTTTTTTGGTATTTCGCCATTACTGCTTCCGTTTTCTCCGTTATGTGCAGGATATTCTCATCTGAAATGAAGTAATATGAATTCAACCAGATATGATGTTTAAAGTATTTAATACTCTCCTGAATTAAACCTTCTGGTGGTAGTTGATCAACAATTTCAGGTATAGAGCCCTTATGGGGAATGGCTTTTTCAATCTGGCTGGCCAGCTGGAATACAGCTCTCTTGGATTCAGCAGTTTCCGGACTTGCCAGAATAGAAATATAAAATCGGTCTTTCCAGTAAAGTAATAATCCAGAGGTATACTGAGACCCCTGTCCAAATTGTTTATCATTCGTTTCGCGGGAATGAGAAAAAACCCCAAAAGCATTTTCTGAACTACCCATATCAAATATATCAACGATAATATCAGGCTGCCCGGATTGTTGGTAAATTTTATTAATCGAACAGAAAAAACCATATGAGAGATAGAGTTCAGCACCACCATTGATATATTCATAAAGGGTTTGACGATCGTAGTACCTGCCCTCCCCCTCACTTTGCCAGCTATCCACCGATTCAGGTAGAAACTCTTCTAAGTTGATATTCGACGCTATCATATTTTCTTTTCCAATAATAAAAAATAAGGTGATGAAATAAAACAAGATGGGACAGTAAAAGGATTTCATAGGAATTAATCTTATAGTAAATTTTAAATGAATGTAATCGTGAGTCAATTATATAGAATTAACATGTGAGACATCCCAAGATTGTCATTCCAGCTTCCAAGCTGTGGTGAGAGCCATTCCTATGGGAGAATCTCAATAAAATTAATATCTTACCTTATGATGAAGAAATGCCGGATCGAGTCTGGTAACACGGTCTGTCAGACAATTCCGGCATGAAATTATACCGATAGATTTATACAATAAAAGAATCTCTTGAAAACTATGGATAATATTATGAAAAATTTCTTTAATCTTCAATCTTTTTTTGTCAGAATGATCTCCCGTAGCTCATTAGTTTTTAATGTTTTTAAAAATTTCTGGAAATCAGAATATTCTTCAACAGGAATTCTATTATCCACAATTTGACACATGGAGTGCCAATGAATCATATTGTCCGTTTCTTCTAAAATCCATTTTCCCATTCCAAATGGAGAGTGATCTTCATTTTGATATTGTATCGATTTAAGATTGAAAAGATCAGATAATTTCACATGTAAATCCATTTGCTCAGTAAATCCAAATTGAAACTGAACCGGATAGATGCGTTCAGTTGAAAGGAAATAGTTGGGAAGTTCCATGGATAAAATTGTAGACGGACGAATAATAATCTGATTTTCTCTTTCAATCAAAAAGTTTTCCGTGCGAAAAGTATAAAATATTTCCAGAGGATCTAATACCGGCACTAATCCATTGATATAAAAGGTATCTAACTTTGCATCATAACAACGTTTAGCAAGATACACTTCCAGCCAGTTTTTTATTTCATCTTGCGACGCATAAAGCAGATCTTCTCTTATTTCTACAGCTAATGCCCCCCAATGTGCTGTTTTAGCTTTTACATGACTCACCCCATCGTTATCCACCTCAATATGCCACACTAAGTGGGTCCGGTTAATATCAGGTGGTAGAACTGGTGTTTTACGTATTTCTGCTTTCCCATTTTTCGCCACGATTAAAACATAGACACCCTGATCATACCAAGGCAATTGGCCAAAGGGGCACCCTTTTTCAGTAGCATCCATCCAAGTACCGCCGTCTCCTACCGTTGGGCAATATGCAATCGCATGATTGAAATGATATGGAGAGGGAAGCGTGGTATCAGGCAAACCATTTTGCCTGGTACTGATCAGGACCTCATAAACCTCCAGACTTGCTTCTTTTGCAAGAGCACAAATTAGGGTGGCCATATCTTTACAATCACCATAATGATTATCCAATACTTTCTCTGCCGGATTTGGTTGATAACTACCAATCCCAATTTCAACGGCAATATAGCGGACATTATCACGTACCCATTCATAAATATTTTGTAATTTCTCTTTATCAGTCTTACACCCGGTGGTAAGTGTTAAAGCATGATTTTCTATATCTTTATCCGGTTTTATCTGGGGATCTATCAGTTCATAATACCAGCTTGCCACATCTTGCCAGGATTTAATACCAACTGGTGAAAAGGCCAACCTGGAGACAATTTCCTTCAGGTTTGGCATAGCAAATTCAGATTTTACTGGCGGAACATTTCGCATTTCCCAGCGATAGGTCGATCGGAATCCAGCAGGTGTTTTCAGCACTTCTGGATCCTGGTCAATGTTGTAGGCCCGGTAGTCGAGTTTCCATTCCGATGGATGGATCAGGCTGAACCTCGATAAAAGTGTGGGAATTTCATCCTGGAAAATCCAGGAATGCCAAAGGGTTCGTTTTCTAATATCGACACGATATTTATATTCAACAATGGCTCCATTTTCAATAGCTGGCATGGTGAAAATTTTAGCACGTTGGTCAGAGTAAAAAACAAAATTTGGATAGAGATTTACATCA
>Ga0209427_10006474_pt1 | contig 13362 bp, 8 predicted proteins | sample DeeMarSWOR136_30_FD_187465 | JGI IMG/M metagenome (GOLD analysis project Ga0209427, IMG submission 187465) | Marine sediment microbial communities from White Oak River estuary, North Carolina - WOR-1-36_30 (SPAdes) (version 2) | ecosystem: Environmental > Aquatic > Marine > Intertidal zone >... | reverse complement strand
TTAGCTTCGTATGCTTCATGAGCTTTCGAGAGTTGTAAGACTTGCTGAGACTCCTGAGATTGTTTTGGTTAGGCAAAGCCAGTATTTTCGGTAAAAAAATGGCGTTTTTGGGTATAACTATCTCAGGGTACGAAAGGATACCCTTAAAATTCACAGATTTTGGTTGGATTTATCAGATGCAAGCTCAAAAGTTTCGTTCTGCAAAGGAAGCCAGTATCCGCTATAACATACCCCTGAAAACTCTGTATAAATATAAGGATGATATCGGTTATATAAAGAAAAAAGGACTAGGTATCAGGTTTAGAGATGAAGATATTGAGAGCTGGCTGAAAGGCGGTTATCATAAATCTGCTCTATCTGAAGTTTTACCGAAGTTTGATATTTCGCTTGACGGTTGTAAAGGTTATGATAAGCTTTTCCTCATAAGGAGGAAAGAGTTGAACGGTATAATCAGATGGACTTATCCGATTGGCTCTATTCTCCAAAGGAAAACTAAAAGGAAGGAGGCAAAGTATTACATTCACTTCCACAAAATATAGGAATTTCCTTTTTGTGCTTGCGGCAAATCCCTCGCTATTTTCCCCATTTTCCACCCACTGACATCTTAGAATGAGAATATCACACCGAAAACAACAAGGTCAATGACTCAAAAAGCGACACAAACCAACCGAAAACCTCCAAACCACCCAGTTCAAGATAGACTCCGCCCTCGAAGCAGCCATGGAAGCCATCAGAAATATTCCCTCTTCTCCTCGGCTGCCATCAGGAGTTCGTGCTGGAGAACCTGCGGCGGAGGGGGCCTCTCAGCTATGAAGGAAAGCTTCAGGTGATCAATGATCTTATCAATAACTTTATGGTCTTCAATGAAAGAGATAATGGACATCTTGCCTCCACAGGAGGGGCACAACAGAGGGTCCACTTCATAGACCTTACGGATCATCTCGGCCCAGCCCTTTGATGGGGCAAACGGCTCCTCCTGCTCGATGATCAGGAAGGGGTTTACTTTCTCCTGATTCTTGTGCATTTTGCCCCTATGAGCATTGGAGTAAAGGCCGTAGTAGCGGACCATGACCTGACCTTTGTCAGGGATATGGGAGGTGACTCTGGCGATGAATTCTGTATAATCCATCAACTCTTCTAGTGAGCCATCTCTTGAATACTGATAGCGAACCTTACCTTCTGTCTCATCAAAGAACAGTCGCTTCAAAGACAGAAGAGGGCGGATCATGTATTTGCCGACGCGTTCTGCTTCTCTCTTGGTCTCTGCTCTAACTTGACTGTGGACGTTGAATCCTGTGTGGCGCCAGCGGAGGATCTTCTCGACAAGGGGAGGGCCGATGAGCTTTTTCCGGAGCAGCAGGGAAAAGACTTCATGGGTGAAGAGAGCTTGGAGGCCTTCATCATGGAAACGACAGACACGATGGAAGACACCATCTGAGCCAGTGCCTCCTTCGGTCACCAGGACATGGATATGAGGATGGAATTTGATACGATTAACTTCCGTTGACGCTCAAGATAGAGATATAAACACTGTTCAATATACAGGATTCAAACGTGTGACTTCGTCGAGTTTTCAAAAAGCATACAGGTATGACTCCCACCGAATATAAAAAATCGCATCAGAGTTGAGATTATCCTTGTAACTTCGTCTCCTCTTGTTTCCGAAAATTCAAAATTTCACTTGATAGTTGGTAGGAGGTAAAGCAAAATAATTAAGCGAATTCTGTCTGTTTTATTCAAGGAGGCGTTCAAATGCCCAATAAAAAATTCATATTCTTCCTTATCTTATTGATCGGTCTTATGCTCATCCCTGGGAATAATTTCGCCGATGATCAAGATCGGTTCAATCAGGACCTGCTGAAAAACTTCAGCTACCGGAACCTGGGTCCGTTCCGCAGCGGGGCCTGGATCTCCGATTTTGCGGTCCCGGAATCCCCGCCTGAAGCCCACCTTTACACCTTCTACGTGGCCGGAAGGAACGGCGGGCTGTGGAAGACGACCAACAACGGTACCACCTTCGAGCCCCTCTTCGACGACCAGGATGTGTTCTCGATCGGTGATATCGCCCTGGCGCCGTCCAACCCGGATATCCTCTGGGTGGGGACCGGCGAGCATACCACTGCCCGCAGCGCCTATTGGGGAGACGGAGTCTACAAATCCACGGACGGCGGCAAAACCTGGAAGAACATGGGACTAAAGGACAGTCATCACATCGGAAGAATAGTGGTCCATCCCACTGATCCCGATATCGTCTATGTGGCGGCAGAAGGCCATCTTTTCTCCGACAATGAAGAACGCGGCGTGTTCAAAACAACCGACGGTGGCGAAACCTGGAAGAAGGTCCTTTATATTAACGAGAAAATCGGCGCCATCGACCTAGCCATGAACCGGGACAATCCCGAGGTGCTCTACGCCACTACCTACGATAAGCAGCGTTTCCCCTGGCATTTTGAGGCTGGCGGCCCGGGAAGCGGGATCTATAAAACGATTGATGGCGGACGGGCCTGGGATAAACTCAAAGGCGGCCTGCCCAAAGGTAAGATCGGACGCATAGGCCTGGATATCTACCGGAAAAATCCGGATATCGTCTATGCTGTGATCGAGAACTGCAACATGCGGCAGCCGACCAAAGAAGAGGCGGAGCAGGACCGCAGGAGCGGCCTCAAGCCCCAGAAAAGAGAGATCGGCGGCGAAGTCTACCGGAGCGAGGATGCGGGCAAGACCTGGAAGAAGATGAACTCGATCAAGGACAATGTCGGAGGAAAAGCGGCCTACTCTTTCAACCAAATCCGGGTCGACCCCAACAATGACCAGAATGTGTATGTCACCACCATCTCCATAGCCTGCTCCTTCGATGGAGGTAAGACCTGGCACGACATCAACTGGCCGCCGAGAAAAATGTTCACCAGCGCCTTCGGCGATATCCGCACCCTGTGGATCGATCCCCAGAACTCCAAACGCATCTTCATGGGAAGCGACGGCGGCGTCCACATCTCCTATGACGGGGGCAAGACCTGTGACTTCTACGACAACCTCCCCATGGCCCAGTATTATGCCATCGGAGTGGACATGGAGGATCCCTACAACATCTACGGCGGTCTTCAATGCCATGACTCGTGGAAGATCCCCAGCAACAGCTGGTCTGGAAGCGTCACCCTGGAGGACTGCATACCGCTCGGCTGGGGGGACGGCATGTACAATGTCATCGATCCTGTTGACAGCCGCTGGGTGTACAACACCATCCAGTTCGGAGGTCACAGCCGGGTGGACCAGAAACTGGGAACCCGGACGGACATCCAGCCCCAAAGAGAAGAGGGAAAGGATCCCTACCGGTTCAACTGGTGTCCCCCGCTCCATATCTCGCCACACAACAGCGAAGTCATCTATGCCGGAACACAGCTCCTGCTGCGTTCCATGAACCGCGGCGACAACTGGCAGGAGATCAGCCCTGACCTGACCTTAAACGACTCGGTAAAGATCGCGGGTAAAGGACACATTCAGTACTGCACCATCACCACAATCTCAGAATCACCGGTCACTCCTGGTGTCATCTGGGTGGGAACAGACGACGGCAAGGTCTGGTTGACAACAGATTTTGGGGCTCACTGGCATGACCGGACACCGGCAATCGTCAAGTCCGGAGCTCCGGAGAACTACTGGGTCAGCCGGGTTCTTGCGTCCAGCCACGAGGAAGGAACAGCCTATGTCTGCAAATCCGGATTCCGGAGGGACGACTTCCGGCCTTTCCTCTACAAGACTGCCGATTTCGGCGAGACCTGGATGGAGATCAACGGCAACCTTCCGGACAAACCGATCAACGTGATCTTTGAGGATTGCCAGAATCCAAACCTCCTTTTCCTGGGCAACGACAAAGGCGTTTATGTCACTCTGGACGGTGGGGAAAATTGGGTCTACATGCGCAACAACATGCCCACCATAGCTGTCCATGACCTTCTGGTTCATCCCCGGGAGAATGACCTGGTTGTCGGGACTTACGGCCGCGGCATCTTCATCACGGACATCTCCCCTCTTCAGGAGCTGAACGAGGAAATCCTCGATGAAGACATCTATCTTTTCTCAATCGAGCCCAAGGCCCAGTGGATGACCCGCCACTGGGGAAACTATGACCTCTACGGAGACCGGCATCTCTCCACGCCCAATGAGCCCAACGCCATCGTCATCAATTACTATCTCAAGGAAAAAACCAAAGAAAAAGTCAGGATCACCATCACCGACCCCTACGGCAAAATCCTCAATCAGCTGAACGGGAAAACTGAAGCCGGGATCAACCGCGTCCTGTGGAACATGCGGATCCAACCCCCTGAAGAGCCATCATCCCAGCCTCAGAGAAGATGGGATCGACCTCTGGCAGAACCCGGAGAATACGTGGTGATCCTGGAAGTGGGAGACAAGAAATTCACGCGCACGGCTCTGATTAAAAAGAGAGCCGGCTGGTCAATCGGCCCTTATTCGTCAACCATTACTAAATAAAAAATCCCGGACTGAATTAAAGCTGATCTCCGTGAAATCCTTGACTACCATTTCAGCGCTTTGAAGTCTTTCCGCAGGATGGGAGGTGGCCAGGGCGATGACCTTCATTCCCGCCTTCTGCGCGGCCTGGATTCCAGGCATCGAATCTTCAAAAACGAGACAGCATTTTGGCGGACAGTCCAATTTCTCCGCGGCCTTTAGGTAAATCTCAGGATCGGGTTTTCCCTTCATCACCTCAGAAGCATCTATCAAGACGTCAAAATAGTACCGCAACCCGGTCTTTTCAAAAACAAATTCCATGTTAATCCTGGGTGCAGCCGTGGCCACTGCTGTCTTGACCTTATTTCCTTTCAGGGAGGTCAGAAACTCGACCAGCCCGGCAGTAGGAACCATATGGTCGGCGTATATTTCTCTGTAGATGGCTTCTTTCTCTTCTCCAAAACGAGCCTCTTCCCGCCCGGAAACTTCCCTTTTAAAAACGATCTTCAATAAATCCTTATTGACCTTGCCGAAATGCCTCGAGAATTCTTCCAGTTCAACCTCAGGTGCGTATTTTTTCAGGAAAAAGCCCCAGGCCTTTTTGTGGTATTCCATGTTGTCCACGATCACGCCGTCCATGTCGAAAATGACGGCGAATGCCTGAAATTGAGTGTTAGAGATGGCCTTTTTCCTCTGAAAAACAGATGGTTTCTGACTTCTTGATTTCATACTTTCCTTCCGAAATTCAGAGGGCATATATACCATAGTGGAATACGCATATCAAACACTCCATACTTACTTCATTGGTTCTCTTCCAACATGGTTCTCTTCCAAATAGTGTCTTTTGGATCAGGCCTTGTCAGGGAAAAGAGTCAATACCTGATTTTCGCTCTTCAGGCAACAAGCTTAATAGGGTCTGATCCCGACGTGGGCGCCATAAGCGACGGTGAGGGAAGGACGTTAAAAATCTGAAGGGAGCAAAGCCCTATCGGTGTATACCTGTCTTGTAATTAACTGCATACAATGGAATAAAATCCTGTTTGTGATATGATAGGGCTATGTTAACTTCCCCAAAAAGGAGGAGCTATGAAAAGGATCTTGGGGATAATATTATTCACTGCACTTATAATATCATGCTTTACGGTTTGTAAGAAATCAGGGATACAGAAGGACTATCCCTTCCAGCCTATCCCTTTTACCGAGGTCCGCATCACCGACCAGTACTGGTCTGCCCGGCTGGAGACCAACCAGAAGGTCACCATCTCTTACGCGTTTCAGCAGTGTGAAGAGACCGGTCGCATCCAAAATTTCGAGGAAGCGGCTGCTGTCAAATCAGGAAAAAAGGAAAGGGGGACATTTTCATCGGTCTATCCTTTTGACGACTCAGATGTCTATAAGGTCATCGAAGGCGCGTCCTATTCTCTGAGTGTCCATCCTGACCCGGAGCTGGAAAAATACCTGGATGATTTGATCGCTAAAATCGCTGCCGCTCAGGAGGATGACGGATACCTGTATACAGCCCGGACCATCAACTCTGACCCTCCGGTCCGCTGGGTGGAGAAGGAGCGCTGGGGGAACATGTATCTGGGACACGAGCTTTATAACGCCGGGCACATGTATGAAGCTGCGGTCGCCCACTATTTGGCCACGGGCAAAAGGAATTTCCTGGATGTGGCCCTCAAAAACGCTGATCTGATCGCCAGCGTCTTCGGCCCTGGCAAGAGTCACGGTGCTCCCGGTCATCAGGAGATCGAGATCGGATTGGTCAAGCTGTATCGAGTCACCAGAGTCCGAAAATACCTGAACCTGGCGAAGTTCTTCCTGGACGAACGGGGAAACTCTACGGACCGCAAGCTATTCGGTGAGTACTCCCAGGACCATCTGCCAGTGATCGAGCAGAGTGAAGCGGTTGGACATGCTGTCCGTGCGGCCTACATGTATTCCGGCATGGCGGATGTGGCAGCCCTGACGGGCGATTCCTCCTACATTCAGGCCATCGACAGAATATGGGAAGATGTCGTCCAGGGGAAGATCTATGTCACCGGAGGCATCGGGGCCACTGGCGCCGGCGAAGCCTTTGGCGGGGATTACAACCTTCCCAATGCCACGGCTTACGCGGAAACATGCGCCGCGATCGGAAATGCTCTTTGGAACCAGCGCATGTTCCTCCTCCATGGAGACGCCAAGTACATTGATGTGCTGGAGCGGGTTCTGTACAACGGGCTGATATCCGGAGTGGCTCTAACCGGAAAACTTTTCTTCTATACCAACCCGCTGGAATCCTATGGACAGCACCAGCGCAGTCCCTGGTTCAGCTGTGCCTGCTGCCCGAGCAACATCTCCCGCTTCATGCCCTCTGTTCCGGGATATGTGTATGCCCAACGGGACGACACTCTTTATGTCAACCTTTTCATCGACAGCCAAGTCAAGGTTGACCTCAAGGGACATCAGGTCAACATCCAGCAGGAGACCGAATATCCCTGGGAGGGAAGCGTAAAAATCACTGTGGACCCGGAGGAGCCGGGCGAATTCGCTGTCTTTGTCCGGATTCCGGGATGGACACAAAATCAGCCCATTCCCAGCAACCTCTACCAGTACTTGAGCAGAAGCGAGGAAAAAGCTGTGCTCAAAGTCAACGGGGAACAGACCGATTTTAACCTGGATAAAGGATATGCGCGTATCCGCCGCACCTGGAACAAGGGAGATGCTGTAGAACTCGATTTTCCGATGCCGGTCCGCCGGGTGATCAGCCATCCTGAAGTCAAAGAAAACATCGGCAAAGTGGCACTCGAACGGGGTCCACTCGTCTACTGTGCGGAATGGCCCGATAACCAGGGAAATGTCAGCAACCTGGCTTTGCCGAACGGCACTGAACTGAAGGCAGAACACCGTGAAAACATGTTTGATAGCATTACTGTGATCAAAGGCCAGGTTCAGGCTCTCCATCAGGGAAAGAATGAAAATGAAACGATAACCACGCAGCAGGAATTCATGGCCATCCCCTATTATGCCTGGGCTCATCGCGGCCAGGGCGAGATGGCGGTCTGGCTGCCCCGTCAAGAATCCCTGGCACGGGCCTTACCGAAGCCATCGATCGCTTCGACAAGCCAGGTCAGCGTCTCCCGCGACAAAAACGGATCAGCTGTCAACGACCAGTGGGAGCCGAAAAACTCCAATGACCATAGCCATCCCTATCTTCACTGGTGGCCTACAAAAGGAACTATGGAATGGGTACAGTATGACTTTAAGAAGCCAGAGATCGTCTCCGCGGTCGAAGTCTACTGGTTCGATGACACAGGCCGGGGTGAATGCCGGGTCCCTGTTTCCTGGAGGGCACTCTACAGAAAAAACGGCGAATGGATCCCTGTGGTCAACAAAGGCTCTTACGGCGTGGAAAAAGACACGTATAACCGGGTGACCTTCGAGCCAATCCAAACAACAGGACTCCGGCTGGAAATCCAGCTCCAGGAAAAATTTTCCGCCGGAATCCACGAGTGGAAAGTACACCTGTACGGGGTCAGGCTTCCATAACTTCAGTAATTTTATAAAAAAGGGCCTGACCTCTTTCTCTATGATCCTCGATATCCTGATAAGGCTCAATCCCAATCTTAAAGATTCTCTTCCAGATAGAGGTAGTAAAATACACGGGGACGGTGAGGGAATGGCGTTAAAAACCTGACCGGAGCCATAACATCCCTGATGATTTTCTAATCATTCTCATTTAACTTCCTCCATTTTGGGTCACCATCTGAATAAAAAAGATTATATTGGTTTATTTCATTGGTGAAATATCATGATATCGGAACGTTTTCCGGGCAGGAAAGCAGTTAAATTAACCGGCAACCTTTTTACGTAATTTACGTCTTATTTAATATGTGTATTCTACGTAAAACCTGATCGAGAGTGGACTGCCATGAAAGAGCTAACGGTTTTGGAACAAGTGATCCTGGCTGCCATCGTTGCCCTTAAACAGGAGGCCTATGGGGTTTCCATAAGGAAAAGGGTCGAAAAGCTAACCGGAAAGCGCCTGATGTACGGGACTCTTTACAATGCCATGGACCAGCTTTTCCGGAAAGACTATGTCACAAAAACAAAGGGAACCACTACTTCTTCTAGGGGTGGGCGGCCGCGCATTTATTATGACCTGACAACTACCGGAAAAAAGGCGCTCAGGGCCTCCTACGATTTCCAGAGGACCATCTGGGAGAGCATTCCCGAGTTTCTAGGGGAGTAAAACGAATGGGCAGGAGACGAATTCATCCTCCTTGGTTGGGGCAGAGGCTTCTCTCTTTTCTGATACGCTATGAGGAGGAATATTCGGGCTCAGGGGATCTGAGCGAGGAGTTCGAAGAGCGTGTCCAGGAGAAAGGGAAGACCAGAACCCTGATGTGGTACTGGGGGCAGGTTTTGTATGCCCTGAGCACATATTTGAGACTTTCAGCGATCATAGGAGGGGCTTTGCTTAAAAACTATATTAAGATCACACTCCGGCATATCAAGAGATACAAAACTTATACATTCTTAAATATATTCGGACTTATCGTTGGGTTCACCTGTTCGTTTCTGATCTTTTTGTATGTGCGCTATGAGCTGAGCTATGACCAATATCATGAGAATGCTGAAACCGTGTACCGGGTAGTTCAGAAGCAGACCGGAAATGTTTGGTTAGGAACGGATATGTGGAACGCAACTTCAGGTATGTTGAAACCGACGCTACTAGAGAATTTCCCTGAAGTAGTAAAGGCCGTGAGAGTGTACCACAGGGGAGGAACTGTCTATCACAACAAAAACTATTTTTTAGAAAGGAGATTTTTCATCGTTGAGCCCGAATTCCTGGAGATCTTCACTTTTCCTCTGGTCAAGGGGGACCCCGGGACATGTTTGAGCCAACCCAGATCCATTCTCTTAACCGAGGTAATGGCTCTAAAATATTTCGGGAATGAAGATCCGATGGGAAAGACCTTTACGGTCAGCAATATTGATTATATGATCACGGGAATATTGAAAGACATTCCTAAAAATTCGCATTTCACTTTTGATTTTTTGGCTTCCTTCAGTACCATATATTCCGAATCGCTTGTCAGAAGAGAAAGCATTGAGCAGTGGGGAAACAACCATTATTCGACCTACATCCAGCTCCGAAAAGGGGTCGATACGGATGTATTGGAAGAAAAAATAACCGGAATCATAAAAGATCTCAGGGATTCCCGGCGCTATACCGAATATCATCTTCAACCAATTACGGATATCCATCTGCACAGCCGAGTCAACAGGGAATTCGAGCCCAACAGCGATATCCGGTATGTCTATATTTTCTCAGCCATCGCTTTTCTGCTTTTGCTGATCGCCAGCTTCAACTATATGAATCTCTCCACAGCCCAGGCGTTTTTCAGGGCCAAAGAAGTGGGGATTCGGAAAGTGATAGGGGCAAACAGGAGGCAGGTCTCTTTACAGTTTTTAGGAGAAGCCGTGCTTTTTGCCCTGATCGCTCTGGTTGTGTCCTATTTTCTGATTCAGATTCTGCTTCCATCATTTTCCAGCTTTGTCCAAAGAGATCTGGATTTCAACCTGGTTAAAGGCCTGGGTGTGGCTTTTTTATTTATCCTTATTGCATTTTTAGCGGGCGTTGTTTCGGGCAGCTATCCGGCAATTTTTCTCTCGGCCCTCCATCCTTTGGGGGTTTTAGGAAGATCAAAGGCAGGCGGATCCAAGAAGTCTTTGGTTTTCAGAAATACTCTGGTTGTCGCTCAATTCATTATCTCGATCTCTATGATCATCAGCACCATGGTCTTGTACAGGCAGCTGAACTACATAAAAAACAGAAATCTGGGATTCGAAAAAGAAAACATCGTCAATTTCTATGTCTATGACAGGGGATTGAGAAACAAATATGAGACCTTCAGGAATGAGCTTATTCATCATCAGGGAATTTTGGATCTGACCGGTTCGTCATCTTTATTCGATTATAACAGTACAGGAGGCTCGGGTTGGTGGGAAGGAAAGCAGGAGAATGAGAATATAAATTTTTACAGACTGTTTGTGGATGACAATTTTTTTGATTTTTATGGGATAAGACTTTTAGAAGGACGTTTCTTTTCAAGGGAGATGGCCACGGATCAGGATGAGGCCTTTATCCTTAATGAAACGGCGGTGAAATCCATCGGTTGGGTCAAACCCCTGGGGAAATTGTTCAGGCACTGGACACAAAAAAAAGGGGAGGTGATAGGAGTGGTCGATGATTTTCACTTTCAATCGCTCCGGCTGCACATAGAATCCCTGGTGATCACCCTGCACTCAGACAGTTCAAGCAGAAGTTATTTCTCGGTCAAGCTGAAGGCAGGTGATGTATTCAATACCCTGAAATTCATCGAGGCGAAATACAAAGAATTTTCTCCAGGGTATCCCTTTTCTTATTCTTTTTTGGATGATCGGTTAAATGATATCTACCTGACTGAAAGAAGGCTGGGTTTGATCTTTTCCAGTTTTACCGGTATTGCCATAATCGTTTCCTGTTTGGGTCTCTTTGGGCTGGGATCTTTTACAGCGGAGAAGCGGACCAAGGAGATCGGTATCCGTAAGGTTTTGGGGGCTTCTATCTTTAAGATCGTATTTATGCTGTCTAAAGAATTTATTCGGTGGATCATTCTGGCTGCCGCAGCGGCCGTTCCCATCGCCTGGTATGCCATGAACAAATGGCTGGATAACTTCGCCTACAGAATTAATATTCGGGTAAATATTTTTGTTTTGGCCTTTTTTATAGCCTTGCTTATCTCCTTTTTGTCTGTCGGATACAAGTCGTATAAAGCTGCTGCCGCGAACCCGGTCAACTGCTTGAGGGATGAATAGGGATATGCATATTCATTACAGAGCCTTGGGCAGGTAAAGTAACTGAGTGGAAGAGAACCATCTTAAATTACTGAAGTTATGGAAGCCTGACCCCATTGACTTCGAGGACAACCACTGACTTTGACGGGAGGGCCGTCACTATCGTCTCCTTCTTCAGTTGAACTGACTTGAAGACAGAGGGTTTGAGATTTTCGGGATTGGCAAAAGAATTATGAGCTGTCATTTTATCAGCGGTTAAAATCCGTCCGGTGACATTCTTTATGTTTACGCCCCGAAATTCCAGAATAACATCTGCGGAATGATGGGGATCGAGGTTGCAGAGTGAGACGTGGATCTTTCCGTCCTTGTCAAGCGATGCCGACGCGCTCAGAGAGGGAATGCGGTTCCCTTCGTGTTCGTACTGGACGCACTCCAGGTCAACGGGAAGCAGCGTTGCCTCCTGATGAACCTGGTACATGTCAAAGACATGGTAGGTCGGTGTGACTATCATCTTTTCCCCCTCGGTGAGGATCATGGACTGGAGCACATTGACGGTCTGAGCCAAATTAGCCATCTTGACCCGCTCACAGTGGCTGTTGAAGATATTCAATGCCACGCCAGCCACGACAGCATCCCGCAGCGAATTCTGCTGGTAGAGGAACGAGGGGTTGGTTCCGGGCTCCACCTGGTACCAGGTCCCCCATTCATCGACGATCATTCCCACCCTCTTATTCGGGTCATACCTGTCCATGATAGCCGAATGCCGAGTGATCAACTCATCCAGGAACAGCGCCTTCTGCAAGGTCTCAAACCAGTCCTTCTCTTCGAATTTGGTCGCCGAGTTCTTGTTTCTCCAGCCGCCGGGAACGATGTAGTAATGGAGGCTCAGGCCTGACATCATCCAGCCGGCTTCGCGCATCAGGACATCGGTCCAGTTGTAATTCTCACTGTTGCTTCCGCAGGCAATCCTGTAGATCCGGTTGCCGGAAAAATTCCGCACATAAGTCTGATAGCGGCGGTAGAGATTCGCATAATACTCCGGAGTCATGTTGCCTCCGCATCCCCAGTTCTCGTTTCCGACGCCGAAGAACTTCAGCTTCCAGGGCTCTTCCCGGCCGTTCTTCCGCCGGAGGTCGGCCATCGGACTCTGCCCGTCAAAAGTTATGTATTCGATCCATTCCTGCATCTCCCGGACCGTGCCGCTGCCCACATTGCCGCAGATATAGGGTTCACACCCGAGCTGCTCGCAGAGGTCCAAAAATTCGTGAGTGCCGAAATGATTGTTCTCGGTCACACGCCCCCAGTGGGTGTTGACCATGCTGGGACGGTCCTCGCGCGGCCCGATACCGTCTTTCCAGTGGTACTCATCGGCAAAACATCCGCCCGGCCAGCGGAGGACCGGTATCTTTGTCTTTTTCAAGGCTTCCACCACATCATCGCGGATTCCACGGGTATTCTTTATCGGACTGCCCTCCCCTACCCAGTATCCGCCGTAGATGCAGCGGCCCAGATGCTCGGAAAAATGGCCGTAGATGTTTCTGTTGATCGTATCTTTTCCCAGGTCAGCATTGACGACTATTTTGTTTCTAACCGGCTGGCTCTCTTTATCTCCGGCCAAAACAAATCCCATTACCATGACCAACACAAACGCCAAGCATCCTGAGATATTTTTCCAGTTTCTCATGATATCCCTCCTTATCATGCCCGATGAAGAGGCGCGTGTCATTTTAAAAAGAGTTTATCTCTAATGTCAAACCTGGAGACCAGGCTTGCCTAAAAAAAGAAAATTTAAGTGAAAGGTTCTCTTCCATTTTGTGTGGGTAAAATACACGGGAATGGAAGGAGCGACCTTGAAGATTTAGCCTTCCCGATCCATCCACCGAGGGAAGCCGATGAAATCGGCAGCCGAGTATGTTTGAGCACGTGGAGATCAATCTGATGAAAAAATTATAGAGTATGGACATCCGCCAGGAAGTGACATGCTTGAGTGCGGAGTTACGCAGGCGCCAAGGGGGATGGTGAGGGAATGGCGTTAAAAATCTGAAGGGAGCGACGCCATTTCTGTGT
>Ga0209427_10006473_pt1 | contig 13364 bp, 16 predicted proteins | sample DeeMarSWOR136_30_FD_187465 | JGI IMG/M metagenome (GOLD analysis project Ga0209427, IMG submission 187465) | Marine sediment microbial communities from White Oak River estuary, North Carolina - WOR-1-36_30 (SPAdes) (version 2) | ecosystem: Environmental > Aquatic > Marine > Intertidal zone >... | reverse complement strand
GATTATGGGAGAAAATTTATAATATAGTAGAGAATAACCGCAGACTTGTGTGTTTAGCAATACCTGGTAAAATTGTTGAAATTAATAAAGACAAAGAACATGCAATAGTTGATTATGGGGATGGAACCAAGAGAAAAGCCAATGTTACTCTTGTTGATGTAAAGATTGGTGATTACGTATTAGTTCACGCAGGTTTTGCAATAGAAGTTTTAAATGAAAAAGAAGCAAAAGAAACCCTTGACCTTTTTAGAGAGATGCTTTCTGCAGAGGAGGAAGCCTAGTGTTTTCCTTGCGTGATAAGAAACTAGCAGATGAAATTGTTAAAAAAATAAAAAAGCTAGATATAAAGTTAAAATTTATGCATGTATGTGGTACACATCAGGATACACTTGTAAAAAATGGTCTTGACGTTTTATTAAAAGACTGTGGAATTGAGATTGGTCAGGGTCCAGGGTGTCCTGTTTGTGTAACAACACCTAAAGAAATCGAAGAAATGTTACTTCTTGCTAGAAAAGAAAAGACAGTTACAAGTTTTGGTGATATGATAAATGTACCAGGTGAAACCGAGTCCTTGAGAAGCATCAGATCCGAGGGTTGTGATATAAGAACTGTTTATGGTATTGAGGATGCTGTTGAAATTGCTAAAAAAAACAAGGATAAAGAGGTTGTTTTCATGGCTGTTGGTTTTGAAACAACAGCTCCAACCACTGCATCAGTAATACTTAATAATAACCCACCAGATAATTTTTCAATTCTATCCTGCCATAGAACAATTCCTGAAGCATTGAAGGCAATAATTGAAATGGGTGAAATAAAACTGGATGGACTCATTGAGCCAGGTCATGTTTCTACAATTATAGGAACAAAACCATATGAGTTTTTATCAAAGGATTATAAAGTTCCGCAGGTAATTGCAGGTTTTGAACCAATAGATGTTTTAATGGGTGCATGGATGCTTGTTCAGCAAATAGAAAAAGGAAAACCCTTTGTTGAGAATGAATACAAAAGAGTTGTTCATGAAGAAGGAAACGTAAAAGCTAAGCAAGCAATAAAAAAGGTATTTGATTCAGTAGACCTACAATGGAGAGGTTTTCCAATTATTCCAAAGTCAGGTCTAATTTTAAATGATAAATTTGAAAGATATGATGCAAGAAAGAAATTTGAGGATGATTTGGAAGAATTAAAAGATAAAGAGTTTTTTGAGCATAAAGGTTGCAGATGTGGAGAACTTCTGAGAGGACTTGTAACACCAAAAGAGTGCCCCTTATTCGGACAGGCTTGTACACCTGAAACTCCAGTAGGCCCATGTATGGTAAGTATAGAGGGCAGTTGTAATATCGAATACAGATATTCTGAGAAATAATTGGTAGTAGTTATGAATTATAACGAAGTTATTAATCTTTTAAAAAAAATGAGCAATCCTAAAAATGTTGAGGGAATGGCCCGCTATGGAATTAATCCAAAAAATAATCTTGGAATATCAATTTACAAACTAAGACCTCTTGGAAAAAAGATAGGTAAGAATCATGAGCTTTCCTTAAAGCTATGGAGTTCTGGTATTCATGATGCAAGATTACTTGCAGTGTTTATTGAGGACTCAAAACAGGTTACAGAAGAACAAATGGACTCTTGGGCAAAAGATTTTGATTCCTGGGATATTTGTGACCAGGCATGCACTAGTCTTTTTGATTCAACACCTCACGTGTGGAAAAAGGTTTATGAATGGGCAGACCGTAGTGAAGAATTTGTAAAACGTGCTGCTTTTTCAATGATTGCAGGTCTTGCCGTTCATGATAAGAAAGCATCTGACGAAAAATTTGAGGAATTATTTACATTAATAAAAAGAGAATCAACAGATGAAAGAAACTATGTAAAAAAGGCTGTAAACTGGGCTTTGAGAAATATTGGTAAAAGAAATATTAATCTGAATAAGAGGGCAATAAATATTGCAAAACAAATAAAAAAATTAGACTCAAAATCAGCAAAATGGATTGCAAACGATGCAATAAGGGAACTATCCAGCAGTAAGGTTCAAGAAAGATTAAGGAAAAAAATTAAATGATTTATTTCTGCTTGTAATTTTCAATTTTTTTATTTGCAATTTTGTTTGTTATTTGATAGTAAACATATACAACGGCAAGTTCAATTGCAAAAATAATTAAGAACCAACCAAAGGTTGATCCTATCTTAAGTATATTATTTGTATTTGTAATATCCAAGCCAAATGTTATAATAATGGAACCTAAGAATGGTATAAACATACCTATAATTACAATTATTAGAATCTGTATTAAATCCCTGTTTTTTCCCATAGCACATAGGCGATGGATAATATATTTTTAAAATTTACTTAATGAGTTAATTGCTAAGTTTGTGACCTATTATTGCATTTTGACCAATAGAAATTCCACCGTCTCCATTTGGAATCTTGTTGTGAACTATAAGCCTTAATCCCTCTTTTTTTACTTTTTTTTCAACCATTTCAGTTATTGGAACGTTATAGGAGACTCCGCCTGTAAGACCTATAGTTTTGATTTTGTTTTCTATTGCTGACTTTATTGCGATATCACAAAGACTCCTAATAATTGCATTTACAATTGAATAGGATATATCTGCCTTCTGCTTTTCACTAAAAGGTGGTTTAACCAGCTCATCAATATGATTGAATAAATCTGTTACTTGAACGATATTTCCTTTAATTTTTGCATCTAAATTGTATCTGTTTTTTCCAGCTGACAGATATTTCTCAAGCTTCATAGCAGGCTCCCCGCTATAGGTCATTTTAGTACATATTCCAAGATAGCTTGAAATTGCATCCAAGTATCTTCCAAGGCTACATGAAAGCGGGGATTTATCCATCAATTTAGTCAAAATTTTTGCCTCACTTCCCTTGAATATTTTTTCCTTTCCATACTTTTTAAAAATTGCATAAACAAGTCTCTGTGGATTTATTGTTGCCATATCTCCACCCAATAGCGGGATGTATTCGAGATGGCCAACTCTTTCAAAACTATGAAAATCTGATAGTAACACCTCTCCTCCCCAGAATGTTTTATCTGGCCCGTATCCAAGTCCCTCAATTGATATAATAACTGAACTATCCAGATTATTATCAACAAGAAGGGATGCTGCATGGGCCCAGTCATGCTGAACCTCAAATATTGGTGCTGAAAATTCATTTGAGAATTTTTCAGCAACGATTCTTGAATCATATCCTGGATGAAGATCTTGAACGACTGCATCGACTTTTGGTTTATTCATGGTCAGTTTTATCAAATGACGAAGGCTTTCTTCTAAAAACTCAATTGATGCATAATAATTGGAGTTTCCAATATATTGGGTTGTAAAAATATTCTTATCATGAGAGATTGCACCAGTTATGTTTTCATCAGCGCCAACACTTAGGATTTTTTCATTGTATGAAACAGGTATTGGTTCTGGGACAAAACCTCTTGATTTTCTTATGAAAAATGTATTATCCTTCCATAATCTTAATACCGAATCATCAATTCTATTTGGAATGTCTCTGTTATGTAAAAGATATACATCGGCATTTAATGAAAATATCTCCTTATTTTTTGTAAGCATTGGTTCACCAGGGATATTTGCAGATGTCATAATGAGAGCATCTGTTTTCAAATATGAAAATAAAAGATGATGAAGACCAGTATATGGCAGGTAAAGTCCAATTGTGTTTAAGCCGGGTGAAATTTTTTCAGCATCCTTCTTTTTAACAAGAACAATTGGTTTGCTTTTAGAAAGTAACAATCTACGCTCTTCGGTTGTGATCTTCCCATATTTTTCAGCTGTCACCATATCTTTAACCATTACTGCAAATGCCTTCTGTGGACGGCCGTACCATTTTCTGAACCTGCCAATCACATCAAGCTTGCAGCAGATATGCATACCACCCCAGGACTTGATTATTCCAATTTTTCCAGAGTCAATTTGACTTGAAAAACGCTTTATGCTGTCTTTACTTCCAAGGTCCTCTTTTTTCTTATTATAAAGCCTATAAACCGGACCACAAACAGGACATGAGATTGTTTGTGCATGATATCTTCTATCAAGTGGACTTTCATATTCATGCTGGCAGGATTTACAAAGATTAAACTTGCCCATTGACGTTCTTTCACGATCATAAGGTACATCTCTTGCAAGACTATAGCGGGCACCGCAAATAGTACAGTTTGTAAAAGGAAAATGATAACGCTTATCTTTTTTATCAAAAAGCTCTTTTAAACAATCATTGCAAATCCCAACATCAATAGGAATTAAGGATTGCCTCTCACCCTTTTTACTATGTAAAATTCTAAAATCTTTAAATGATCTATCGTCTTTTTTAACTTGAATTTCGGTTATTTTTGCTATAGAAGGTAGATTGTTTTTTACCTGTTTTATAAACTCATCTTTTTTTTTATCTATTACTACTTCAACTTCTGAACCCTTGTTCAAAACGTAACCATTTAGATTTAATTTTTTTGCAATGCGATAAATAGTTGGTCTAAAACCTACTCCTTGTACTACCCCTTTAAAGATAAGTTTCATCAAATCTTACCTATTCAACAATTAAATCCTTTGAATAAGGATCTGCGCCAGCAAGCAAAAACTCATCACTCATTGACAAGCAATTTGTTGGACAAATATCGTTACATTGACTGCAAAAACAACATCTTGCAAGATAGATTTTTATCTTTTTTTCTTTTGGTTTAAATTCAATTGCCTCACAGGGACATACCTTTAAACACAACTTGCATCCAATGCATTTTTCTTTGTCATATTTTATTTTACCACGGAAACCATTAGGAGTTTGAACTGGTGGGATAATCTCTGCCTTTCCCTCACTTACATCCTTTAAAAACTGTGTTGTATTTGAAGGCGTATATTTTGCTGGAAACTTGTTTGTCCATGGTTTTTTAAACATCTGAGCAAAGACAGATGGCAGCATTGAAAATCTCATTTCATAAGCCTCCTTGTCTTTTCAATACTTAGATTATGAAGTTGTTCTTTTGTAAGCTCGTATTTTCTACCAGAACTTACCACAGCAACTCTATTTGTACATGACATACAAGGATCAGTTGATGCTGCAACAATTGGAATATCAGCAATCTGTTCGCCCATTAGCATTGGTATCCAAGGAAGTATGTTATTATATGTCGGCGCTCGAACCTTCCAGGTATAGGGGCATTCGCTTTTTCCATCAAGTTTAACATAATGAATTACCTCTCCACGTGGCGCCTCATGTCTTCCAACTCCCTCTCCATTTGTTTTTTTCAACTGACTTAGAAGTTTTGGAATCTTTGGTTCAGCTACGATATCACCAGAAGGCATTTTATCAATACACTCCTCAATTAATTCAATTGCCTGCTTTACCTCAAGTAAACGCTGAATAATCCTATCATAAACATCACCATTTACTGTTCCAGTAAGATCCTTTGGAGTAATACACTTCATATCAAGATCACCATATGCAAAATAAGATTCTCCTACCCGAACATCTTTTTTAACACCAGATGCTCTGGTTGTTGGACCTACTGCACATAGTTTTATTGCATCATCTTTTGTCAAAATTCCTGCACCCTGGCTGCGCATTTTAACGGTTTTATCATCAAGAAAGACATGGCGTAATTTTTCAAAATTATCTTTAAAATATAACATGTCTTTTTTTATTCTAGGAAGCATGTCGCTTGTGATATCCCTTCTAATACCCCCAATCATCATAATTGCCTTAGTGACACGATTGCCAGTCAGATATTCAGTTAAATCAAGTGCTCTTTCTCTAATCTGCCAGGTTAAATAAAGAACTGTATCAAAACCAATCTCATGCGCGGCAACACCAGCCCATAGCATATGTGAACAAATCCTTTCAAGCTCACCTTGAATTACCCTTAGGTACTCTGCACGCTCTGGTACCTGAATATCAGCTGCTGCTTCAACAGCAAGGGCAAATGCAGCAGGATGACAATAAGAGCAAATTCCACAAATTCTTTCTGCTAAATAAAGTACCTGAATTGGATTTCTTCTCATTCCAGCCCATTCAATACCTCTATGAACATGGCCAAGTTTTACATTTACATCAACAATTCTTTCACCTGCAAGTTCAAACTCAAAATAAACAGGTTCCTTTAGTGCTGGATGAATAGGACCGATAGGTATATGATATGTTGTTTTTGTCGTAGCCTTCTGGTTCATTTTTTCACCTCATGAAGATTCTTATAAAATTTATCAGGACCAGTTTTATCTTTTCTCCAAGGATAAACGCCTACTGGAATATCCTCAGGAACAAATACCCTTCTATCATCTGGAATTCCATCTATTTTTACGCCAAGCATCTCCATTTTCTCTCTTTCTGTGATTAGCGCACCTGGAATAATATCACTAATTGTATCAATAGTTGGATCGGATTTTGGTAATTCAACTGAGATGTTAAGGACTATTTCATCAAGACGCTGATCGTAGTTTAAGGTAAAATGATAGATTAATTCAATTGTTTTATCAAGGTCATTACCTGATGCTACAGCAAGATGTGGAAACTGTAATTTACACAAATGTTTAATTGCTTGCTTAAATACGCTTTTATCAACCTTCATCCAAATATATTTGCTCTCATTTTTCTTTGAGCCTGATTTTCTTTTTACTATTTTTACATCTTTTATCTTTGTCTTGAACTCATCCTTGAGATATTTTACAACTTCTTCAGGTGTTAGCTTCTTCTTTGTCATTTCTTAGCCTCCAGTGTTTCCAATTTAACCCATGCCTTTGCAACAGCATTTATTATTGCTTCTGGTCGTGGTGGACAACCAATAACATGAACATCTACAGGTAAAATATTATTAATCGGACCTACGAGGTTGTAGGATTCATAAAAAACATCGCCTGTATTACCACAGTTACCAACACAAATAACTGCTTTTGGATCTGGCATCTGCTCATAAATACGTTTTACTTTATCTACCATCTGCCTTGTAACAGGACCGGTAACCAATAAAACATCTGCATGACGGGGTGAGCCGACAAGCCGTATTCCAAAACGCTCAACATCATAACGAGGACATAATGCAGCAATTATTTCTATGTCACAACCATTGCATGAACCAGAGTTGCAATGGTATACCCATAATGCCCTTTTAAAAGACTTTGTAAGACCTTTTGCCATAAAATAACGCCTCCACTAACCTAATAAGTTATGTTTTTGGTAATCTTATTTACTATTTAAAAATTTGTGGAAATAATAAATATCAACATATTCTTGGAACAGGGTCTCCAATCGGCTTGTGTAGATTTCGTTTTCCTCCTACTGTTGTTTTTAAAACAACTCCCTTAATTATATCTGTTGCTTCACCTATTATTGCTGCATTCTTACCTAAGGGATGTTTCTTTATTTTTGCAAGAACGTCATCTGCTTTTTCTTTTACAACACCAAGAACAACCTTTCCTTCATTACCAATTTCCAAAGGATCGATTCCAAGCATATCACAAGCTGATCTAACACCGGTTGGTATTGGTATGTTTTCTTCTTCTAAAATTATCCCAATATTGGATTTTTCGCTAAACTCATTTACAGTATTTGAAAGACCACCACGCGTAGGGTCCTTTGCAGAAACAATACCGCCAACATTTAATGCCTTTTCCATTAATCCATTGATTGCTGCAATATCAGATTTAATCTTTGTTTCAAAACCGTAACCTTCCCTAAAAGACATGAGAGCAACGCCATGCTCACCAATATTTCCAGATAGAATTATAATATCGCCATTTTTTAGATTTGAATCAAGAAGCCATCTTTTATTAAAACTGCGAAATCTTTTTACCTTTTTTATATTGTTATCAAGAATATTTGTTCTTTTTCCAATTCCACTAGTATTAATCATGAATTCTTGTATTGCACCTTTTTCAACAACTTTAGTATCCCCGGTAACAATTGGAACATTAGCATTTCTTGAAACCTTGCTCATGCTATTTACAATTATTTCAAATTTTTCAATAGAGAGTCCTTCCTCAACTATGAAACCTGCAGAAAGAGCAATAGGTTTAGCACCCATAACTGATATATCATTAACAGTTCCTGCAACAGCAAGAGATCCAAGATCTCCTCCAGGAAAAATAATTGGTTGAACAGTATGAGAATCAGTTGTGAAAACTATATCATCAATAACTGCTGAATCATCAAGCATAGATAGCGGAATCTCAGCATGTATTGATGTTTTTTCAAAATATTTCAAAATCTTTTGTTTTATTAGTTTGTCCATTAACTGTCCGCCAGCACCGTCTGCAAGTTTTATTTTATCTACCATTTTACATTCATGCGATACATAACCTTTATTTATATTATATGGTTCCTGTTGGACAATGATTGGAGATATACTTACTTCTATTTTTGGTGAAAATTTTGCTTGGCAGGATATTGTAATTGCAGTTGTAAGCGTTCTTTTTGGTTTTATCCTTTTACCACAATTAAAAGATGTCTGGCATGGTAAAACAAATCTTAATTTGTATACAGCCTTTTTAACAACAATAGGACTTTACGTTTTAGCAATAACTTTTTTTACTATGGAGTTTTGGATTTCGTTTACAGCAGAATTATTTTCAGGAACAATATGGCTTCTTTTGTTTGCACTCTCGTTTAAAAATATTAGAAAGGGTAAATGATTATTTTAGAAATCTTTTTAATAGAATTCTATTAACTTGTTGATTACCAATTTTAGTTATTTGATTTGGAGGGGTAATAACAGCGTTTTCTAAGGCGTTTTTACATTCACATGTCCGTTTATATTTAATTTTTGGAACCAATTTTTTAATTATATCTGCCATGTTTTTATCGTTCTTTTTCAAGTTTTCAACAACAGATGAAACCGATACAACGTCCTCTCCTTCATACCAACAATCATAATCGGTAACAGTAAGAATTCCGCATAGGCACATTTCAGCTTCTCTTGCAAGTTTTGCTTCAGGTGCAAGTGTCATTCCAATAACATCTATATTCCAGTTGCGGTACAAATTTGACTCAGCTCTTGTTGAAAACTGTGGACCCTCCATACAAATATAGGTGCCAATATGTGCATCTAATCCTTGTTCCTTTACTACTTTAAATGCTAAATTTGAAAGCGTTTTACAAAATGGATCTGCAAATCCAGCATGGACAACAATTCCTTCGTCAAAAAATGTTGTTTCTCTTTTCGAAGTTCTATCAATTAATTGATCTGCAATTACAAAATCACATGGTTTGATTTCTTTTTTAAGACTTCCAACCGCTGCTGTTGAAATTAGGTATGCAACTCCGCATTCTTTCATTGCAAAAACATTTGCCCTATAGTTTACCTTGTGAGGTGGAAACTGATGATTCTTGCCATGCCTGGGAAGAAAAGCAACCTCAGTTCCTTCAATTTTACCTAATGTTATCTTAGCAGAAGGTTTTCCAAAAGGAGTTTCCACATCTATTTCCTCTATATCTTTGATTATTCCTACCTTATATAGGCCACTACCACCGATAATCCCGATTTTTATAGACATAATAATCAACTACTTATCAAATTACTAAAATGTTGAAGAATAAAAATAAATAAAAAGTTTTTTGATTTAACAAAGATAACATTTGTTTGAGGATACTAAATGGGTATTGAAATAAAAGGAAACGTTGTTGATGTACAAAAAAAGAAGATTTTTCCTGGTATTATAAAAATTGAAAATGGAAAAATTACTGATATAACTAAGGTTGATATTGAATTTAAAAATTATATTATACCTGGTTTTGTAGATTCTCATGTTCATATAGAAAGCTCAATGCTTACTCCCTCAGAATTTGCAAGGATTGCTGCAATTCATGGAACAGTTGCTGTAGTGACAGACCCGCATGAAATAGCAAATGTTCTTGGAATTGAGGGTGTCTATTATATGATAGACAACGCATCTAAAGTTCCATTTAAGTTTTATTTTGGTGCTCCCTCATGCGTGCCTGCTTCTACCTTTGAAACTAGTGGGGCAGTGCTTGATTCAAAAGATATTGGAAAGCTTCTTGAAAATGATAAAATAAAATTTCTTGCAGAAATGATGAACTATCCTGGTGTTATAAATAAAGATAAAGAAGTAATGGAAAAAATAAACTTGGCAAAAAAATATTCAAAACCAATTGATGGGCATGCCCCTGGACTTAGTGGAGAAGGTCTTCGCAAGTATGTAAAATGTGGAATTTCAACAGACCATGAATGTTTTACATTAGAAGAAGGCCGTGAAAAGATAAAACTAGGTATGAAGGTGTTAATTAGAGAGGGAACTGGTGCTCGCAACTTTGATGATCTTCAACCTTTAATTGAAGAAAATGTTGATAGCTGTATGTTATGTAGCGATGATAAGCATCCAAATGATTTGGTAAAAGGTCATATAAATCTTATTGTGAAAAGAGCAATAAAAAATGGAATAGACCCAATGAATGTGTTAAGGGTAGCATCGTTAAATCCGATTGTCCATTATAATTTAGATGTAGGATTACTACGTGTTGATGACCCTGCAGATTTTATTGTTGTTGATGATTTAAATAAATTAAATATCTTGAAAACCTACATTAATGGAATTGAAGTAGCAAGGAATGGTAAATCTCTTATTTCAAGTATTAAACCAGAGATAAAAAATAATTTTAATATTAATTTGAAAAAGCCTAGCGATTTTATAATAAAGTCCAAGGAAAAAGAAATAAATGTAATCGTTGCAATTGACGGGCAGCTTATTACAGAAAGAGAAACTGTAAGTCCCTTTGTTTCAAATGGAAATATTGTATCAAATGTAGATAGAGATATTTTAAAAATTTCAGTTATTAATCGATATAAAAACGCAATACCTTCTGTTGGTTTTATTAAAAAATTTGGACTAAAAGATGGTGCCATTGCATCAAGCATTGCTCATGACTCACATAACATAATCTCTGTTGGTGTTTCTGATGAATATATCTGTAAAGCTGTAAATCTTTTGATTGAAAACAAAGGAGGATTATGTGCTGTTGGAAATGATAAAAAAACAGTTCTTCCCTTACCAATCGCAGGTATTATTAGCAATAGAAAATATGATTGGGTGGCAGAAAGGTATGAAGAAATTGAAAAAAATGCTAAAAAATTAGGAGCAACCCTTCAAGCCCCCTTTATGACATTGTCTTTTATGGCCTTACCAGTAATACCTAAACTAAAAATTACTGATAAAGGACTTTTTGATTCTGAGAACTTCAAATTTATAAATCTTTTTTCGTAAATTTTATCTATTTTTTATTGTTTGAACCCATCAATGGAAAACCTTGTTATGTGCATCGGTAATAGAGATGGTGGGGATGATTCTGTTGGACCATATATTTCTGATAGGTTGAAATCTAAAAAACTTAGTAATATAAAGGTTATAGACTGTGGTACAGTTCCTGAAAATTATACATCTGTTGTAAAGCGTGAAAATCCTGAAACTCTAGTTATTATCGATGCAGTTGAAATGGGACTAAAACCTGGAGAGATTAGAATTGTACCTAAAGAAAAAATAGGAGTTATGACAATTTCTACTCATGGAATTCCAATCTCAGTTATAATAGGATACTTAGAGCAATACATTAAAAATATTATTTTCATAGGCATTCAACCAAAAGAAATGTCAGGTGAGATAACTAACATTGTTAAAGAAAGCGGAGATATGCTGGTTAAGTTAATTATGGAAAATAAATTAATAATAATCAAAACACTCAAATAAATAACAAAAACAAATTTACTGTCTATCAACTTGTTTTTATCTTAGGAATCTCTATAGAACAATAAGAAAGATTAAAATATTGTTATGAACTATAATATAATATGAATCAGACCCTTAGTGTAGTAGTTCATAAAGAAAAGAAATATTACGTGGCTGAGTGTCCTGAGGTTGGAACAGTATCACAAGGCAAAACAATCGAAGAAGCAATTAAAAATTTAAAGGAAGCAACAGAACTTTATTTAGAAGAATTTCCAATAAAAAAGATATCGAAACCTTTTGTGTCATTTTTTGAGGTTACCTTATATGAAAAAGCTTCCAAGACTATCAGGGCATGATGTTGTTAAGATTCTAAAAAAATTTGGCTTTTTGAAAGTTCGGCAAAAGGGTAGCCACATAATGCTTATAAAAGAGATTAAAAAAGGAAAAATTGGATGTGTTGTTCCAATGCATGATGAGCTAGAAACAGGAACATTGCTTGGAATTCTAAGACAAGCAAAAATTAGCAGAGAGGAATTTTTTAAGGAATTGAAAAAATAGATGCTTCGTATCTGAATATAAATAATATTATAATACGATTCTTTATTTATAGAATAGAATATATGGATGTAATAATAAGAAATGAAACAAAAAAGGATTACGATCAAATCAGAAAAATAAATGATTTAGCCTTTAAACAAGAAAACGAAGGAAAAATGGTTGATGCTTTAAGAAAAACAACTGATTTTAATTATTTATTATCACTTGTTGCAGAAATTAAAGGTGAGATAGTCGGTCATATACTATTTTATCCACTCAAGATAAAAAACAAAAATGAAGAACATACAGTTTTATCACTTGCACCAATTGCTGTTCATCCTAAATATCAAAATAAGGGAATTGGAAGCAAATTAGTAAAGAGGGGGCTTGAGATTGCAAAAGATAATGGTTTTGATGCTGTTATTGTTATAGGTCATCCTAATTATTATCCTCGCTTTGGATTTACTCCTGCAAAAAATTGGAATATAAAACTTCCATTTAATGCCCCCGATGATGTATTTTTAGCAATAGAATTAAAAAAGGATTCTTTGAAAAATTGCAGTGGAACTGTAGAATTTACAAAAGAATTTTTTGATGCAATGTAAAAGGATTTTTTTAAATAAAATACTAATTTATTAGAATCGATATCTTAGCTGATAGTATCAACTAAAAAATTAGAAAAAAATTGGAATCTTTGTAAAAACCATTGTAGAAATGAAATATAAGATGCTCTGTTTCTTGGTATCTCAATTTCAAATGTAAACCATTCACTTTCTGCACCATATATATCTATTGCCTTTATGTATATTATGAATAAACCCATAAATTCCCAGGTATGACATATTTCAATTGGTACCCCAGATTCTGTATAATTTGTTTCACTTCTAGTTCCATCTCCCCAGCAAACAAGAAATTTAATATTATCATTATCAGGATCTGTACAAGATATATTGAAGCATAACTCTACTCCAACTGGCCAACGAGAAGGAATGTCAATATCTGGAGCATCTGGTGGATTATTTGGATTGAAATCACCAGCAGCAATACCCATAGGATAATTCCCAACAGCATAGTTCTGAGGGGCGCTAAAACCACCATTGCCATCACCAAAAAGAACACTCACATCATTACTA
>Ga0209427_10006472_pt1 | contig 13365 bp, 9 predicted proteins | sample DeeMarSWOR136_30_FD_187465 | JGI IMG/M metagenome (GOLD analysis project Ga0209427, IMG submission 187465) | Marine sediment microbial communities from White Oak River estuary, North Carolina - WOR-1-36_30 (SPAdes) (version 2) | ecosystem: Environmental > Aquatic > Marine > Intertidal zone >... | reverse complement strand
GCATTCCCCAGAATATCTCGACTATCTATACCGCTTTTCAAAAACTCGATTAAATCTTTAAAGAAGGGCAATGATTTAAAATGAGCCAGATCCTCTTTCGTTGTTTGATTTTCTTCAATGTTTTTAATATATTCTATTTTCGAAGATTCAAAATTAGCAACTTGGTAACTTTTAACGTTAAGATGTTTATCAAGAAATACCTGAAAGCTATGTTCACAGAATATTCCTTTTGGAATGCTAATTGTAGTTATCTGTTGACTATGTTCAAGATTTTTTTTGAAGATTTTTAACTTTTTTAGGGTATCACATATGGGACATTTTATATTTATATATTTAAACAATTCTTCTCCAGATATTTTGTCTTCTTCTATTTTTGCCTCTTTCTTTATTGAATTTTTTATTTCATTTGAAGTGAAATTATCCTCAACAACTTGAATATGAATAACTTGCCCATTTTTAATTTTTTTGAGTTCTTGTTTAAGCTTGACGTTTTCTAATCGTAAATAACCTAATTTATTTTTTAATTCTCGATTTTCTTTTTCAATATCCTTTAGGCGAAATTTTAAGACTGATGCATTAGTTTTCTCAAATTTTTTTGTTAAATTTGCCTCTAATTCCATAATTGTATCTTCTAAGTAGTCTATTTTATCAAGATACTCGCTTATTTCTTTGTTCTTTAATTGTAATTCTGATTTCAACTCATTAATTTGGTCTATAAGAGTCTTTTCTGTCATTTTGATAACTCTTTGAATTTACTGATTATATTAAGCATTTTATTGTTTAATAGATTTTGTCTTGTTAAAAGAAAATAAAATTTTAGAGACTTCTCAAAGGTTAATGAAGTTAAAACTGAGACTGTTTAAAGCGTATAAACTAATATCATTCAATATTTTTCTTAAATTAAAAAATTTCTTTATTCTTTATCCTTTATCATATCAGAAGGTATTTGATAACTTAAATAATAGAAAAGGCATTTTCTCATTTTCAAATAAAATCCTTTAGATTTTTCTAAGTTTCTTATTCTTTTCTTTATTAACTTTCTTAATTTCCTTTTTTAAATATGAAATAGCTGTATTTGTTTCTGCTTTTTTTAACCTTAATTTAGAAATGCCAGAATGATCAATTTTTTTAGTATCGTGTATTATTGCTCTTTCAATTTGATTCAATTCTTTATGTTTTAATGCTAATTTAGCTTCTAAATCCTTCAATTTCTTGTTATATTCTGATTTTATTCTATTAACTTTTTCCAGTTTTGAAATGTCAGACATATTGTCATTTGAAGTAAAAATAAATTATAATTATAGTATATAATCTAAAATTAATAATGAAATCTGAAATTAAATATATTCTTTGTTAAAAATAATATAATCTTTACTTTTAGATTTTACTTTGAAAATTTGAAAAGATTTCTTTAGAAATAAACACTTTAAAGTTAGACTTCTAGTTTTTCAAAGTAAATTTAACAATACTATTTCTCATGCACTCTCCATACTTCAGCGATATTAATTTATACTACACATTCTTCACAATTTCCATTTCTTGAATCATTGCCACCATATTAATATTAAAGTTTTATTATTCTAATTTTTTTTCTGAATAGTATTTTACTAATTTCTATTTTTACTCTAATCAAATCGGAATTTAAGAGCTTTCAATCCACTAGTTGTAATTGAGTAAGAACCGCTTCCTTTATCTTGAGTAATATCATCTATTTTTCTTAAATTTTTTATCTTTATTTTGAGATTTTTTAAGATTTACAAGAATAACTCCTAATATTACTAATAATAAAGAAAATGGATAGATAAAAACATCAAACTGTTCTTGTAAAAATAGAGCAGAGAGAATAACTCCAAATAATGGAACTAATGTTTGAAATATAGCTGCCCTACTAGCATTTAAGCGTTTTACTCCCTCTAAATAGAAGGTATAAGCTCCTACTGTAGACAGGAATGCTAAATATAAGATCCCAATCCATATTCGAGGTGGGATGCTTAAATATTGTAATGGATTAAGAAATTCTGGACTAATAATTAAAGCTATAGGAGTAGTTATTAAAAAGCCAAAAAAAGATACCCAAGTGATTATCAATAAAGAGCTTGGGTTAAATAATTCAGAATTATCATTGGTTTTATTCATGAAATGACGTGAGGTAACTGTATAAGTTGCATAAGCAAATGCTGCAACTAAAATCAAAATGTCTCCAAGCATCCGATTTGAGACATCTACATTTGGAGAAAATCCAACTACTATTATAACAGCAACAAAAGCCATTAATGTTCCAATTATTTTTTTCCAACTGAAAAATTCTGTTTTTAAAAATATACTGGAAAGAATTACTACCCATATAGCATTTGTAGATACCATGATACTAGCATCACTAGCGGCAGTAAAAATTTCACCAATAAGATAACCAGTCTGATAGATTGTTACTGACAATAATCCCATTACTGTTAAAAATTTCCAATTTTCTTTAGCAAATTGCCAGTTGACTGTTCCTTCTTTAAATCTAAGAATGATAAGGAAACAAATTATTGCCAAAAAATATCTAATGACTGCTATCATGAATGGAGGGATTGTTTCTCCTCCAACTTCTTTAGATACTAACCATCGCCCTATTGGCCAAGTACCTCCCCAAATAATCATAGTTAGGATTAACAATACATAGGCAATGATTTCGTGTTTTCTATAATTGTTTCTTGTGGAATTCACTTTTAATTCTCTGATCAAAATTCTTAATTACATAAAATGTTATTTCAAAAAAAAGACTTTTATATTTGTTTCTGTTTCCCTATAAGATAAATAAGCCCATCTGCTATTGACCCACGCCAGCAGACGAAATCGTGTCCTCCTAAAAATTCAACATAGGAAACTGGATATCCTTTAGTTTTTAACACATTCCGAAAATGATGGTTAGAAATAAAGAGTTGAGTAGGATCATTTTTTTCAAGAATTCCAACATCCATATAAAATTTTAAATGCAATTTTTTAGTTTGAGCGAATTGCCTTATAAGCCACTCCCCTTCTTCTTCATCTTCTTTGGACCACCAATGTTCTAAGTCTTCAATATCTTTTACTCTTTGTAACCAATAATCTGCTCCTGGATACCAAGAATATGCTCCGGACATTGATAAGACATTAGTAAAAATCTCTGGTTTTTTGAAAGCTATAAAACTAGCTGCAACACCTCCATAACTAACACCAGCAATTACAGAATGAGACGGATCTGATGTGATATTATAATTTTCTCGTACCCAAGGTAATAATTCTTCAATGATATAAGCTAAAAATTTTGGATTAGGGGGTAGTTCATAGGATCTTTGAGCAACATTCGAAGATAGTAAATTTTCTAACATAAGAGCGATTAAAGGAGGAATTTCATCAGCTGCTATAAGATTATCTAAAGTGGAAGATACTTTACCTAGCTCTTCAAATAATATTCCATCAAATAATAAAAGAAAATGATAAGGAGAATGATCTTTAGAGTATTTTGGGGGCGTATAGACTAAAACTTTTCGACTATTCTTTAATATTTTGCTATTAGACGTAAATTCCTTTATGCTACCGTGATCTATATTAATTCTTTTACCATAAAAAGGTTGTAAAGGAGCATCTGGAGATTCAAATTCATGAAGCGGAAGTTGAAATCCGTCTACTTCAAATTTTTGGATTTTTGAGTTGAAAGGGTCTTTGAAAATCAAATTTATATATTTAAAAAGATTTTCTGAGGGATCCTTAGGTATAAGAGGATTATTTTTAAAAAAGATATAGGTATCCCTTATCTCTTTTGGAACTTTATATGTTTTATAATACACATTTGTATCTTCAATTCTATCAAATAATCCTTCTTTTATATCCTCAGTTAAAAATGTGCTAAAACAAACAATATTCTCCACTTTTTCATTTTCCCGAGCTAAAAAGGTCATTAGATTATATTTATTATCTCCTTTAATTTGATCGAAAATAGGGGTACCCATCTTTTCTACTCTTTTCCAAAATTCAGATAATGCCTTATTCTTATTAATTTTAATATCTTTTTGGAGTCTTGAAATTATTGGGCTAATTAAAATTGATTTATTGTTTATATCTAACATGAATTTTCAAAATTATAGATATTGAGATAAATTTAAAAATTTTACATTAGATATACTCCTACTTCGAATATCCAAACAAATCAAGATATTAATATAAATAATCTACAGGTATACTTAAATCAAAAAGCAATGCATTAATAACTATTACTGTTACATTAAACTTTATTTAGATATTTTATTTCAAATAACAATCCTGGGGTTAAGTGAGAAACAAAACCATATTGCATTGAGAGAAATTCCTCGTTTTAAAGTTTATATCTTTCTAAAGATTTTTAATGATTTTTTTTTCTGAATTTCCATTTTCTGAAATAGATTGGAATAATAATAATTGAACTACTGAATATAACTATCAAAGTAATTTGCAAAATAATAACATCATAACAAATACGAACACATTCTCTAACATGACTAGGGTTTTTAAACAAAATAATATCCCATCTTCTAGTTGCTGAATGATCGAGTACTAACGTCCCACAAATATAAATATTGTTCATAGAATCAAATACAATTCCCTCTGCTGTATAGGAACTGCATGTATTTAATCTTTTTTCCCATAGAAAGCTACCTGAACTATTGTATTTTTTAACAAATATCGACCAACAAGTTAAAATGAAAGTTATACCATCAAGACATGTATTATCAATAATCGGGCCACGGCCAAGTTTTGTTTCAACACTATATATATCACCGTTTAAATCTACAGTCAATTCTTCACACCCAATGAAATCATTTGCACGATTCCATATAATATCTCCAGAATTGTTAAATTTTAGTAATATTCTTTCAGAAACGGTATATATATTATTATTTAGATCTAATGCTAGCGCTTTATGATCTAATCCATAATCATCAATAAATGTTGTATTCCACAATTCATTGCCTGTGGAATTTAACTTTATTAAATAATTATTGGCACTATATTTTGGGTTTGTTAATACATATAAGTTATCCAAATTGTCAATTTTTATATCGGCATATTCAACAGGCTCTATTGTTCCCCACGAAATATTCGTTAATTGAGACCCAGAACTATTAAATTTGGCTATAAAGATTTTATTGTTTATATTTTTTTTAGAAGCAAGATAAATGTTGTCGAATGAATCAATTTCAATAGTTAAAGATATAAAATCTAATGTAAACCCCACATATGATACATTCCATAAAATATTTCCATTAGAATCACATTTAATTAAATTCTTATCTCCTGCTATATAGAGATTGTCATATTTATCGATTGCAAGAACTAACTGCCACGATAATTTGAATTCCTCTCTTTTCCATATTTTAGTCCATATTAAATTACCAGATGTGTTATATTTTAGAAGAGTTACGTTTATATCATTTCTATTATCATAATTTTCAGTAAACCCAATAACATATATTGAATCATTGGAATCAATAGCTATATCTAAAGCATAATCAAAATCATTTGTCCAAGTCTGTGTCCAACTATTTACATTACATCTAATTCTTGGATTTATGTTTGAAAATATGAAAATAAAAATAAGTGATAGAATACTAATATTTTTCTTTTTGAATTTCATGCATGGAAAAGCCTTTCTAGATTAAATTATATATTTTTTCTTCAATTAACTATATAATATTTTTTTATATGGTATTATCTTGTCAAAATAAGTAAAATGTAAGATATCAGAAAAAAAAATATTGATTAATATTGTCCCAAAAATTAAAAATTAGAATAAATTATACACTTAATTTTCTTCATACCATTTACTAATTAGATGACGTTTTTTTATATATCTTAATAAATAAAGAGCTATAACAAACATAATCACAGTTTCAATAAACCATATAAGTTGATATACAGTTAAATCAGCTTCAAATTGTATTGGACCAATATTTATAATACCATAATTTATAATAGAATACAAGATAAAATCTGGAGATTGCAATACTAAAGGAAAAAATATCTGTATATATTCATGAGCAGGGAGATCGAGTAAAAGATGGGTTAAACCTCCAATAAACGCAGAATAAACAGCAACAATAAAAAAATTTTTATTAAAATTTTTTTTTTTCAAATACTCCCATTCATCCAAACCATAGAATTTCAATGGTTTATATATTCGATTATCTTTCTTTGCAATCTTCGCAATAAATGGACCAATATTCCTGGAAAATAACATTGTAAGAAGTATAGTCAACGGAATCGTAAAAATTAAAAGCCCTATTAGACTATGAGTAAAATTTCTAAAATCAAATGTTAAAAATGGATTGAAAAATATATTAAAATCAGGAACTAATGTACTAATGCATAAAGCAGTTCCATCAAACTTTCTTGGATATTTTATTTTTAATAATAACCCTGGAACTTGATGAGAGAATATGCTGCTTGGCATCGAACTAATATAGAGCTTATAATGTTATCATTTTTATTTAATTATATTTATTCTCAAGATTTATTTTTCTTAATTTAATAAATTAATGCTGATTAATTTTAACTTTTTGAAAATCCTCCATGGTGAAATTCAATCTCATATTGAAGATTTCTATTTTCACAATAATTTTTAATCTTATTTTCAAGTACATCCCAATATGTACGATCTTTTTGGAGTGCTTTATATTTAGGGATTAATTCTGGATAATACTCTTTAATTATTTTCATTATTCGAGGAATGTTATGTGGTCTAAAATTTAAATTCTCAAAAAGAAAACGGTTAGTATATTCCTTAGACTCTTTGATAATTGCTTTAAAATCAGTTATTTCAGGAAAGAATGGTGATATGAACGTATAGGTATCTATTCCTGTTTTAGAAATTTGCTTAATAGCTTCTAATCGGTCCAAAGGTTTTGAGGCTGCTCGTTCAACAATTCTAGCGAAATCAGCATTTAAAGTACTAATTGAAATACCAATTCTGATATTTTTAAACTTCTTAAATAAATCAATATCTCTAACAACTAATTTCGATTTAGTAAGGATAGAGATTTCTGCTTCAGTTTCAACCAGTTTTTCCAATATTTTTCGAGTATTCTGATATTTTTTTTCTAAAGGTAGATATGGATCTGTAACTGAACTTAATAAAATTACTTTCCCATTATATTTCTGAGGTTTAATTTTATTTATGTCAAAAGTTTTGATATCTAAAAACTCTCCCCATTTATCTCCCTTATGATTTGTGAATCTTATCATAAATTCAGCATAACAGTAAATACACCCATGTTGGCAACCAATATAGGGGTTTATAACATAATCGATTGAAGGAATATTACTTTTAGTTATGATATTTTTTGCTTCTCGAAATTCAACTTTCATAATTAAACTATGATGTATTTGCTTTATATTAAATCTGATGGTAAAATCGGATGGGTTAGAAGCATTTTAAAATCTTCGGACGGAGGATGGGTTCCAAATTTCTCTTTAATTAATGTTTCTCCAAAAGAATAGTTGAAAATGTAAGTAGACCAGAGAGGATGGTGTATAAATTTTAATATTTGCCTAACATTTTTCTCTGGAATAAATCCAAAATCTAGTGAGTACTTTACTAACTCATCATCAGACCACCCATCCTCATAGCCATGAATTGCTAAATTATTCCACAAGAATGAAAGATTCTCCAAAACTTTATATCGATAAATAATTTCATCTAAATCCGCACCTGAAGGATTGTGACATAAATCATCTAAAATGAATTTTCCTTTTTCTTCACTCGAAAATAGAACATCTACTGCTGTATTTCCAATACCTTCCGAAATTACAGTTTCTGGAGTAAGAATCAACAGTATACTATGTTCAAATCGTTCTTCATCAATATAGAGTTGTTTTTCTTTAATAGCATGTTCAGTGTGATGTCCTGGATAAGCTTCATGTGTAATAAGTTTTAAAATAGTTATGCAATCGACTGGGATATCAGTATTAATATCTATTCTAGATTTAAAATCCCCCAAATACCAATTATAGGCCCTCCATGGTTTATCTTTTACAAATTCAAATAATATCTCCTCATTATCAGGTAGTAGATCTGGAAAGAGCTCATATGTTTTCTCCCTTACTTTTTTAAAGGCATGTTCAAAGGTGGATTCAAGTATTTCAATTGGAATTTCATGTTTTTTCTTAAACGCATTATATCGATCCAAAACTGTTCCTGATCCTTGAAAAACTGAATCAAGTTTCTCTACTAATTTATAAAAAATAGAATCACTGACTAATTTTGGTTTTATATCATATAATCTATATACCTTCTCTAAAAAAGGGATTTCTTCTCCAAGGTTAATCTTTAAAGAGGTTTCTATAGCACTGAGTGTTTTCTCCAAAAATTTTTCACGTTCTTCGATAAACCCTTGGTATACTAATTGTTTTTGAAGATTTTTGCATGATTTTAAAAGATTTTTAGGTGAAAGTGGTTTTTCATTACTAACTAATTCTTTCCATTCCGGAGGTCCATAATATGCATCCACAAATCCTTCAATTAATTTACCCATTCGCAATCCAAGAAGAATATATTCTTTTCCAACGTTATATGATGACATGTTTTATTTAGGGTATCCTCAATAATTTAAATGTATTTTTAAAAAATAAAGAGTTGTATCAATTTATACATTCTTGAAGTTTTCTATGGTAATTTATTCAATTTTAGAAGATTAAGAAATTGCTTCATGAAATCAGGTAATCCATCCCAAGAAGGAGCTGTTACTAAATTATCTTGGGTATAGGCAATATTACCAGGATATTCATCCTCTATTATTGCCCCTTGTAAAGTGCACTCTAGAGCGATTGAAGGATAAGGATAAATTTTCTTATTTTTCAAGTAATTAATCTTTTTAAAAGAAGCATCAGTATGAGCTAAAATTTGAGCACCATGACAAATAGCACCTATAGGTTTATTCGTCTCCATAAAATGAAATACAAGTTTCTGAACTTCAGGGGCTAAAGATAAATATTCTGGAGCTCTTCCCCCAGGGATAATCAATCCATCATAATTTACAACTTCTTTTTCTACATTTTCCCAATCAAAATTATCATTTAATTTATAAGGGTGCCCAAGCGATTCAGAATAAGTAATGGGTTTTCCCTTCAACGCTAAATCCCAATCTTCTATTGAAATGTAATGGATCGCCGTCTTAATAAATTCGCCTTTTCCTCTGCCTGGACAAATTATTTTAACTTCACAACCAAACATAGAAAGAACAGTATAAGGCACCATCAGTTCAAAATCATCAACATAATCTCCAGTTAAAATAAGAATTTTTTTAGTCATAATGTCACCTTTGATAAAACATTTAAAAAAATTCTTAGTGTAAGCGAAATCTACTCAAAATATTTCAACTAGTCATCAGATCGAGTCTGAATCGCATTTTTTTTCTTTCCTTGATAATAGAATAATAGAACAAATAAATTTGTTGATAAATGAAAAATCCAAGGATATAATAACCCTAATTGAATAAGAGCAAGAGAATATATAATAGAAGATATAAGTGTGGAGATTACATGCCCCCAATTTTGTGATGTAGAGAAATGAACTAATCCAAAAATAATCGAGATGAAAATGATACTTAAAAAATAATTCCAATTAAAATAATATGTTAAAATACTAAGTAGAAGGGTTCTATAAATCAATTCTTCGATGAAAGCAACAAGTGGAAAGAGAATTATTAAAAGGATTATCTTTTTATAATTTAAGTTCCTAGTAAAAAACTGAAATATTTCATCTCCCCTTCCTTCTTCAAGGATTTTTACATTTCTAGAGAAATAAATCTTAATACCAATTAATTTTAGCAAAATAATTGAGAAATAAATTAAGAAAAGAATAATATTAAAATTATGCTTTAATCCTACTAAATTATCAAATGGAATAAAAATTGTAATTGAAGTGTTATAAAATAAGATAATATTCGCATATAAAGAAAAAGGGATGAGGAAAAGGAGCACATATAAAAGTATTTCTTTTCTAGTAAAACCATCTTTACGTTCACTTATAAATTTAACAAGTATAATGAGAAAAATTATTAAACATATTACAATGAGAATTATGATATTATCATATAAAGTGAAGAAAAACCAATAGATAAAAATTAAAAAAATAACTGAATTGTATATTATACTGTTTTTTATTCTGATTTTTACAAGATTCTCGTCGTATGACATTTAAATGACATTTAAATGAATTATGTGTAATCAAGCTGAAATTATATATTATTAATTCAACTTTTAATTTAGATTAAATTAATATTAAGTAAAATTCTCATGTAAAATATTATAGTAAGCAATTATTAAAATCGTTAAAAATCAGAATTTTTTGCTTGCTTACGAGAGAATTTTTTTTATAGAATTTTTTTATTCTTTAGATCTTGTCAACGTTTCTTTTCTTTCTTTTTATATTCAATCTATTTAGAATAATTACAGTAATTCCCCAGCCTCCCAGGATTAATAATAGAATGTATGTCGCTATTTCAATTTTAAAAAGTTCATCTTGAATTGTTCTGGCAAGTGGTTCGATTTCATACCAAATTGTATTATCTGCCCGTCCAATGTTAAATGAAAATTTTCTCATCGAAGTACCGTTAATGTAATTCTCTATTTTGACTAATTTTCCCGTTCTTTGACCTTTCTCATCAAGAATATGGATTTTAACACCTTGTTCATTTGCTATACTAGCAGGAATGTTTATTGTGATATAAGCTTCGACAGGTTCTAACAGAACTGGTGCTGTTCCCCAGTTCAAGAGCCGCTTTTTAAAACTATCCCAGATTAAATTTGTGTTTTCTACCTTAGCAAGAGCAGTGAGTAATATACTTCTAGATAATGAGATATCCTTTTGATCTAAGCTAGTTATAGAAATTGAACTAAATTCAGTCTTAACATCTAATTCCATATTCATTAAGCGTATCGATTTATTATTAAGAAACCCAACAGCGCTCTGAGTTTTAAAAGTATCTACAGTTACTATGCCCAACTCGGTATTCCATGTAAGCTCACCAGTATCTGAAATATAGGGATTCGTGGGAGTTGATAGATTAAATTCATTATAATAATCGTTTACAGTTTTTATAGTTGGAGAATTGAATGAAGATTTTTGAACTCGATGAATTAGTGAGATCTCATAAGGGAAGGTTCCTCCAGAAACTCCATAATCATAATTAGCATTTCCGAAGTAGTTAATATGATCAAAAGTTTCATTATCACTATAACTAATATTTATGACCTTAGTCGCAGGTTGAACATCTTGTCTAAGAAACAATCGTGAGGCTATAACATTCTGAGCCATTGTGACAGGATCGTAAACACATTTAAAGTGTGCGTCGATATAATGGCTGTTATCTTCCCAGTCGTCATGATGGTTATATGTGAATAAGAAAATGCCATCCCAGTCCTGAAAAGCCATATATGAACTTATTAATATAGGTGCTTCGCAACCATATGGGTTTGGAAAGGCATGATCATATTCTGTAATCGTAAGGGGTTTACCAGCAACTTTTGAAACAGCTCCTCGTGTTATTGTACTAGTTGCTACATTCTTTACCATGGGCTTACTATGATAATTTGGTTGACTGGGAAGCAATTCAAAACTTAAGGGATGATCCCAATATAGATGGGTGTCTGTAAAATCCATTAGTGCTTGTGCTTTTAAAGAGGGTAGTCCATAATGGTTATTTGTGCCTACAATTAGTTGATTAATTCCTAAATCATTTTTTAGATAATTACTCATGTTTAAGAAATAATTTTTATCAATCTCATAATAAAACCGACACATATCACTGATTCTTTCATCAGTATATGTATCCCTATCGTTATATCGAACTCGTTCAACTGTTCCGGCGATGAGATCTTCTGAGACTAATAAACCAGTACCTGGGGTACCATCGTTCCAAGATGCTTCCAGATTCGTTCTATTAACATATTTAGTTAACAACCACAGATTCCAAAGACTGGTTAAATTATTTGCATAAGATATTGGAATTTCTTCATTACTCGCTTGTTCCAAGTTTCCATCTAAGGCATCCTTTAGCCATCCTAAGAAAAGACTATTTTCATTTGTAAGTTCAACAAATAATATTCCAGGATCATTTTTATATGCTAATCCAGTATAGGGATTAATATGATTCATTAATTTAGCAGCATAATCTTTTTGTAAATCAATTATTCTATCATTGAATAAAGTGACGTATTTGGAAGAATATTTGATTTTATCCCAATCTTGAACAAGGTCACCCGCTTTAAAATTTCTCGTAGCATGTAATCTCATATATGTATAAATGCCTCTTTCTTTGCATTGATATATAAAATAATCTAATTTATCTAATTGACCCTCATGCAAATGTTGGGTATCATCATAACTTACATTAATAATACTGCTTGATTGATCACTAGTACTATCAATTTGTGTTTTAATTGCATTAAAACCGAGTTTTGCTAACCGAGCTACAATTTTTTCAGATTGTTCATGAGTAGGGAAGTTAGCAGCTCCATACATCTGGACACCCCAAAATTTTGCTCTCTTTCCATTACCAAAATAGAAATGCCCATTAGTAGTGAGTTCTTTTAAAAATCCATATTTTCCAGCAGGCGCATTTAATTGATCGCTGTTTATAATAGAATTGATACCATCATCCCAAGGCATATAAAACTCTATTGTAGGATTAAAAAAAATTGATATTTTCTTCAATATTGGGGTATATAGAGTATCTGTTGTTGTAATCTTGATTGCATATTGAAAATATTGTCCTTGTGGAGATGATATACCATAAATGTTTGATAAAGCAGTATCTTCTAACATGCATAACAAATCAGTTCCATCTGAAGAAATTAATTTTATTTGATCAATCCATGCAGCTCCATCAGGTGTTTGCATGGAATGCCACCATTTATAAGTTATTTTTAGAAATTGTGCACTTGGATCATATAAGTTCATACTAATATTATAATCTTGGTAAGAGAATGAACTTATTCCTGATGAAAATGGAGTACCCAAGGTAGTATAATCGATCAGAGATAAATCTCTATTATAGATATAGGCTTGAACATAAAAATTCCCTAAAGTCATATTTATCTTCAGATATTGGGATAGTAAGTAAGTTTCATTGTGAGAAATGCTAATAAAATCACTTTGGGCAATGTAATTAATACCGGCTGTCAACTTTAAAGAAGAATTACCTGAGAAACATATTATATTATCCATTGAAATCGCATTGTTTGTTCCAGACCAATGATCAGGTTTTCCATCATTGTCATAATCCATTTCAAAATCGGAATTATAATTATCACCAGACCATGGAGACCAAGTATTATTATCAATAGATGTTCTTGATTGAAATTTAA
>Ga0209427_10006471_pt1 | contig 13366 bp, 10 predicted proteins | sample DeeMarSWOR136_30_FD_187465 | JGI IMG/M metagenome (GOLD analysis project Ga0209427, IMG submission 187465) | Marine sediment microbial communities from White Oak River estuary, North Carolina - WOR-1-36_30 (SPAdes) (version 2) | ecosystem: Environmental > Aquatic > Marine > Intertidal zone >... | reverse complement strand
CAATGTTTAAGATCTGGTGAAAAAGCAATCCAAATATGAGCACCAGTTCCTAGCATTTTAGCAACAGGTCTATGAAGTATTGCCCATCGATTATTAAATTGAGTTGGAAACATAGCAGCGTCCTTATTCTCCGGCGGCATAATAATCCCAAAACGATTAAAATGCTTGAAATCTTTAGTACACGCTAATGAGACTAAAGGTCCAGCTTTAGAATAGGAAGTATATATTATAGACCATAAATTTTTATTTTCAAGAAACGTAATTCTAGGATCTTCAATACCCCATATTTCTTCTGGATAATGATCAGGAAGGGGTGTCATAGTAGGTTGGGTATCAATAAGCCAATTATTTATCCCGTCTTTACTACGAGCTAAAGTAAAATGTGAAATTCCTCTTTTATCTTCTACTCGCATTAGAAGTATAATTTCATTATGATATTTAACAGCACCTGCATTGAAGACAGTATTCGCGAGATAAGGCAAATCTTTTATTGAAATAATTGGATTGGTTGGATGACGCCTAAAAAGTTCATTAAAAGATGATTTTCCGATGAGATTAACACCTTCAAAATTCTAATTCTAAATTAACAGTTTGACCCGTTTTTTTAGCATCTCTTGCAAGTTCATATGCATAGTTATATTGTTCAGCTATAATTTCCCAAGAAACTACATTATCAAGATATTGCTTTAAATTCTCACCAAGTTTCATTCGAAGATTTTCATCACAAGCTAATTGAATTATCTTTTCTTTTAGCATTTTTTTTGTTGTAAATAATAAGCCACCACCACTTTCTAAAGTTTGGGCTGTTAATCCTTCCATGGGGGCTGTTGTTACATAAGGTTTATTTAAAGCTATTATCCTTGCTAATGTTCCAGATTGTGTTTCATCAATAGTTGGCAATATAATAAAATCACAAATAGCCATTACTTTATAATAGATATCTCCTCTTGGGATAAATTCGTAATAATGTGCTATCCCTTTGTCTTGAAGTTCGAGAATATCAGACTTCCACATTTCATAATCATGTTTGTGATTTGGGTCACGTAAAGTACCTGCAGCAAATAAATCCCATTTCTGACCACATATTTTTTTTATCTCTTCATGAATTTCTCCCCATATTGAAAGTAGGATATCCCATCGTTTATTGGTTTGTATCCATCCAATCATTCCAACAAGATGATCTGATAAATTCAAATCATCTAAGCCCAGCTCTGTTTTTAATTTAGTAATTTCATCTATTCCCCATCTTTTATCAGATCGAGCGCCATGTGGGACCACCATAATGTTTTTCGGAGTTTCCCAACCTCGGGCTCTAAAAGACCAGTCCAATCTCCACTTTTGATAATGACATTTAAAAAAAACAACATCACTTCTTTGACAAAGTTGATAAATGAAATCAGCTTCAAAATCTGTAATCCGTCCATGAATAGTATGCGGTTCAACTACAATGGGATAATGATCAATAGCCTCAAGAAGCTTAAGAAAACCTTCATTTCTATCCCCTATCCCACGTTTATCTATATATTCATATAGTCCATATTCATGTTGTAAATGAATTACATATGGTTTCAACTTACTTATTTTTTCGGCTACTGGTTCATACCAATTATATCTGTTTATCTCAATTAAGGGAAAAACTCCTTCTCCCTCTCCATCTGTATGGCTAATAACTAAAACATCTTTATTAGGATTAGCTTTTTTGATAAATTCTCTTGCTTCCTCTGCAAATGTTGCAATCCCGCAAAGACGTGGTGGATAAGAACTTACTATAACAATTGGTTGGTTAGACATTTTTTTTTTATTCACTTAATTGTTCTGTTAAATCAATCTCAGTTAAATTATCTAACAAATACATATTTAGAAGTGCTAATAACCAAGCTAATGTTGATTCTGCCCCTTGATTTATATTGGGACCTTTAGATGTTAAAGCATCGTAACATCCTCCAGTTTTATAATTATAAAGCGAAATGTTTAAATCATTTCGACCTAAAAACCATTCTACACAATGACGTGCTTCTTTAATCCATTTTTTGTCTTGAGTAATTTTAAATGCCTCAACACATGCTTCAAGTATACTCTCAGCTTCAAGAGGTTGTTGATCAAATCTCGCTTTTTCTCCATTACGTAGATGCCATCCAGAATTACCAATTGGAGTAAATTGTCCTTTAGGATTCTTTTGAACATTAATTAACCACTCTAATGACATCAATCCAGTTTTAACCATATCTCCTCGCTGTAACCATTGCCCAGACATCATTAAAGCTTGGGGTATTTTTCCATTATCATAAGTTAAAGTGTCCTCTATCCATGGCCACTTATCACTAGCATTCGAACAATATATTTCAAATAAATGATTCGCTATTTTTTCTCGAAATCTTCTTATCTTGCTATCTCCTCCAAATCTAGCTAAATAAGCATGAATTCCTATCAAACCAAAAGCTAATGCTCTAGGAGATTTAAATTCTGAAAGAACTGACACAGCTTTATCAAAAAATCTTAAAGCTTGATCCCCGAACTCTTTTGTTTTTGATAAAGCTATTGTAAATCCTAAACTCCAGACAGCTCGACCATGACAATCTTCAGATCCCTCATCTTCAAGCCACTTACGATCATATCCTAAAAAATTGCGAAATCGACCATTTTTCTTGTTGAAGGCGTGGAATAAAAAACTTAAATAGCGACAATCAAGATTCTCTAATAAATCATCTTCAATTAATAAACTTTGAGCTAAAAGTACTACATTTAACGCCCTTGCATTATCATCTGTGCTATAACCATACTCTCGATTGGGTATTATAAAATTAGCATGTTGTAAAATACCAACATCATCTGTTAACCTATACAGATGATCAAATTTTGGCTGAGGTAGATCGAATGGTGAAGCTCCAAATGGTTTTATCCTTAAAATGGTTTTTGGTTCTGATAATCTTTTTTCAACAACTTCTGCAAATATCTCTATATAGTTTCGAGCAACCTCCTTCCAAACCATATCTCTAGAAAATATATAGGCTTTTTTTCGTATAATATGTCTCTCAGTTTCGTTATCTAGTAGATTAATAATATGATCAGCTATGCTTTCTGGATTCTTAAAGGGTACTATTATTCCTTTTCCATCCTTTAAGATTTCCTCAGCATACCAATAAGGAGTAGAAATGATAGCTTTACCAGCTCCAAGAGCATAAGCAAGTGTGCCAGAGATAATTTGCTCTTTGTTTATATATGGAGTTACATAAATATCAGCAGCTCCTAAAAATTCACATAACTCCTCTAATTCTACAAACCTGTTATAAAAAATTATATGATCTTCTACACCAAGCTCTCTAGCCCTGATTTGAAGAGAATGACGATATGATTCGCCCTGTTCTTTCTTCACATTTGGATGAGTAGCACCAAGTACAATATATGTCACATTTGGATGGTTTTTAACGATTTTAGGCAAAGCATCAATCATTGTCTCTATCCCTTTGCCAGGGTTTAGCAAACCAAAAGTTAAAATTACATCCTTCCCTTCAACTCCAAATTGATCTTTAAAAAAATTTGGATCTATAAATGGAACATCTGGAATTCCATGATGAATTACATTAACTTTTTCGGCAGGTATCCCATAGTCTTCTTTTAAAAGCGTTTTAGCTTGATGGCTCATAACTATTAATCGATCTGATAGCCTACCTATTTTTTCAATAATTTTTTTAATTTTGGGTTGGGGATTCGGTATAAGAGTGTGTAGTGTTGATACAATCGGCATATGTAAGTTACGAAGTAATATTAAAATATAATTTCCGTGATCTCCTCCATAGATGCCAAATTCATGTTGCAGACAAACAACATCAACTTTATTAACATTCAGAAACTCTGCAGCTAGTGAATAATCCTTCAATCGATTAACATTTAATTCAAAGCGAACTTGATTAGGATAAAGATAACCCTCAAGTGTATCATTCATTGCTAATGCCCAACAACTACTTTTTAGTAATTCATTTGAAACTGCTTGTAAAAGATCGTTTGTGAAAGTCGCAATACCACATTGGCGTGGTATATAATTGCCAATAAAAGCAATTGTTCCCAGGTTTTGGGGATAAATTCTTTTTATACTCATAAAAATCTTTTAATTTTTTAATCAAGATCGTAAACATTACTACTTAAATTTTATTAACTCTAAGAAATAATAAATACAGTTAAATTTTCTATATAAATTTAAATAAAAAATGATGAAGACGGAATCATGAGCTAAAAAAGTGAGAAGATTCACTCGGTATCAAATCCTTTTTTTTTTCATATTATATATAATTTGAGTTGATTATTTAAATAGTATTTATAAAATTTGACAGAATAAATGTATGTGGGCATAATAGTATCACCAATACCCTGTAAATCCTTATCTTATATGGCTAGTTAGAAAGGTCTCAATCTTTTCAATCAACTGCTCTCTAAGCTTAGGCTGTTCCCACCCATCTAATTCGAACAACCCTTCGTTTTCTGCTAAAGTATGGAGCCATAAGTGTGCGAGTATTACAAATGTGTTCCTCTTAAGATCCCTAAAATCGCGAGTTTCACGAATTTTAGTTAAAGTTTGTTGAATTAAACTACTTCTTGCGAGTTTTACACCTTCACTTTCTTGACACATCTTGTTTATACAAAGCATTTAGCACCATATAATCATATAAAGATTTATGGGAGTACAAGTAAAAAATTAAACAATTGAAAAAATAATAATAAAATCCTATTTTTTTTATTAATTAAATTATGGATAGATAAATATTATGGCTCTAAGAAAGTTCATAAAAAATGTGCTGGAAAGAGTTATAAAGCTATTTAGTGTTTTTGTCCTTTATTGTTCTGTTATTGCGCCAGTTTTTTATCCAATGTTGCTATTTACTGGAGGGTCCTTCCTATTTCTTCGTTATTTTTTTTGGATTTCTTGGTTTTTTGCAGATCCGATAAGTATTGCTAAGGATTACACAACAAGCTGGTTGAATTCATACTTACATTTCTCTTTTTTTTTCTCAGCTAATTGGGTATATTTAAAAGTAATGATATTTGTAGTGGGGCTTACTTTTTTCATTATTTCTTTAGCATGTTTAGTAATTGGAATGAGAAAGAATGATGGGTTAGTACAAGAGAGAATATATAAGTATGTAAGACATCCTCAAAACTTCGCTATCATTATTATGGCTTTTCCATTCTTTTTAAATCATGCATTTAGGTTAGGAAATTTTGTCTCATGGGTTCAATTTATATTCCTCATGATTATCTATTCTGATATTGGAGATATGAAATTAAAAAAAAAGTATCTATTCGAGTTCCAATCATACTATGAAAATACTGGATTTTTTTTTCCAAGGATTTTCCCTTACCGTGTTACTTATTATTTTTCTGCTGTATATAATAAAGAATTGCGGTATCCATTTTTATTTCTAATGTATATTCTAAGTATTTATATAATCTATCAATTTTTTCTGATTTTGCCATTTTATGGGTTACATTTCTAAATTAAATTATTATTTTAAAAAGGGCTTTAAAAAAGGAAAGTAAAGGAAATGGCTTTAGAATAGAAGGCAGTTATACACACATCAAATATGTCATTAATAATATAACCAATATCGCTGCTTTGTATAGGAAATTTGCGAATTAGATTTAAGTTAATAATTAATATTTAAATCTGTAAACTTGTTGAGTATAAAATATCTATTCCACGGTCAGATTTCGGAAATACAATTCTTAGAGCCTAATACCTGTCTTGGTCTAAAAATCATTGTTGACAATGAAATCAATTATGAAGTCTTTATAATTCTTCAAAAAAAATACAACAATGGTGAGAAATTTGATAAATTGGAAAGGATAATTGCTGATGTTGCAGTCTATCAAATGGGAAAATATAAAATTGATGGAAAGGTAAATTCAGCGTCTGATTTCAATGAAAATTCCTTTGAAAAACTAAACAAAATCTAAATATAAATTGAAAATTAAAGAACAAATAATGAAAGAATACAATGGAGTTCCGCTTAATGAGGAAGATTTTTTATGTAGACGGGTTATATCTAAATTATTTTATTGAATTTAAATAAAATTTAATGCTTCTTAATTAGAGTGAAATTTTCAAAACTGAAGATATATTCCAACTTAATTTCTTTTTGTCGGCAAAGTTTAAAAGAGCTTATTTTTCAAAATACTTATTATTTGATTTAATAATCTTAAATTTGAAGGAACTGATAATGCGATTAAACAAGAAAGTACTTATTACTATTCTATCAGTGACTCTTATTACTTCTATTACAATTCCTACAACAATTTTTATATTATTAGACTTTGATCAGACAGACCATCCTTCAAGCATGGGCGTGGAAGAATGGCTTGAGGATTTTGATTCATTATATAAATTCATCGAAAACAATTATCCTTATCTTTGGCTTAAAAACCGAACTCATGGCTATTATTGGCTGGATTTAAAATCGATATTTGAGGATCGAATTAGATCTGCTAGTTCCAATGAAGAATTTTTACGGATACTGTTTGATGCGTTGCAAGCACTTCAAAATAGACATACTCAAATTGAATATCCTGGCAATATGGCTCAATATCATTCTGATTTTGAAAATTGGTATCCTCTCAATGAAATCTTCTCTAACGATGTTGTAGAATTTTCTGAGTATTGGGAGCCAATATTTGTTAATTGTTATAGAGGAAAATATCGTGAAAGTTATGAGGCATTCATTGTATATGATAGAGGGAATTATGTGATAGTAGATAATGAACCTTTGGAACTACTCTATGGACCTGGATTAAATGTAACTAAAGTTAACGGAGAACCCATTGATGTTGCTGTGAAAGATTGCTATGACCAAGATTATTTAGATTGGGATTTTAAGAGAAATAAACACTATTTATGGATGATCTCTCCCCGTGATTTTGGACCAAGCGCAGAATTTACAATTTGTAATTCAACTGGACATGAATCGAATTTAACTTTCGGTACAACACAAGAGTATTCTCTCATTCCATATACTTATCCAGAAAATATGATTGAAACTCAAACCTGGGAAAATAAAAATGCTAGTTATATATACATAAGGAATTTTGTAAATGAGGATCTGAATCCATATATTGATAATATTCTGAATTTTTATCATCAAATCGAGGATTATAATTATTTGATTATAGATATTAGAGGTAACCCAGGAGGTAATTATGCTTCTTGGATCAATGCTATCGTTAAACCATTGATTAAAAATCAAAAAATATTTGAACTCTATCTAGCTTATAGAACTGATGATTATAGCGATGCATTCCGTGAATCAATGGGAATCACAAGCCAAGTTTCAAAAGGAAGCTTTGGTTATCTCCCACCAGAAGCATATACTGATGAATTCGAGATTTATGATTATCAGCATACCATAACTCCTACTTATGAGATTAATTTTAATGGTGAAATAATTTTACTAACTGATAATTTTGTTTATTCTGCTGCTGAAGGTTTTACTCTCTTTTGTAAACAAACGGGATTTGCTACCATTTATGGTATTACAAGTGGAGGGGATGGTATAATGGAATTTCCTACGTATTATGCTCTCCCGAATAGTAAGCTGGTTATTTGTATGACTTCAGTATTAGGATTAGATCATACTGGTCATGCAAGCGAAGAAGTACGAACACAACCTGATTTCTACTATGAAAGTACTTTTGGAAATTTTACAGAACTCATTGACTATGTCTTAAATAATCTACCTTAAATTCTGAAATTCACTAAGTATGAGAGATTTTTATAGATATTATTTAAAAAATAAAGAAATTTTTATTGATAATTTTAGCAATTTTGGTTTGGATTAAAAAAATATCAAACCTTCATTAAGCTGTGAAAATGGAATGGAAAGGTAAATTCAGTGTCTGATTTCAATAAAAGTTTAGTGGAAAAAATTAAATGAAAACAGTTTAAATTTTTTTTGAAAATTTCGAATAATATTTCGTACAAAATCTAATTCTACATTTTAATTTTGAAAAAGTATTAGATATTGCATTGTACAGAAATGTTTTTAGGAAAATGTGGTTTCTATAGTAAAATTTTTTTTTTAAACAACTTTTAAGAGTCTATATATCGAAAATCTTGGAATAATGAAATGTGAAATAATAGATTAATCACTTCTTTTCAATTTTTTTAGTTTATATATTCCTCTCTTTATTATATCTAAAATATCTACAATTTCTAATTTTATAACAAATAGTTAGACCGGCTCAAGTTAATTAGATCGGGCCAAAGACATTATTGAATTGAGTAAAGAAAAGTAAATTAGCACAAGAAAGACAATTTGGATCATTTAAGTTTGGAATTATCAAATATTTATAAGTAATTAAAACAATTTGACTAATGAGTCAAAAAAACTTTTATTGTGAGTAAAATGAGTATAGGTTCAACTAATCAATCTAAAAAATTTGAAATTGTTGAAACATTAAAAAGAGAGTTCAGATGCGGGATCATTGGCATGATGATCCTCGTATATATTATGGCAATGGTTTCAGTTGGAGTAGTGATTGAAATTCCTGATAAAGCATTACTCGCACTGATAATAATATGGTCCATTGTATTAGGTGTAGTAGGATTGTTTATATATTATATGCGAGGATTCTCTAAAATTAGACGTTTTGCTATTACAAATCAATATATTGAAATAGATGTTCCACATAAACCGTATTTTCGAGTTAATTGGTCAGATTTTGATTCTATTGAAATTACAAGAAGAGAGGATATAGCAGCAGCACCCACAACAGAAGGGCTCATTTTTGGTCCTAAGTTTGTCTATTTCAATTTGATTTTTTCAGGAGCAGACTTTAAGCAAAGCTATGAATTTGAATCTGGAAAGGATTTTAAAGTAAGTTCAAGAAAAAAAATCTTAATCGCATTGGAACAATACGCTAAAGAAAAAAACAAAAATTACATTGGGTATAAATGGAAGGAAAAAAGGAAGGCTAAAAAAGCATTAAAAGATTAATATTTGAATTTAATTTTAAATTTCTTAACTTAAAAATAAAGTGCCAACCATTCTAAACTCTAAGTTATCAAATTAAAAAAGTTTACGAATTATTGGGAAATAAGAAATAAATTATTCTTAGAACTCAGAAACAATTTAATTATCACTCGTAATTCTAATCCTATAAAATTACATAGAAAAAGAAAAAAGACTAAAACACTAATTTTGACTTATAATTACAAGAATTTTTTTTTAAAGTTCAGGGTTGTTAACTCCAAATGGTATCATTACATCAAGATAGGATAAGACCGTTCCTAGTTCAGGTTCTTTAAGCTCAAAATTAATGAGGTCAACAACACTCTTCACAGTAAGTATTTCATTTAAATAGGAAATCTTTAAATCATCAAAACCAGCATCAAGGACAAGAATTTTGTCTTTTCCTTTAGTATTATCCCAAGGATACCAATAAGGTAAACCTTCTCCGTTTGGATTTCCTGTTCTGGCAAAATTGGCAAGATAATTCATACACAAATCTTTTAATCTTTCCCGACCAAGTTGATTACGCTTAGTGTGTGTTTTTCCGATCAGCATAGAAATAGAGCTTTTACCCATCCCTAAAAAAAAAGGAATTTCTGCAGCATGATGAGCACCCAAGTTCCGTCCCATCCCTTTAGGCAGAACACTCATACCATCTTTATCGGGGCTTCCCCAATCAAATCGGTAAGCATAAATGGGTAAATTAACCTTTGAATTCATCTTACATACTAAAGAATCAAGACCATTCACACGCCAGAGAAGGGATCGATAACCCCAAATTAAGTCATATATTCTTGTATTCTTGGGAGGGTCTTTTCTAAAATTGCCAAAAAGCTTTAATTCATCCTTAGTGCAACCAATAATTATTGGCACCTTATTTGCCCAATCTCCAGTTGAAAATATAGCATATCCTTCTTTTGGTATTACTATACCATCAGTGAAGATAGTTCGCCATTCAGCCATTCCAAAATCCATTTTGGGTATACATTTCAAAATTTTAAATGCAGATTTTGAACGAAGATACTTATCAACCTCTTTTTCCGACATTTTTTCTATGATTCGCCCAGCTTCTAGTTGATTCTTTGCTTTATGATCCTTAATGAGGAGATTAATAAGAAGATCGGTACTTTGAGCCTTTGCTGTGTTAGTACTCCCAATAAGAGATAATCCGCTTTCAGCTATAGCATGATGGAACAGTCCTTTTGCATGAGGAGAGATAAGGAGTGAGAGAACATTAAAGGCACCACCGGATTCCCCTGCAATTGTAACATTATTAGGATCCCCTCCAAATGCTTCTATGTTATCTCGTACCCATTCCAAAGCTTTTATCAGGTCAAGAGTACCAAAATTCCCACTTTTATCTTCAGGAGAACCATTACTTGTCACTGTAGGATGTATAAACCAACCCATTGCTCCAAGACGGTAATTAACTGAGATATACAATAAGTTAGATTTCTCAACAATCGCATTACCATAATAGGAAACCTCCGCGGATGAACCAATTGAATTTCCTCCTCCATGTATATATAAATAGACTGGTAATTTTATCTCTGGAGTTTTGGGACGCCAAATATTAAGATAAAGACAATCCTCTGAACCAATTGGACCTATAAAAGGCATAACTTGTGCTGCAGAACTCCCAAACTTTTTTGTCTTGCGGATTCCGATCCATGGGCTAGGATCAAGTGGTGCTTTCCAACGAAGAGATCCAATTGGAGGATCTGCATACGAAATTCCCTTCCAGCACCAAGATTCTTTATCTGAAAAACCAGATACTAAACCATACTTCGTTTGGACAACAGCATCATCATTCCATGACCCTAGTTTAAAAGTAGTATTAGATGGCTCTAATACGCGAAAATGACTAGTGTAGGGAGATAATATCCTTTTAATCAAATTGATTAATCTAATAAAAGGACTAAACAAATAAGCTAGCTTTATTATTAAACTCATGATTTCAGATCAGAAACTTTATTAAAAGCCTTAATAAAATTCTAACTTTAATGGTGATAGTGATTTATTCCTAATTAAGATATCAATTATTTAATTATTGAATTTCTGAAGGTAGTTGACTAAATCCAATCAGATGTCTCGATCAATTACAGAAAAGGTAAATTCAACCTCTTTGATTTCAATGAAAATTCTATGGAAAAAACGAAATAGAAAAGAAAGATGTAGACTGGATTTAGTGAATTATTCGGAATTTAATTTTGTCAACAGCGCAAGTGTGTGGTACTCGAACGAGGAGCTCATGGTTCAATATATATATCTGATAAAAATAACTTGTTATCGCTCCGTTAATGCCTTTTCTAACTTATTTATTTCTTTTTCTAATTCCCTCTTCCGTTCTTTAAGCAATTTTTCTCGTTCTTTCAGTTCTTCCTCATTTGGTTTCTTTAGAAATTCTCTTTTCTCATGAGCGGATTGCGAGGCTTTCAGTTCTTTTAAGACATCGCGTCTATTAACACGATCCTTTTTAAATGGCGGATCTGTTTTGTTAGGATAAATTGATTTATTTATTTCAGCAATCCTTTTCCTTACTGCAGATCTAATAAATTCAGATTTAGTTTGTAATTGTAAGTGTGAATATCTATCTATTTTTTTGTATAGATTTTCGGTTACCATGACTTTAATAAATTTTTCTTTCTTTTCCTCCTTCATTTTAAACACCCAACATTGATTTAATTATGATCATTATGATCATTATGATCAACTTTATATTTAAATCTATTTAAGAAAAAAAAGTAAATTTCCTCTGAAATTGGATGGGAAAGGTAAATTCAGAGTCAGATTTCAATGAAAATTCCTTTGATCTTAAGGAAATGCTAGATATTTTTGGTAATGGTTTTGAAGAATTACCTGAGGAAACATTTAGGCGAGATAGTGGATTTCATTGCGGATTTATGACAACTGATAAAAGTCAAGCATTTCTCAATTATCAAAAGTATACTCTCGATGATTATTTCAATGCAGTAAGAAAAAAAGTCGCTTTTTCACGATTCTTTGTTACCATGTTTAAACCAATTGCTCAAAAATATCTTTTACATAAATCCCACTATTATAAAGAGTATATAAAGGACGAGATTCATTAGAAATTTCATTATTTTAAAGATCATTTAAAAATCCTTCTAAAGAAATAATCGAAAGACTCACGTTCTTGTACTTTGAATGAATCCTCTTTCTTTCAACTGTTCTTTCTCCCATTTCTTACGTTCAGATCTTAACTTGAAAAGATCAATATCTTTATAGATCAATCCTTCTTGTTGAGAAGGAAGAATTCTTTCAGTTCGATCTTTTTCAGGAGTATAAATAAAGGATTCACCAAATTCTGCTACATTGGCAAAAAAGCAATAAGCAAAAATTGATCTTCTTGCGTCGAAGTGGGCTGCTTTAAAATCTGCCGTCACCGGTGTAAAAGCGGGATTGATAATGATATCAACTGGAGGTTCGTGATTTTTAAGCTCTACTCTAAGATCCATGTCAAGAAAATCTCGACAAATTGTAATCGCTAACCGTCCAAATTCAGTATTACATACTGTGGTTTTTCTAGGTAGAGAACCCGTTTGAATAGCTTCTTTAAATTTCTGCTTACCAAAATGTATTGTTGCAGGAATATGTTTCTCTTGCCCCCAGAGAATACCATTTGGACCTATCATTATGCTTATATTCCTGTTTGTTTTTTCATCATGGTAAGACCCGGGAAGGATATACATTTCCTGAATTTTTGAGGTTTTTAAAAGTTCATTAAGGAAATCTTTATAATTAAGATCGATAGTCATTTCAGGAAATATTAAAAGGTTTATTCCGATATCTTTTGCTTGCTGAATTAAAGTTTTCACTTTTAACTTTATATCATTGATAATTTCCTTTTTAATTCCTAATAATCCTGTATTTTTTACTTCGAAGAATTCTGTCATGATATCTCCTGATTTAGAGATTCCTATTTGGGCAATTCCTACTTTAAATTGGTTTTTCTGAAGCTCAGGATGTTCAAATAAAATATCTTTGTTAATTAGTTGATACTTCTTCACGCTACTAATAATTTCCTCTTTGCTCTTCTCTAAGTCTTCACTAATTTGTCGAATATCTCCTAAATTCGGTAATACACTTGTTTCTAATGGACAAGCGGGAGCGATGATGCCCGTAGTGCTTCTTGCAATATCAGGCTCACTCATAGTATTTAACGCTGAAATGATAATTCGTGCTTCTTTTTTAATCATTTCGAAATGAGTTAGTAATGCTTTCTTTTTATTTTCATATCCAGCTTTGCTAAATAATTCCGCGGTAGATTTCAAGAGTTTTGAACCAAGATCTAATAATTCAGTTTTTTTTTGCAGGTCAGTTTCTATGTCTGCTTGAATGATGTTCCA
>Ga0209427_10006470_pt1 | contig 13367 bp, 14 predicted proteins | sample DeeMarSWOR136_30_FD_187465 | JGI IMG/M metagenome (GOLD analysis project Ga0209427, IMG submission 187465) | Marine sediment microbial communities from White Oak River estuary, North Carolina - WOR-1-36_30 (SPAdes) (version 2) | ecosystem: Environmental > Aquatic > Marine > Intertidal zone >... | reverse complement strand
TCTTTATTTTTGAAAATAATACCATTCTTCTGCATCCCATCCACTAAAAGGAGTAAAGTCGATGTCCTTTATAAACCAACTCTAGATTGATGGGGTACCCCTGTCCAAAGGTTTTCAATATTTCAGATAAAGGCTTTGAAGAACTATAGATATGAACTGGTCTGCCTTTCCCTTTCTTTTTCAGGTCTTTTTTTGTTACCCCTCCTCTTCTTCTGAGTTCTTGCATGGCAACGCTTACTTCTGGCTGTCGAAGATTTGTTCCTTGCTCAATATATCCAGATCGGCATTCGTCAACCTGATAGATATATAGTAATGTTTTTGCGAGATTTTTCGGCATCCTTAGCTCTGTGAATATTTGAACTGCTTTATCGTCTTTTTCATCTAGCACGAGCGAATTTTTTTGTTTCATATTTTTCCATCTTCTCCATATATATAATTCCAATGTAGTAGCGTAACTTAATAGTTTCCTCTAAAAATTGTATTTTAACAATTAGTTGTGCCTAGAGGAAGGTTTTTCGATGAATACTGTGTACCCATCGATATTCTTCAGTTAGAACTTCTGATAGATATTGCTATCATCGTCCGTCCTCTCTAAGCATATCAATATTTGTAACTAATATTATATAAAACTTTCATTAAAAATAGCTGAAAATAAAAAACATACTCTTTGTTTTTTTAGGACGATAAAAAGGGATTTAGAATGAACATCAGAAAAGTCCATCAGTATTTTTGGTGATATATTGGCAGAAAATGTAAAGATGTTTTTTCTAGGGGTTAAAACCATTATTAAATTTCGTATGCCATATCTTTATTCTACCTGTATTCCATCTTTCCACGAATTGATTATTTTCACAAATCCGTCTCAAAGCAGCACCCTTCCGTTGACCTGAAAGATATGAAAACGGTAAGTTGGAGGCTCTGAAGAAAAAATTCCGTCCATTTTCTTCATACCTTCTCATAAGATAAGCATATATCTCATTTTCAACTCCTTGATCATGATACCAAGGGTATTCGCATTCACTTTTACGAGTAGAATCATTATATTTGTTAAGTGTTTTTAATCCATTTATAATCATAATACATTCTTCTCCCATAACCTATAGATAGTTTACCTTTTTAACTATCTTTTTTCTTGTTATTTGTTAGATCTATCTCAATTGAAGATACATTGGAGTTTCTGCCTTCTTCATTAGTAACACTTTCAGTACCAATTTTTATCTCTTGTACTTCAACATTTTTCATAAATCGGTTTCTAACAATTTCTGCTGTATCCACTGCTGTGCTTATTGATCTACCTCTTGCCTTTAAGATAACTCCATCAGAGCCGTTTTCATTAAACTGCGTAATTACCGCAAGTACATAGCTCATAGGGGGTTTCTTTCCAACATATATCACGTTATCATCTGTTCTTCTTACTTTAGTTGTTTTTTCTTTCATAATTAAGTCCCTCCTTTTGATATATTTAATAATACATGCAATTATAATCTGGATTTATAATCCAGATCATATTTAACTCATAAATTGTCCGTAGATAATTTTTAAGCATATTTCAATATTTTTACCTTAGTTGCTCTTTGTCCCCGTTCTGAGTCCTCAACTTGATATTCAACCTGATCATTCTCAGAGATGTCTGTTCCCATTGGTAAAGCTGTTGAGTGAACAAAGACATCTTTTTCGTCTTCACCTTGGATGAATCCAAACCCTTTTCGAGGGTTGTACCATTTTACAGTTCCTTTCATTTGTTTTTCACCTCCTCAGACTAATATAATCTGAAATGATTAAAAGGACAAAAAATAAAAAATCTCAAAAGTTCGAAAAAACGAAAATGTGAAACTCTTATCTCTAATTCTTTCTAATAACCATAGCAACCTTTATCTTAAATAGTTATCTATTGTATTATTTTGATAGTTTGATAGGATAGTAAAATATGTAATTTAACGTAAACATAGTGATTACAAGGAGAAAAGCAGGGTTGTAAAGGTTTTTATATAAGGAGGGGGTTATGAATTTTATACTTGGAGGAGGAAAAAGAATGATATGCCCAAAGTGTGGTGGTGATACATTTATAATGGTTTCTGATGTAGGTTTAAAATGTGAAAATTGTGGATATATTTATAGCAAAGAAGGTAAAAAATGAATGAAATTTGTTTGGTTAGTTCAGGAACGTGGAGCTACAGTTGCAGTCTGTAGCTCTGAGGCGACAGCAAATAAGGTTATAAAACACTATCCAGAACGGGAGCTTCAGAAGAGAAAAGACTCAATAGTTGCTGATGTGGTAGGAGATAGATTCTATTATTATCATTAGTAGGATTTGTCCAAAATGTAAGCAAGATAAATAAGACATAAAATTACAAGGCATAGAGCAAGGCTTGAAGCATTGTAGATGTATTATCCTATATAAAAGGGCAAGGAGTAAGGACGTAAGACATATTATAAATGAGTCTAGAAGGCTATTATATTTAAAATAAATACATTATAATTGACTACCTCTTGAAAATGCACATATGGGAAGAAAAATAAATGAATGATGTAATCCTAAAGGGGGAAAACCTTACCTTTTACAATACGGTGAGCTAAATGAAAGCAAAATGCAAAAGTTGTGGAAAAATGAGAGATTGTACGAAATGGTTTGGTGAATATATTTGTTATGCCTGTTACAATGATAGACAATACAGAGATTAAACTAGGTATCTACTTGTTATTTTGACATTTTTGTAAAAAGAGGAGAAAGCCCATATGTTTTACTGGTAACTGCGAGTTCAAATCTCGTCCCCTGCATTACTTTTAATGGCAAAAAAGTTCAAATCTTGTTTTGTTTGATAAATGTGAGGAGGATTAAAACCTATGTTCGAATCCCGCTAGGTCCGTTTTCTTCAACAGGAGGGAGTTTTACCTCAGGAGACCTATTTTTTTCATTGATGTTTTAAGAAATTTTACTTCTTCAGGGTAATCTTCTGTTTTTCTCAGCCATCTGTAAAATTTTTTTAGTGCCACTTTGAAATCTTTTTTGGCATATTCAGCATATTCAGTGTCTACATTTATTTCTTTCATTAAACGCATTATGTCATCTTTATTAGTATCAGCAAAATTCTTGTTTAGGATTCTCCCTATTGTCCCTAAGGAATAAATGTACTTTGCAGCACGTGCTTTTGTTAATCCTGTAGCAAGGCAATAATCAGAAAACTCAAGAATAACCTTCTTGTTGATTTGAGACAGATAATCATTTTTATTAATTGATTTAATGGCACCTTGTAAGATCTTATCGTAATGATGAATACTTGTCTCCATTAATAACGAGAATAGAGAAGGGGGATTTAAACCTGTAAGGTCTAATGCTCCCGTCGGGATTTGAACCCGAGTGGCCGGCTATCCTCAGGCGGAAGTTTTGATGACTTTACCGCTTCGAAAGGCCGGAATGATTGGCCGGACTACACCACGGGAGCAATAGAAATTATATGATAAGGTTTCTCCAAAGTATACAAAATACTTATTTAAAATTACGCTCTATTCTAGCAGCTAAGAAATGATCAATTTTGACTAACTGGAAATCATATTTAAATAATAATCCAATAGATTAGTTACTTTAAGAAGAAAATCCTTCAGTAAGATATCTTACATTAATTAATATTTTAGGAAAATCTGAAAACAATCCTAAAGTAAGACATGTAAAAAAGATATCATCAACAAAGGTGTTGTTCCAAAAATATTAGCAACACAAAATTCTGCAGGATACTGGGGAAAACCTGAAGATTTTTACATTCGTTCTAAATATAAAGGAACTATTTGGTCTTTTTTATTAATAGCTCAATTAAATGCAGATGGAAAAGATAAAAAAATTAAGTAAGTTTGTGAGTTTATTCTGAATATTTCTCAAGATCGGCAATCTGGTGGTTTTTCCTACCCAGGGAGTATAAAAAATGGAGGTCTTCATAGCAAAGTACTATTATGTTTAACTGATAATATTTTATGGTGTTTGATTCGATTTGGATATCTAGATGATAAGCGTGTTCAAAATGGTATACATTGGATAACAACTTTTCAACGATTTGACGATAGAATTTCTGAAGCACCAAAAGTTGGCCATATGACAGTTTTAAAAATTGTTGGAATAAACATACTTGTCATATGGGTATTGTTAAAGGTTTAAAAGCATTGTCTGAAATTCCATTAAATAAAAGATATATTGAGGTAAAAAACACAATCGAAGAAGGTGTTGAATATCTACTTAAACACTATGTTTTTAAAAGAAGTCATAATTTAGATAAAATATCAAAACCAAGTTGGCTTCGTTTTGGTTTTCCTTTGATGTGGCAAACAGATATACTCGAAATCCTGGGGATTTTAGTAAAACTAGGATATAAAGATGAAAGAATGCAGGAAGCTATTGATGTGTTACTTTCAAAACAAGACAATCAGGGAAGATGGATTTTATAATCCACTTTTAATAGTCGTATGCAGGTTAATATTGAAAAAAAAGATAAACCAGGTAAATGGATCACTTTACATTCCCTTATGGTTTTGAAAGGCTACTATTCTCATGAAAAAAGTAACTTTGTGCAAAATTATTAATCTTCAAAGTAGAAAAATTAATTGTTTTTTATTAAGTTTTTTTGTTTATTTTATCATAACAATTCTTGCAAAAAACCCATTTTCTATCAAATTTCGGATGATGATAACCATCCATAATTCCTAATTTTTTTCCGCATTCTGAACATTTTACTTTTATATTGCTTAAAATATTATCAGACATATTTATGTCATTTATGCGACTGACAATAATTTTTTTCTCCAATTCAGGCAATTCTTGGTCAAATAAAGGATATACGTTTTCATCTTCAAAATTCTTGTGTTTTGTAAGCAATATTTTAAAATCATTAAAGTCAAAATTCTTACCTTTTTTAATGTTTTTTTTCATAATTTTTAATTTATTAAATATTTCATTGTGTTCTTTTATTAATTCTGGAATCATATTATATCCTTTAGTTTTATCTTCTGGTTCATATGATGTAAATATTGCTTTTTCTTCAGTAAAAAAGTGTTTTTCAATTTCCCATAAAAATGTATAAAATGTCTTCATCTTTATCTTCTTATCCAAGTTTATACTTTTTTCAAAGTCGTTGAGTAATTTCACAATTTTTCCATGGTCTCTAATCATAACTTCAGATATTGATGTTGATTTCATTTTATCCCTGGAGTGTATTACTTAATTAGGGGTTTAACATGTGTTAATTATTAAAGTTTTGTTTAACTCAGATAACAATTTAAAATTAACATAGTTCTGTGTGCATACAGAGGCTTCCAACATGGGAAAATTATATTCGAAACATCGCGTAAAATCAGCTGTTTTGATAAAAATACCTCACGTTAATCAGTACAGCTCTGAGCGAGTTAAAGAGTTATCTACAGAAGAAAATTTATTCAAAACAAACAACTTTTTTGACTGTTTTATAATTTTGCCCACTTCACTAAAACCTTTCGTCCTTTTTTTTATTTCGTAGATTAATGAGTTATATAAAAATCAAAAGAAAACATGTTAGAGGGCTATGTATAACGGTTTAAAAAAGAAAAAAAGAGGTTGTTAGTAGTCACTTGATGATCATGTTCGGCACTTGAGCTTCATCACCATCAGCTATGTTCTCTGAACTAACTATACCTTTGTAGGTGTATTCAATTATAACACCACAGGTATGGTAGTCGTAGCCTACACCTACTTTTAAGTAATAGCAATAGATGTCGTTTTCGATTTCCTTGTAGTCTATTGTATCATCATAACTGATACCATAACCACCAACATCTGTATATGCTTGTGCCATTATTTCTTCAGACCCGTCCATCTTGCTTCTACATAAAGAAAGGATACCGCTAACGCTTGGATTTGTATCATACCAATAAAAATTCACTTTTGTAACTTCAGCTTTATGGGGAAGAAAAACAGGAGCTATTGCACTACCAGTTCCCTCATATTCTCTACCGTTATTATACCATTTACAATAATTATCTACCGGATTGAAAGCAGCCGCAGGTATGGACAAATAGCCAGTCTTGGTTGCTAATGGTTGAGGTGGATTATCATCGTCCTGTTCCTCTATTATTAACGATTTTTCATTAGATTCTTTTTCAATAGTATCAGTGCTAATATGCTTATCAGCCTCTCTTGGAGAAGCAATATTCAATAGTCCTACCGCTGAAACAACAGCAGTCGTCATTAACAGCATACATACAAAAATACCTATTATTTTCTTTCTCATATTCTTCCTCCATTATTTTCTGTATTAAATATAATCCTTCTATTTAAATGTCTTTCCTATCATTTTTATTCTAATTGCAACAATAGTAACAATAAGAACAAGAATTTTTCATTAAAACAAAATATTTACAGATTATTCTGGGAAAATGATAAATACCAGAACCTCTATGAGAATATGGGGAAAGGTCATGGATAGAAAGATATTAGTTGGCAGTATTATAGCAGTTGCAATACTCATTGGAGTATCTTTTACCTCTGTTGTAGGATATAGTAGTGTTAAATATGATTTGAAAGCATCACCACTTTTCGACATCAGAACAAAAAGGGCAATAGAAGAAGATATTAAAAATACTCTAACAACTAACTATATAGGTAAGAAGAATAAGGTTGCTATTAATTTTTTAATTCCAACAAGAGCAACTATAAGTCAAAATGTCATGCAAAAAATCAAAGAAATCGATGATAAAATATTCGATAAATTATTAATATTCGTAATACAACAAACTCATAACTCAGATAAAATTCCTCCTGAGATTCTACAAGCAATTTTCATCATAAAGGAAGAAACTAATAAAGAGATGCATCAAGAAAATAATAAATTGGATACAGTCCTCTGTGAAACACTGTATTGTCAGACTTTTAGATGCAATACAGTTTTTAAAGGATGTTTAACTCATGGGATTTTTACAATTTTAATCAAAATATTAGATAACCTTTATACTATTATAGAAAAAATTCCACTATTTAAAGGTAAAATCATCCTTACGCTCTATCAATTAATCAACAACTTCTATGTGAGAATTACTACTGGCTGGACTCTTTTTTGTCCACTTTAACGTCTAGTTTTTGAGAGATTCATTTAACTCTTGAGAAAGATCCAGATCCTATTAAGACAACTCAGGACTTCATGGACCACAAGTCGAGAAAAAATACTGAAAGATATACTTAAAAAGCAAAAGAATTTTATAAAAAATATTCAATTAATTGGTTTCAAATGTTGCTTAAAGACAAGAATAAAAGTCGAGTAAAAGTCTTTGAAAATTCAAAACCCTTCAAAAATGGGGTTGTTTCGATTATAATCCCTTCGAAACAGTGGTACAGCCCTGAGCGGATTCGAACCGCTGACGCTAGCTCCAAAGGCTAGAATGTTGACCACTACACTACAGGGCTAGTGATATTTAATTTATACGAGGTAAATGTTATATAATTATTTAGAATTTTGTACTTATCAATTTTACTTTTGAATAGTAACTTATTAATCAGTTTAAATCAATTTTCATCAATAGTTATATATAGTCATATATAGCGGGTTTTGATATTTAAATGTCATATTCAAAAGTTTCAATATATCAACATTATCGTGAGAAATGTTTTAATAAAATTTATAAAATTGTGTTTTAAGGGTATTTTTATGTAACATTTTTTAGAAAATTTTATATGTTTGTTAATTCTTTATATATCTGGGGGATTCTGATTTCAAAGGAAGAGTTTTTTTCTTTTTCTCTTCTTTCCTCCTTACCTCCCCCCTATTAGAGATGAAGCTATGTCTAAAAGTAGCAAGGAACAAATAATTGATGATGAAAAGAAGGTAATCAGAGAACTGAAAAAAAATGCAAAGGCAAGTATTGATAGTATTGGCAAAAATTGTAATTTTTCTAGACAAAAAGTCTGGAGGATAATAAAAAGACTTGAAGAAAATAAAACGATTTGGGGTTATAGTTCAGTTTTTTATGATGAAAAAATAAATTTGAAAAGATATTTCATTTTATTTAAAAGAACAAGTAAACCTGTTCCAAAAGAAAAAATCGAAATAATAACTAAAGGAAAATTAAAAGAACAAGCGCTTAAATTAGGGGTGGGTGTAGAATCCAGTTATTTTATCCATGGATCTTATGACTGGTTTGTATGTATTACTGCAAATACTATTAAACAAGTTAAGATATTTTTAAAACTTTTTAACAATTTTTTTTCTGAGGGTTATATAGCTGATACAGAAGTTCTGGAAGTAATATTTCCTGTAGAAATAAATGGTATAAGTAATCAAAATACTAAAGAAATTGAAGAATTCTTTATGTAAATATTTTAAGTTACAATGTTAATTATATTGCTTTGGTTAACAAAATAATCTGATTTATAATGTTACCAGTGTTAAAATTAAAAATTTTATATTATTGGTATTTTAATATAAATAAATCTAATATAAATATTAGTTAGATAAAACTTAAATATTGTTAATTATATATCATTTCACCCAATTTTATTTATGGGAATTGGGAATGGAGGAAAAAAATGAATAAAAAAATATTAGGTATATTAGTAAGTATGCTGCTGATTATAACTGCTGTACCAGCAGTAGGGACCATAAACATTGCTAAAACCAAAATGGTTGAAAATAACATACAAGAGGAAAATAATATAGGACAAAATACAATGTCATGGAGTAGCAGATTTATTGAAAGCCCTATGGTGACGTCTGAATATACACAAGCTGAAGATGGAAAATCTGAAATTAGTGCGGAACGGAAAAATAATCAACCCAACGATGGAAAAGAAGATGTTCCAAAAGAAACAAATCCTGAATTTGAAGACAATACAAACACTCCACTTGAATTGAGTCCTGCCAACGTGCGAGTGTATATAAATTCAGAACCTCAGAACGAATGTAGTATTGCAGTAAATCCAACGAAACCCGACAACATAGTTATTGGATTCAACGACTATACCACCGGTACCTGGACACCATCATACAGTTATTCCACCGACGGTGGATCATCATGGACTTATGGAGGTTCAGTGCCGACGGGAAGCCTTTCTGGTGACCCTTTTTGTGATCCTTGGCTTGCCTTCGACAATGATGGCTACTGTTACTACGTAGCATTAAGCGACACAAGCAATCACGAAGTATTCGTGTGCGTAGGAGCTCCTGACGGCAGTGGAAACGTCGGACCATCGGGTTTTGGAAATCCTCAAACAGTTGACAACGGTGTAGGAGCAAAAAATGACAAGTGTGCTATAGCTGTTGATAAAACTGATGGAGCACATGACGGTAACATATATGTTGTATGGAGTCGCTGTACCGGAACTGTTAGCACTGATGGTTATAGAATATATTTCAGACGTGGTACCCGATCCGGAACTACTATTACTTGGCAACCATCTCAACTTGTTGGCCCTGATACCTTCACTCAAGGCGCACAGGTAGCAGTTGGACCAAATGGTGAAGTTTATGTTGCTTATCTTAGAATGACATCTTCTAGTATTCCCACCGGAAATGCAATCCTCATATCAAAATCAACTAATGGAGGATCTACCTTCTCAACGATAGGAACCTTAGTCTCAAATGTAGACGCTGTAAGTTGGTACCTCTCCGGAGCTTCAGAATGGGCGAGACATGCCAGCTTTCCAACATTGGGTGTAAGTATGGCGTCAGGAACTGTGTTCGTGGCCTGGGCAGATGACAGAAACGAGGACGATGATATCCTATTGTCCAGGTCTACCACCGGAGGAACATCATGGAGTGCTCCAATCCGGGTTAATGACGACACAGTTTCAAACGGTAAAGATCAATGGCACCCAGCGTTAACTGTCACCCCTAGTGGTTATGTTCATGTGATATTTTACGACCGGCGTGATAGCGCTACTAATAAATACACTCACCTCTACCACGCTAGATCCACAAACGATGGAGTTTCGTTTTCAAATTCTATCGTTACATCTGCAGTCACTAACCCAGATGCCTTTAGTTGGTGGGCATCCGGAAGTCTCGGAGATTATGTTGGAATTGACTCAGCAGCAACTTTGAAAGATTGTGTCTATTTAACTTGGGGAGATGGTAGATACGCTGATCCTTGGCCAAAAGACTACAATTCTGAAGTCTTTTTCGAAAAATATTGTTATTGGATTCCGCTTATTCCCGACTTTATACTATACGATCCATGGTGGTGGTTGAAAAATCCGCCGTTTATCATTCCGGAGATTGACATCGAAATCTTAAGGGTTTATAACCTCTATGACTATGTATATCTATACTTAGAAGGTCTTCCACAAGGCACAGAATATTGGTTTGAACCACCCTATGGTATACCGCCCTTCAGTAGCAAACTACACATAGAATGTCCAGAGGATTTAGAAGGAGAATTCGAACTCACAGTTATAGCAAAATCAGTTGAATATCAAATAGAGAAAAAACATACTATGGATTTCACGTTGACATTAAAACCATTTGTACTTCTTGAGACCGCTCGAACCAATCCAGGACGTGAACTTGAGCTACGAGGTCATGGATTCACCAAAGATTCCTTTTTTGATGTATTCTTTGACAACAAACTAATTGGCCGAGAAGAGACTGATAATATGGGAAGTTTTGCTGCCAAGATTAAAATACCCTCCAATACACCTGATGGTGCCCATACAATCCGAGTGAAGGACAAGGATGGTTCTGAGGCTTCTACAACCGTGTACACGCCGCAGGGAGAAACAGAGGGAGAAGAGATAAAAATTGAATTTATCCCAAAGTTATTTTCATTAGCAGTATCTGCTAATATTCACAATGAAGGAGAGGGACCTGAGGATCTAGATTGGGCGATTGATTTAGAAGGTTTGGTCTTTAAAGGTAAACACACTGAGGGAGAACTGTCTCTTAAACCAGGAGCAGAGGAACCGATTAGTACTGAAGGGCTACTCTGTGGAATTGGTCCAGTTTCAATAACAGCTTCTGCTGAGGCTATATCCAAGAAAGCAAGTTGTTTCTTGTTAGGCCCATTTGTAATTCTCCTAAGAGGAAAAGACTGAACCAAATCTGTAGAAGAATGCATCTTCTTTTCTCTTTTTTATTTTTTTAAAATGATTAGATCGGAAAAGAAAAAATTGTAATAAAAAAAGATAATGTTTAGGAGAATTAGGATATAGTAGCTTTTTTTTATTAGAATTTATACAATCTCTAATCCGCCTAAGAAGATTCCAAATATGTATGTAAATAATCCAAGTCCTACTTCATACATACGTCCTAGATATGCTGAATCCCTGAATACTACATGATTCATTGTTATTATTCCGGCTGTTCTTTCACTTGGTGTGAATTCAATATAATGAAGTCTTATTGCTAATGCATGATTGATATTTCCCCATCTATTGCAACGAAATAGTAGTCCTCTAAGCCATACACGCCCAACATCAAGTGTTGGTTCTGAATCAGGTTCTTCATCTGTTACACCTGCTGCGAGGGGAATGGTAGATATCATTAGTATGCATATAAATAGGCCTAATATTTTCTTATTTAATTTATTCATAATCTCACCTCTACCTCCAAAAACATTTTCTAAATTTGTTAATCATTAGTAAATTAATAAATCTTGCTATATTGTTTTATTTTTATAGCAATTCTATAACTATAATTTATTTAACTAAAATACTCTGTTAATTTATTTGTTGTTGCTTTTGAATTTTAGCCCATTTATCGCGAAGACCTACTGTTTGGTTAATAACTAAATTTTTTGGTGTTTTATCTGGGTCTATACAAAAATAGCCGATTCTTTCAAACTGGAATCTTTCAAATGGTTTTAAATTCTTTACCGAAGGTTCTACCTTGCAATTTTTCAAAACTTCAAGTGATTTTGGATTTAAAAAATCTTTATAATCTGCATCCTTTTGTCCAGCGGGATCATCTACTGTAAACAATCTATCATATAGCCTAATCTCAGCATCTATTGCGTGATTCATTGAAACCCAATGAATTGTTGACTTAACCTTTCTACCATCGGGTGCGTAACCACCTTTTGTAGCAGGATCAATTATGCATCGAAGTTCTATTATTTTGTTACCATCCTTTATTGCTTCTTTACAAGTTAAGAAATATGCATATCTAAGTCGTACTTCACGTCCTGGTGCCAATCTATAAAATTTTTTAGGAGGATCTTCCATAAAATCTCCTTGTTCGATATAAATAACTTTGGAAAATGGAACTTTTCTCGTCCCACTTTCTGGATTTTCAGGATTAATAATGGCTTCCATTTCCTCTACTTTTTTTTCAGGGTAATTTTCAATAACTACTTTTAGAGGATGAAGTACTCCCATAAAACGTGGGGAGGTTTTATTTAAATCCTCTCTTAAACAATGTTCGAGGAATTCAATATCTACAATGCTATTGACTTTTGCTACACCTATGCGTTTACAAAAATTTTTTATTGCATCAGGTGAGTATCCTCGTCTTCGCATCCCACTTATTGTCGGCAGTCTGGGGTCATCCCAACCATTTACATATCCGCCTTCAACCAACTCAAGAAGCATACGTTTGCTCATAATAGTGTATGTAAGATTTAAACGAGCAAATTCTATCTGTTGCGGATGATAAACCTCTAAGGCATCTAGAAACCAATCATAAAGAGGACGGTGATTTTCAAATTCTAAAGTGCAGATTGAATGTGTAATTTTCTCTATTGAATCTTCTAATCCATGTGCCCAATCATACATAGGGTATGTGCACCATTTATCACCAGTGTGATGATGGGTGGCGTGTAATATTCTGTAAATCACTGGATCTCTCATGTTAAGGTTTGGGTGACCCATGTCTATCTTTGCTCTTAGAACCTTTTCACCATCTTTGAATTCTCCAGATTTCATTTTTTCTAGTAGTTCAAGGTTTTCTTCTATGGAGCGATTTCTATGTGGGCTGTTTCTACCTGCTTGGGTTAATGTGCCGCGGTATTCTACAATTTGTTTTGCATTTAGATCATCAACATAGGCTTTACCCTGTTCAACCAATTGTACGGCATAGTCATACATTTGATCAAAGTAGCTTGATGCAAAATAAAGTCGATCTTCCCAATCAAAACCAAGCCACTTGACATCCTCTATAATTGAATTTGTGTATTCTTCTTCTTCTTTAGTTGGATTTGTATCATCAAAACGAAGGTTACATAAGCCACCATATTCTTCCGCGATTCCGAAGTTAAGACATATAGATTTAGCATGACCAATATGAAGGTAACCATTAGGTTCAGGAGGAAATCGTGTGTGAATACGACCATTATACTTGTTTGTTTTTATATCCTCATCAATTATTTCGCGGATGAAATCCTTTTTAACCTCACTTTTTTGATTCATTTCTTCTTACCTCACAAAT
>Ga0209427_10006469_pt1 | contig 13369 bp, 16 predicted proteins | sample DeeMarSWOR136_30_FD_187465 | JGI IMG/M metagenome (GOLD analysis project Ga0209427, IMG submission 187465) | Marine sediment microbial communities from White Oak River estuary, North Carolina - WOR-1-36_30 (SPAdes) (version 2) | ecosystem: Environmental > Aquatic > Marine > Intertidal zone >... | reverse complement strand
TATTAAATTGTTTGAATACTTGATTTTTATAAGCGAAAATGTTGTTATTAATTTTTAATTTGCCTTAAATTTTTTAGTTTCTTTAGGATATCTAAATTGGAAATTGGATTATTTTTTATCTCAAGAGTCTCTAGGTTAACTAATTTGGCAAGAATGTCGATATCTTTGATTTGATTATTTGAAAGATTCAAATATTTAAGATTTTTTAAGTTTTTTATACCATCAAGTATTTCTATTTGATTATTACTAAGATCTAAATGCTCAAGATTGACCAATTTCTCTAATCCTTCTAATTTTTTTATTTTATTATTATTCAATAGAAGTTCTTTTAATTTCAAGAGATGATTTAAATTCTCAATTTTAGAAATTTGATTTCCACTTAGTTCAAAATCTTCTAAATTAATAAGTGAGTCTAATCCGTTAATTTCAGTAATTAGATTAAATTCCAAATGGAGCTTTTTTAAGTTAATAAGATGGTCTATACTTTCAATTTTAGAAATCTTGTTCTTCTCTAAATATAGAGCTTTTAGACCGGAGTAATTTTTTAATCTTTTTATATCCCTGATTCGCTCTATATTAAAACTTTCTAAATATAAATTACCATTATTAATAAAAACTCTTTTCTTTTTCACTTTTACGAAATCCATATTGCTTTATTATATATTCACGTTTATTAGTAATTCTTATTTGAATTATAAATAAAAAATAATTTTGACTTTTAGAATAATTTTTAACATTTTAGATTTAGAAAAGAATAGAATATTTACTTAAAAAGAGCTTTAGACCTAAATCCTATTAGAATAACGATAATAGATGCTAATGTTCCAAATTCAAGAAGTGAACCAGCAAGGATTTCTCCCTCAAGTGATATTTAACCGGGGATTCCCGTATATTTCCCTGATAACCGTTATTTCCATAATGGGTGTTGTAATAATCTTTTATAGAAAGCGTCTGAAAAAATAAGAAATCTAACATTAAAATTAATTTTTTTTATTTTTGTTTCTCTAAGGGATACATGTTCCAATTTCAGAACCCAAAGAAGTTAGAATTAGGATAAAAAAAAAATGAATTATTTTTTAGTTGGGCCATTATAATCTTTATTCATCTTTTGTGCAAATTCCTCAAGGGCAATCAATATTTCCTTACGTGATTTTCTTTTAAAATCTTTTCCTGATTCGAATTCATAACTTTGGAAAAAGTTAATTCCTTTAAAGATTATTTTAAAGTAGATAAATCTCGGTCCTATAATGACTCTTCCTGGTACAACTGCCCAACTCTGATGTTCTCGCTTTTGAATTTCGATGGCATCAAACTCAGACCAATTTACTCTAAAATAAGGTTTATGTGGAACAATAATTTCAATATAATTACTTGTTATGACAAATTTTCTAATTTTAGAAAGACCACGTAAATACCTTGATGCCCACACTAAAAATCCTACAACTATCGGCCAAATGATTATTAGAGGGATTATAGCTTGAGCACCAACTTGAGAAGGAATTGCTATTGTTATAAGTATCATGAATGCTATAAATATAACCAAACAAGCAATACTACCATATAATGATCCTTTCAAATGCTCTATAATTACAAAATCTCCTGGATCATATTCTTTAAATTCAAATCCACAGTTGGTGCAGAACTTATCTTCAATTATATTTTTTTTTCCACATTGAGGACATTTTTTGCGCATATCTAAGGTTACACTCATAATTCTCATATCGGATTAATAAATGCCAACATCAATTTTTTGAATGTATGAAAATATAAGAAAAAGCAATATTAAACTTTATGATATAATTATGCAAAAATAATTAAGTTAGTTCACTCAATTTTTCTTAAAAATTCACTTTCAATTGTTATTTTGAGTGAATTATATAACATAGATGAATATTTTTGGTAAAATTCTTCCTTCTTTCCAATAATGAATGAATTTTTTTCGATTTTGCCTTCAGACCAGAAAATCGCACCATTTAAATCTAAGTCAAGAGTATCCTCCTTTTTAACAATGCTCCCTGATTTAATAACATATTCAACATCAGCTAAGGCTTTTTTCAAATTTTGATAACCTTTTGAAATATCTACTTCATTGATATTAATATCTAAGATATTTATATCTCCATCTGCCCCAATGTCAAGATTTCCTTTAATACTTCCTAATCCCAGAGATTTAGCAGGACTCGTCCTTGTTATAGAAACAAAATCAAAAAAGTTTAGAATCTTATTTTTATCTTGTAGAGAATTTATTTTTAAGAAATCATTATTCATTCCTTTCATAAAATCATCTCGAGCTTCAGAGCTAACTAACCATGATGTAATTTCAGGAATATCTGTAATATTAGCATAGTTAGGAAAGTTTAAGGATAGGCTTACTTGAGATTTATTTTCAACATTTAATGCTATGTCAATAGCATTAGCCCATAAGACACAATCATGATAATTTTTTTTATCAAAATTTCTAATTGAAACAAATGTATCTCCTTCAAATTCTACGGCCGAACTTATCAATTTGTTTGGATTTTCTATAATATCGTTAGTTAGCATGGAATTAATAAGTCTTCTATCTGAAGTTATTAAGGGATTTATCTGATTAAATCCTATAAATGCTAGATCAATATCAAACTGTTGATTGCCATTTAGGAAGTTAATGAATTTCTTATTATCCCCCTCATCATTATAGCTATTAGCATGAGCAATATGAAAAATTTGATTCCTCTTAATTAGCATGGTTTTTTGGCTAGGTTCGAGATTTAAAGAACCCAACCTTTCTAATATAGTAAAAAGATTATTTTTACCTAACTCCGTCTCATAACCTTCAATGTGACCATGAACAGAATGTGGTAATCCCAATCTTTCAACACATTTTACTAAATTTTCGTAGACATTCAATGCTGAAAAATTATATAGCCTACCATTCTGAGAAACATTATCTCTTAATTCTCTTAAATTCCAGGCTTCATTTTCAAAAGGATTATATACCTTAAATCCAAAACCATATGTTTTTAATAAAAGATCTGAAAGAAAAACAGCCATATCCTCAATCTTCCCTCCCTGAAATTCAATTTCTAAAGGCCAAAAGTTACTGACATTTAATAGCATTGCTTTATCGAGCACTGGCAATTGTTTAAAGTTAAATATTGTTTGTTTTGCTAAGGAAGGAAAGACGTTAGCTTCAAGAATGAAAGTATAACCTTGAGAAATATAATTTCTCGCGATGTTTCTTAAAGATAATCCTTGCCAAACTTCTTTGAATTTAGTATGATTAGTTCCTAGAAGTCGTGCCCAATTAACTTGTTGAGATGCTACATGAGTGTGTATATCTATAGCTGAAGGTATTACAGTTTTTCTTTTTGCATCAATTTCTTTTACATCCTTTAGATTACTAAATTTTTCCACAATTTTTCCAGATTCAATTAAAATGTCTTTTATTTCACCATCAATTTTATTTATAGGATCAAAAACTAAACCATTTTTAATAATTAATTTATTCATCTCTAAAATTCCTAATAATTTCAATTTTTAATTAAATTTAATATATCCTTTATTTCTAGAACTGAATCACTTGTTACTTCCACATTTACTCTTATATTCTTATAAAATAGTTCATTTCTCTCGATTCCAGTGATTTGATTCGCCCAAATTGATATGGGCATAATAATAGATCCTTTTGGAACATCTTTATCTTCTATTGGCTTTACGATGACAGTACCAAAATTGTTGTTTAATCTAAGATTTAGGTTTAGTTTAATATTCAAACTTTTAAAATCCTCTGGATTGATGAATCCAATCGCCAATTTGTCTCTCAAAGAGGTATTATCTCCAAAAGAATACTCTCTTGCTTGATCATTATCTACCATTCTTACTGTATTAACAATCATTTCCATTACTTCAAGCCTCCTTTAATGCTTGAATAAATTTATTTAAAATTGCCTCATCAGTAAGAATATTACTTGGAGGATTTAAAATCTTCCCTAGCTCGATTGGTACGTGATCTATTCGATAAGCTAATCCCCCGCACTCTATTCCTGTTATAGCTGATGGGATGATTATATCCGCTACATAAGACGTTGCAGACTGTTTGTTATCAATAAGAATTAACGGCTTTCCTATTAATTTCTTACTTAGTTGAGTAGGGAAATGTGAAACAGGATCACTTCCCATAATAATGGAACAATCAAAATCCTCCTTTTCTATTTTGGAAATAATTGTTTCAGATGTATCGACTAACTGATTGTCTGAGAATTGTAAACTATGATTTTTGCCCATAACTGATAAGGCAACATGATCAAACCCTGCCATATTATAATGACCCCCTAACATTATAATAGAGAGACGCCCTTTTTGTTGCTTTGTATTAACTAATTGTACTAGCTCAAGCAACTCTTTTACAGTATTTATATCTTTTCGGGGTCTCAAAAGACCCTGACCAATAAAGATTACTCCATTTTCTGTACCAGTTAAATGTAGTAATAATCTTTTAAGATCATCCCTATCAATACCTGCAACACCAGTTTCCGGTATACTCCCTGTTTTGCAACATTCTTCTTTTAAAACACGAATTAAATCGATATCTTTACCCATTTCGATTTGAAGTGCTACATCTCTGACTCCCATTACCCCAAAAGATGCAGTTTTTACCGGATCTATAACAATTAAAGTTTTAATTTCTCTCCCAGTCATTCTAAATTTGCCTCGTGAAAAAAGAGTTTTATTCAATAGACGGGGAATCGATTCTGCTGCATTTGCGCCCCATAAAATTAATAGATCTGCTTTATTAATAATTTCTGTAATTGTAGTCAATGTAATTCCCGTCTCTTTTGCTGTATTTAACACCTTTCCTTGACAAATTATAGAATTAGAATCAATAAATCCATTGATTGATTTAGCAAGTTCAATTCCCTTTAATTGAGCTTCACAACTAACTGTTGAAAATCCATATAAGAGAGGTTTAGAAGAATTTTTAATAATGTTAACTGCTTTATCTAATGCTTCTTTAAATGATACTTTCTCTAAATCTCCATTCTTTCTAATTAGAGAATTAAAAATTCGATTTTTTGCTGATACTTGATCAAATCTTTCTTTTCCTTTCAAACATGCTCCTAAAAGTTCATCAATATATAATCCATCACTTCTAACTATAATATCATCGCATAAAAGAGAACACCCTGAACATATAACACGTTTGGTAACCATAATTCTTTACACGTTTATAAGAATATTTTTGTTAATATATAATAATTATACATAATCAATTTTGACCGCATCCCGAGGACAATATGTCTCACAGACTCGACATTCTCTTTCTCGGCCTTCTGCTTCTATTCTTCTGCAGTGTTCCAAATTCAATAATTCACATTTCCCACTTTTAACTTGAAATAATTGATGTTTTTCTGGTGGATAATCTGGTGCTTTCCCACTTAAGGTTGGAGGACAATACCTAGCATTTACTGGACATACTGTAACACAAATACCGCAGCCATCACATAAATCAGTATCTACATCTATTTTAAGCTCTTTTTCCTTGCCTTCTTCTGATCCTATTAATTCCTTTAGTTTATCATAATCCTTCTTATATTTAGATTCTAAAAGTGGTGTACAATCGTCAACTTTTACTTTTCCTTGTAATAAATCTAATGCAAATGACATACAAGTCGGTTTCCCACACTTTTTGCAGTTAGTTTTAGGTAAAAATTTATAGAGTTCCATGAAATTGTTTACTGGAATTCAACAACACCTTCAAAAATTAATTTTTCTTCGCATTTCAGTAATGAAGAATATTCTGAGATTTATTAATTTCTTTAGTTTATGTATTATAAATTTCTAGCGGTAAGAATTATAATTATAATTAAAAACTCAGAAAATTTCATAATCTATTAACGATAGAGTTAAAGCAATTCATTTGTTAAACAAATTAAATAACAATAATAAAAATTCATAAAAATCAAAGTGAAAAGATATATGCCAGAAGAAGAGATTCAAGATATAAATTTAAAAGAAATGATGCTTGATGAGCGAACGAAGAATATTCAAAAAAATATGGATAAAATAAAACATAAGATTGTTATCATTTCAGGCAAGGGCGGTGTAGGTAAAACTACTGTTGCTATTAACTTAGCGATGAGTTTAGCTAGTGTAGGATTAAGAGTTGGAATTCTGGATGTGGATATTACTGGTCCAAATGTCATAAAAATGCTAGGTATTAGCCCAGAACTGAAACCAAGGGTAGATGTTGAAGCTAAAAAATTTTATCCAATCGATGGACCCTTAAAACTTAAAGTTATGAGTATGGCTTTCTTAACACTTACGCCTGATGAACCCGTAATTTGGAGAGGTCCTATGAAGATGAGTGCCGTAAGACAATTTTTAGGAGATGCTGAATGGGGTGAACTCGATTATCTAATATGTGATTTACCACCCGGAACTTCTGATGAAACTTTAGATATCCTTCAATTGATACCTGATGAGAATATCATAATAGTAACCACTCCTCAAGAAGTTGCTTTAATGGATGCCAGAAAGACCATTAAAATGTCTATGGTAATGGAAAGAAAAATCTTGGGTATAATTGAGAACATGTCTGGGTTCAATTGCCCTCATTGTGGAGATCATATTGATTTATATCCCCCAGGAGGAGCAGAAAAAGCTAGTAAAGATTTTAATATTTCAATTCTTGGAAAAATTCCATTTGAAATTGAAGTCAGTCAACAAGGTGATCAGGGGTTACCATTCATTTTAAAATACCCAAAAAGTAAATCTGCCAAGGCATTTAAAGAAACAGTGAGAAATATAAGAAAAATATTAGAAAAATAATTTATTTTTTTCCTTTATTTAAACCTTAGTTAGATTTAAAAATTATTTTCCAGATAATACATTTATTTTAAAACTTATTTTAAAAGGTTTTATTAACATAAATGAACTTTAGTTACTTAGAGTATTAATAATAATAACAGGGATTATTATTACTGATGATTATAAATTATTAAAAGGCATAGTTATTTGTAAGGAGAGCGGGGAATATCTCCTTGATCTTATATTGGATACAAAGATTAACCCCGTTTTGTTGTCTTCTTTTGTAGGTGCTTTAGGGTTATTCGGTGAAAATCTGGGAAGGATTGAAGAAATTAACATCAAAGGGCTTGATGTAGAGATGATTATAGTTTATAAATATAATCTAATCTTTGTTGCAATTCTCGATAAAGAATTTTTAAAGTATGATATAAGAGAAGAAGCGGAAAAATCATTGGATATGTTCTATTCACTATATCGCAGAGAAATCGAAGAAAATTGTAATGAAGTTAGTCAGTTTACATCTTTCAAGAATATATTATTTACTCAAATTGAAGAATATTTTAATAGAATAAAGGAAAAATCCGAAGTAAAAAATTTCGGCTTTTTTACTGATGCGATAAATAAATTAAGAACTAATTCCACTAATTAAAATCCTTTCATCTTTTTTTTAAAGATTAAATCACCAATTTTAACTCCAAATATTCGTTCCATTAAATTACATTTAGCCTTTAATAAATAGTAAACATCTTTTTGGGAAAGAGCCATACCATAAAGACTCTCAAAATTACCCTGTCCTTTAGACAAAATCACACCATTTTTCTTAGCAAAGTGTTCTTTAAAATTATCGGTAGCTTCAGATAAAATTATTCCTGGAGCATCGTTAGACTCTACTACCTCTACTAAATTTGATAAATTAATAAATTTAGCATCTTCAATGGTGGCATCGTTAATTATAGGTGATGATCTAACAGAATAGACAATTTCTAAATCCGGATAATATTTTTTTATATTCATAATTAAAATTTTATCGAATACTATCTCTCCAGCATTATCTCCTATTATTAATAAATGATCCATGTTTCTTAGAGATTTTTTGAATTTTTCATAATCATTTATAACCAAGTCTTCAATTTCAAAATTCTGAAGATCACCTATAATGTCTATTTCATGTTGGCTCGCAAAGTCAATAGTATTTCCTAAAGCTGAGGCTAAAATCGCCTTAAGTAAAGGATCTTCTGCCTGTTCAATTATTTTTACAATCTCATTGAAATGTTTTAAAATAAGACTATTATATTGAATTTTCAAGTTATGGTATGGATCTTTATTGCCCAGTAATTCTGAAATAATCTTGTATGTTACTTTTCCCAAAGTTGGAGCTGCATTTTTATTTGTATCGAATGTTAAAAGATATTCCATAAGTTTCTTTTGAGCGTTAAGTATAAGTTCACGAGAATAATGTGGTTGAAGTAATCTAAAAGCTCTTAACATTTGATTAATAAGACATCCAATACACTCTGGTTCTAGGCGCATAATAGTTTATTATGAAGATTATTAATTAATTAAAAAATAGAAAGAATAAAAATATTAAAAAAAAATGAAGTTTGAATTTATTATAATTCTTGGATTGCGTTTTGTTTAGCAAATTTCTCTTCTTCAGTTAATTCTGGTTCCCCTCTTTTAACAAAAAACATAAGAACTAATGCTATAATTAGAAAGAAAGCTCCATTTAAAACTAGAGTAAAAGGTGGACTGATTAAGGGATTGTTCATAGGATCAGTAAAATAAATAAAAAATAAGATTTTGAACTATAAATATATTCTGCTACATAAAAGTTAAAAAAAACTCAATGTTAAGCAAGATTCTCGAAGATATCCTAATTCAGTTCTGAAAAAATAAAAATATTAGAAAATAATTTCGATTTTAATATTTTCAATGTTCTCAGGAGTACCTTTTGTTGATTTTAAATAACCTAAAATTATATTTGAAAGCATCTCTTGCATAAAATCTTTTAGTGGAATCTTTTTCTCATTTACTGACAATAACACTTTTAACATAAATACCTTAAAAACAATCAAAATATTAAAATTTTATATCATTAAATAATATAATAATCTTTTACATGCAAAATGAAAAACAATTTTTTTTTTTCTGATATCGAGAAAAAATTCATTACTCATTTACGTGTCGCTAGAATTGCATCAATTAACTTAAGTGATAATTTTCCCCATATTGTTCCAATTTGCTATGTTTTTTATGATGGTTCATTTTATACATCATTGAGTAAGAATAGTAAACGATTAAAGAATCTCAATGAGAAAAGTGAAGTTTCAATACTTTTTGATGAATATAAGGAAAAAAATGGTGAATGGGTTATCTTACGAGGAATTTTTGTTAAAGTGGATTTCGAAGTTTTGAACTATACAGAAGATTCTAAAATTTTTATGAATGGATGGACCAAGCTTATTGAAAAATACCCTCAATATAAAGCATGGGCTCATAAAGATCTTACACCAACCGATCCAGACTTACGCAGAATCATGAAAATGAAACCAATTGAAAAGGTATCTTGGGGATTTTCATAAGTTAATCCGAAGCCAACACGAGGTGGGTCTACTTGCTACTAACATTTATTAGCAAGCATCATTCCAATCGGATTTTATATTAAACTCTGCAGATCCCTAAAAATTAGTGATGAATCATCGATCTATAACAAACCTAAATACTTTTGCTGGATAAATATCGAACATAGTCATCCATTACCACCATCAGTCCCAGTGTTCATAATAATTAGAGCTACAGTTGTAATTATTGCTATTAATCCTACTATACTAAAAATTATCGCTAAAATTTTCTTGATATTTCTCTTCCTTATTTGATCTAATCCAGTATCACTCATATCTTATTTCTCAATAAATTAATTTAATTTAATTTAATTAGTAATTTCTATTTATATTTATGTTAATTTATTTTGATATACTTTTTCCTTCTATATGTGTAAAGATGGTGTATATTCCGACAATGAGGGTTATAATTATAAAGAAAATCCATAATATTTGAGCTTCAAGAATTAAACCTGGTTTTATATCAGTAGGAGGAAATAGTTCTCTTAATATTTCTATAATTTGAACTATGAGTTTCATTAAAATAATAAATAATGCTATTGTATCAGCTCTAAAAATTTTAAGTTTCTCTTTTATATACTCAACTCTTTCATAAATAGATCCAATAATATACATAAATAAAAGAAAATCAATAAAAAATGAAAGAAGATCATAGCCAGAACTATCAGCAAAAATAAATGCTGCCCATAGGTCAATAATAATATAAAGAACATAAAAGAATGTCAATAAATTAAAAAAAGAAATGTATGCAGCAAACTTTTTTGTAAATATTAGTTTAATTAGCACAATCACTAGTAATACTAATCCTATCAAGAAAATATTAAAAATCAATCTTGCTAAATTCTGTACATCAAGAGTAGGGAAGCTGACAAAAAATCTAATACTCAAGGATGCAAACCACCAACAGAGAAGAAAGAAAATAACAAATTCTATTATCCGTGTGAAAATTCTGGAGCTTTTTTTATCACACAAATAATCATCAACCTTTATAGAGGTATCCATACAAAATTTGAAAGCAAAAAATGCAGTGATAATAATATTTGCAATATAACAAAAAACAGTAAAAAGACGAATAATCCCACCAAAGACCCACATTACAGGTAAGGTTAAAACTGCTGCGACAACTATAATAAAGATGCCCATTTTATCAATGGGTATAAAAAATGAAGTACAAAATAAAATAAATGTAAATCCTGCTAATATTCCTAAGAATATTAGAAAATATCTAGTGAATGTAATATTTAAAAATACATCAAATCCAAAAGCAAATAAAAACCAAGAGACGACAAATAGGATAACTATAATAAATAAAATTCTCTTTTTTGACAGATTTTTTAAACCAGAAATAAATCTCATATTAAATTCACGTGTATAAATTTGATATAAAACTTGTTAATATCCTATATGTTAATTAATTTTTTTATCTAAACCTCAAAAAATTCACCTTTTTGTAAAAATACAATTAAATTATTTAAATAATGTTTTTATCCCTCAAAATATTCTGAAGCTTATATAAATGTCATAGTGAAATGAAAAATGTTTGAGGAACAAAAAGTTAGAAATCGTTGGATTGTCGTTATCGGTGCTATTATGATCCAACTCGCATTAGGTACAATATATTCATGGGCAACACTTACACAATTTATAAGCCCTTATGTGTATGAAATTGAGGAAGTAACTGTATATGTATTTGGAGTAGGATTATTATCTTTTGCCATAACAATGATTTTTGCAGGAAAGTTACAACAAAAATATGGTCCACGAGACATTGCTATTCTGGGAGGTATTTTAATGGGTGGAGGTGTAATTTTATCAGCATTTATGACGACATTTATAGGACTATTTATAACTTATGGTATTATTTTTGGGATGGGAATAGGATTTGGTTATGTATGCCCTATTGCTTCAGCAAGTAAATGGTTTCCAGATAAAAAAGGTTTTATTAATGGTATTGCAGTTGCAGGTTTTGGTGCTGGAGCTTTTGTATTCAACTATGTCATAAAAGCACTTGTTTTTTCATACAATATTCCAATAATGTTTATAGATTTAGGAATTATTTACTTAATTCTTATTATTGGGGGGGCAATGACATTAAGCAATCCTCCAGAAGGATGGAGTCCAAAGGGTTGGGAACCTCCTGCTCCTTCTGAAAAAAGTGGAATTTCTGGACTCGAATTTGAAAGAAAACAGACATTAAAACAACCACAATTTTGGATGCTTTGGGCAACATTTGTTCTAAGTGCAATATCAGGATTAATGGTAATAGGATCTTACTCTAGGTTCATTGAATCATATTTAATTGTTGATTTTGTATTGATAGGAAGCTTAGCAGCATTATTCAATGGTTTAGGAAGAATTATATGGGGAAAGTTAGCTGATTTAATTACATACAAAAAAACTATGTATCTAATGTTTTCTACCCAAGCAGTACTTTTACTTCTTTATTTTACAACAAGTGTTAATGAACTTTACTTTTTAATAATGACATGTGCAATATTTTTCTGTTTTGGGGGTAATTTTAGCTTGTTCCCAACTGCTACTGCAGATTTATTCGGAATGAAGAATTTAGGACCTAATTATGGAATTGTGTTCACAGCTTATGGTATCGCGGGATTTTTAGGAGCAACAATGACTCTCCCGATTGTAGCAGCCTTTGGAAGTTATTTAACCCTATTTATTGTCATGGGAATTATGTCCTTAGTGGCTGCTTTATTAATATATTTAATAAGACCTCCTAGTCGTAAATAATTCATATCTTGTTTCCTTTTTCTTTTTTATTTTGGGTTAAATGTGAAATTTTTAAGATTAATAAATATAAGGTTAAAATTATGAAACAAAATATTCGGACGGAAAAATTATGATTATTCAGCTGCTTCTGAAACTTATTAAGTGATTCAAAATGACCTCTTCTAAATCTTTTATTTCATAAACTTTTTATATTTTTGTATACAATTATCTGTAATCATTACAAAACAGTAAAAGTGATTATATGGAATCCAAAAGTGAGATAGAAAAACGGGTCGAATTTGATGATAGATACTTTAAGATATCATATTCACTTATCTTTGCAACTATAATTGCTTTAAATGCAATTTTTATTCCCTCATTATTATTGGGATGGTTGGGTATCATTTACATATTTCAAGCAGCTGTTGGAATCATTCGATTTTTATATGTTCTTATCATTATATCTCCAATCATAAAAATCGTCTTTGCAGGAGTTGAAATAGGAAGATATGTTTCATTCCAAAAATCAGATAAAAAAGATATAGAAGGTGCTAATAACATAGCTAGGGGCTTTATTGGGACTAGAATAGTTAGAGTCTATACCCTTGTAATTATTATAATTATAGTTGTAATATCAGAAATTTTCCAATTTGTAGGAAGAGTTGTTGGTTTCCCTCGTGATGCTGAATTCTTTTTCTTTTATACTTGGTTTCCTGCTCTGGTTATAATGGATATATATCTTACAGCTGTTGGCCCACATTTGATAAAATACTCAATAGATTACACGAATAAAAAAAAACGATTCAAAGTGCTGGATTATTCAATAGTATGGATAGTCGTAATAGTATTCATTTTTCTACTGGATTATCTTATACCCTACTTCTTCATGTAGTATTTTTATCAATATATTTTTTTTTTTTATTAATTGTATATTTTTAATATCTTATCAAACTTAATTTTGAAATTTCTGGAGATCAAATCTGAAATAAATTAATTTAATAATGGCTTAGTCAATTTTTTGGAAATAGAATTATTGCGTGATTAGGGCATTTTGAGACACAAATCCCACATCCAAAACATTTAATTGGATTGAATTGTAATTTACCATTATCAATTCCTCTAGCTCCAAAATAACACCATGATACACATGTTCCACAATTTATACATTTATTTAAATCTGATTTTGCAACAAAATCACTTTTAATCATCTGGGGAGATCCTTTTTTTAAAAA
>Ga0209427_10006468_pt1 | contig 13369 bp, 14 predicted proteins | sample DeeMarSWOR136_30_FD_187465 | JGI IMG/M metagenome (GOLD analysis project Ga0209427, IMG submission 187465) | Marine sediment microbial communities from White Oak River estuary, North Carolina - WOR-1-36_30 (SPAdes) (version 2) | ecosystem: Environmental > Aquatic > Marine > Intertidal zone >... | reverse complement strand
AAGTCTGATCTGTCCAACTTCATTTAGATTTCTAACATGTGTTCCACCATCAGCCTGTTTATCCACACCTACAATTTCCACTATTCGAAGAAACGAAATGTTTGGTGGAGTTGCTTTCGCCATCTTAATTACCTCAGGAATCTTTAGGGCCTCTTCCCGAGGAAGTGAATACCACTTTACAGGTATATCTTTCTTAAACAATTCGTTAGCTTTCTCAATATAGCCGCGAAGAATTTCCCGATTATAATCCTTTAAATTGAAATCAAAACGAACCTTGTCTTCTTCAATCTGGTTTCCAGTGACAAGCGCACCAGTTCCCCTGCATAGGAGCGAAGCAAAGACATGAGCTGCGGTATGACTACGCATCAATTTGTATCTTCGTTTCCAATTCAGAAAGCAATGAACAGAATCTCCTTCACTTAATCCTCCTCGATCAACTTCATGGGATATCTCTCCAGAAAACTTGCCAACATAAACAACTTTGAACTCTTCATTCTCCCTTATGATCTTCCCAGTATCCCAGGGTTGCCCTCCACCTCTTGGATAGAATAATGTTTGATCCAAGACTACGTACTTTTCATCTTTCACTGAAACGACAGTGGAATCGCACTCCCGGAGGTAACTATCCTCCAAATACAAAGCTCTAGTCACATAGACCCCACTTCAATTAACCTGCTTATAGAACATAAGATTTACCCGTTTTACGAGCAAAAATAAAGTTTTATTCGCTCTTTTTTGTAATCTTCCTCTGTTGGTTCTTTTTTGAACAAATGCTCGAAAATGCTTCTTGGATTTCATTAATACGAGTTTCTATTTGTACCAGTCTAGGCTTTCTTCGATGTATCCAATGAAGCTGCTGAAGAATTCTTTAACGTCAACGCTTAGGCTTGTTTGATTGATGAGTGATTTAGCTTGCTCAGCATGTTTCCTTGATGCCTTCTTTGCCGCGTCTAATCCTCCACTTTCCCTAAGCAAATTTCTTATCAGCTCTATCTCTCCGAAGTTGAGGAATTCCTTGCCGAGAAGACATTTCAAAGCTTCAGATTTCGTCTGATCCGCCGATTTCAGAGCATAAATCACGTGGAGAGGCTTTTTGTTTTTGGAGATGTCTAAGCATGGTGATCTACCATACTGGTCCTTCGGAGCGAAACTGTCAATGATGTCGTCTTGGATGTCAAAGGAGTAGCCCATGTTCTCGGCTGCTTCCCCCAACAGGGATATATCATTCTGCGGGGGGTCTCCTAGAATAGCGCCAGTAAGCAGTGTAACTTTGAAGAGTGAAGCGGCTCTTTTGCCTGCCATAACACGCCACTCGTTAACGTCCACATCCTTATACTCGAAAAGTAAGTCGAGGATTTGGCTCTCATTAACCGCCCGGTAACCCTCAGAAAGAAGAAGCAGTACTCTGCCAACTTTCGCTTCTGGAAAACCCGAGTTCATTATGGCACGGGTCGCTAAGGCATATACGATGTTGCCGCTGAAGATAGCGGTTGCTTCTCCAAATCGGGTATTGTAGGGGTTGTAGCTGTTCGTGAATTTTTTGTGTAACGTACTTTCTCCTCTTCTAAGATCGTCCATGTCAACTATGTCGTCGTGAACCAAAATGGAGTGGCGATACAACTCGATTCCGACGCAGACCTTTAAGATTCTGTCATCAACTTTTCCGCTGTAACCTTTGTACGTGAGAAGCGTGCTGCAAGAAGCCAACCGTTTACCTTTCCGAAGCACAAACTCTTCAAGATCAGAGTACACATTCTCAATAAATGGGTGATAATCTCCTGCCTCTTCTACAACTTCATCCAGAAACGTTTTGAGGCGTTCTTCGATCACCCCGCCATAATGGTCTAACGTTTTCTCCCAACTCATTTCTCATCCAACCAAACGTTGAATCCGCTCTGTCTACGAATCCGTTATTCTCTTCATTTTTGTGGAGTTTCTGTTTTGTTTTTATGGCGGCGCTCCAGTTCTTCGAAGATGCGGGTAAGTTTGATGCTTTTTTGGGCGAACAGCACTAGGATGTGAAAGAGCACGTCAGCGGCTTCATGCGTAATCTCCGTGGCATTATCATCTTTTGCTGCAAGGACGATTTCCACTGCTTCTTCCCCGATCTTCTGAAGAACAGCATTCTCACCCTTGGCAGTTAAACGAGAAACATATGATTTCTGGGTGGGGTTTCGAATCCGCTCTTTTATGACTTCGAAAAGTCTCTCAAGCATCTTCGCATCAACCTCTTGCTTGTCTTCTGCCTTCAGGGGCTTGTAGAAACATGATTCTTCGCCCGTGTGACACACTGGACCTATCTGCTGAACCTTAAACAGAATCGCATCGTTGTCGCAGTCCAAAACCACGTTCTGTACTAGTGAATAATGTCCAGACTCTTCGCCTTTAAGCCAGATTCTACCCTTGGTTCTGCTCCAAAAATGCGTCTTGCCACTTGCCAAAGTCAACCGCAACGCCTCCTCGTTCATGTAAGCCTGCATCAACACCCTATTATTTGACGCGTCCTGAACAACAGCGGGAACAAGACCGTTACCCTTCTCAAAGTTCACCTTTTCCACGAACTCTTCAATCTCGGTTTCATTCAGTTGCAACACCAAGCTTCTCAACCTCTGTTACACTAGACGAATGGGCACCCCTCTGTTGGCAAGGTATCTCTTAACCTCTCCCACAGAATACTGACCCCTATGAAAAATAGAAGCGGCTAGGGCAGCGTCAGCGTCCCCTGCAGTCAAAACTTCGTAGATGTGCTCAATATTTCCGGCGCCTCCGCTGGCGATTATCGGCAGGTTCGTTAGTTTGCTCATGGTTCGTGTCAATTCTATGTCGTAGCCGTCCTGTGTTCCGTCACAGTCCATGCTGGTTGGCAACAGTTCCCCTGCACCCAGTTCTTTCACGGTTTTAGCCCAAACCATCGCATCTATTCCCGTGGGCAATCTTCCTCCCTCAACGTAGACTTCCCACCAGCACTTTCCTTTGGAAGTCTCCACAACCGTCTTGTCAGGCAAGTCGCTGTCCACGTAAACTCGTTTAGCGTCTATGGCCACAACAATGCATTGGCTGCCAAAAACCTCAGCCGATTCCTTCACAAGATTGGGTGCTCTCACCGCCGCAGTGTTCACGGAAACCTTGTCCGCCCCACTGGAGAGGACATTCTGAATGTCAGTGACGCTTCTGATGCCACCGCCCACAGTGAAGGGAATAGAAACCATATCCGCAGTTTTTTTCACAACCTCCAAGGTAGTGTCCCTCTTTTCGTGAGAAGCGGTTATGTCTAGGAAAACCAGCTCATCCGCTCCCTGTTCTTCATAAGCTGCAGCCAGCTCCGCCGGATCTCCTTCAATTTTCAGGTTCACGAATTGCACGCCCTTCACAACCTTTCCGTCCTTGACATCCAGGCAGGGCACTATTCTTTTAGCTAACATCTTTTCACAACCTCCAAAGCCTCTTTAAGAGTAAACTTCTTCTCGTAAAGTGCAGTGCCAACCACCACACCCTCCACACCGGTCTCCGTTAACGCAACCAAATCTTCGAGGCTGGCTACGCCACCGGACGCTATAACCGGAACCTTCACAGTTTCCACCAGCTTCACGGTTTTTTCTATTCTTGGTCCCTTCAAGGTTCCGTCCACGCTGATGGGTGTGAAGATTAAGGCGCCGACTCCCACCTCTTCGAAAGAGCGGGCGAGATCCAAATAATCTATTTCGGATTTATTCTTCCATCCGTGGACAGCCACTTTTCCATCTTTCTCATCTATGGCTACAGCGACGCTTTCTGATCCGTGTTGTCTGACAGCCTTTTCGACCAATGGGGGATTGTTGATTGCGGCTGTTCCGAAGATTACTCGATAGGCGCCGAGGTTCAGCAGAGCATCAGCTTTTTCCAAAGTTCTGATTCCTCCACCGATCTGCACCTTCACATTAATATTCTTTAACAGGTTTTTGATTGTTTCCATGTTCTGTCCGGAACCTAACGCTGCGTCCAAGTCGATTAGATGGATGAGCTCTGCGCCTTGGTCTTCCAGCAGTTGAGCTGCCTCTACTGGATTCTCGTAGTAGACCTTGCTTTTCTTGGGGTCCCCTCTAACAAGCCGAACACATTTTCCGCCTAGAATGTCTACGGCTGGGATGACTATCATCTTTATTACCTCTTCACGATTCTTATGAAGCTCTTTAAGATGGTTAATCCGGTTTTGCTGCTTTTCTCAGGGTGAAACTGTGTTGCAAACAGATTCTTTTTTGCGACCATTGAAGGAAACCTGACTCCATATTCTGTGGTTGCTACGATTACTTGTGGGTCTGAGGGTTGCGGATAGTAGGAGTGGACGAAATAGACGTAAGAGCTGTCTTTAACCCCCTCAAGCAGCGGATGAGACTGCACTATGTTAAGGGTGTTCCATCCCATCTGAGGAATCTTTACATTCTCAGGCAACTTGACAATTTCTCCTGAAATAAAATCCAGTCCAAGAATTGATCCGCCTTCGTTGCTCCGTGTGAAGAGAAGCTGAAGACCCAAACATACTCCAAGAATAGGCTTCCCATTCTTCATCGCCTCAGCTACAACATCAGCTATGGACGACATGTTTTTGACTGCTGGAGCAAAGGCGCCAACACCAGGTAGAACTATAGCATCAGCGCTGCGCAAATCCTCTGGGCTGTGGGTTATCTCTACGTTGGCTCCTGATTTTTCGAGCCCTTTACTGATGCTTCTCAGGTTTCCCACGCCATAGTTCACAACCGCTACTTGAGGTATTGCTACAGAACCCCCTTTGCGCTTGGAACCTGATCTCCGATTCTTGGCTCCAGCTCCACAGCCTGCCTTAAAGCAAGAGCTAAGGCTTTTACAGCAGCCTCTATTTTGTGGTGTTCGTTGCTGCCGTAGATGACAGTTATGTGCAGGTTTGCTTTCGAAGCTTGGGCTAGCGAGTCGAAGAAGTGTTCTAAGTCCTCGGTTTTCATGTCTTCGATCTGAAGCTGCATGAGTCTGAGGTTTCGAATTGAATAGGCTCTTCCGCCCAAGTCTACAGTGGCTCTTGCTAGGGATTCGTCCATTGGAACGTAGGCTGACCCGAACCGTTTGATGCCCTTTCCTTTAGCCACTACCTTACGCAGTGCCTCGCCTAGAACCAAGGCTACATCCTCGCTGACGTGATGCTTCAGATCTCCAGTGGCTTTGACTTTCAGGTCGAATAGACCATGCTTCGCCAGAGTGATCAGAATGTGGTCCAGAAACTTTATTCCAGTTTCCACTTCACAGTTTCCTGTTCCGTCGACATCTAGCTCCACGATTATGTCCACTTCTTTCGTTTTTCTTTCAACCTTCACTTTTCTCATTTCAAACACTTCCTCCCAAACTTTTGAGCACGTATGGAATGTCATTTACCTCAGTCATGATTACATCAGCCCCATGTTTGCCGTATTCAGTAAAAAGCTTATTTGAATCCTCCGATGAGGACATGACCCCTAGAAAAGATAAATTCTCAAGACCATCCGATCTTGCATTCTCAACCAGTAGGGCATCTGCGATGCCGTCTCCTACATACGCTACTCCAGCTCCTCGGTCAACAAGTTTCTCTATTAACTCGATGAAGAGAGTGGGGTCTGGTTTTCCAAGCTTTTGCATTTCAGCCTCGGATTTAAGTAGGTCTCCAAGGAACACGGACCCTTTTTCATCAAAGTATCCGGTGTAATCGTATTTTTCTAGGATGTACATGCCTTGGGTTCTAGGTCTTCCCGAATATATCCCAAACTTGCCAAACTGTCTGCGAAGCAGGTTCATGGTCTCCTTGGTGGGAATGAACGTTTCTTTGTCCAGAAAGCTTTCGTCAAATTTGAACAATGATGGCATAGCATAAATTTTGGTGAACAATTCTTTGCCCAGATACGTTTCCTCAAACAGGCGCTTCAGCAGGTCAGGTTTCTCAAGGTCATAGGGCACCAACTTTCTGACAAGACGCTGTTCGTCCTCTGCAACTTCAGGGTCGACACCTACAAGAGACGTCTCGATTGGTTTCGGTTTTTCAAGTTTGGCTTGTGCCAAGAATAAATCCAAAGTTATGATGCCATTGTCCTTTAGGTTGGCAAGGTCTGTTTTGTTCACTTCGTAGCGTCTAAGGAAGTTACTGACTTCTATGAGTGATTGGATGAAACTTTTGATGTCCGAGAACTGGATGTTGTAGAATCGTTTTTTGAAGTCTTTGAGGGCGCTTTTTTGTTCAAGTTCTCTCATTATGAGGGTTAGGTAGTAGGTGATGAACGCGTAGGAGAGGTTCCAATCGTTGTTGTATAGTCCAGTGTCCTTGAATTTCTGAATGTCCCTTAAGGTAGCTAACTTTCCTTCTTCTCCTTCAAGACCCAAAAGTTTTAGGACGTAATAGTCAACAACCTTTCTCACGGTCTGGCGGTAAGACTGACTGGTTTGAACAAGCACCCCATCAAAGTCAAAGATTATCTTTTCTATCCCACGAAGAGGCTCTTCGGCACCTTTTCTAACGTATATCTGCCTTTCCTTGTTCAAGGGTCGGTAAGCCATTCTGTCTATTCCTCCAGACTCTCCTTTAGGACTGAAAGGAATGCTTCGTTCATGTTTCGGGTTCCAACGGTGACGCGTATACAATTCTCTAGGAGCGGCAGGTGCCCCCTGTCTTTCACCAGCACGTTTCGGTTTTCCATTCTCTCAGTTACTGTTGCAGAGGTGAGATCGTCTTTGGTTACTTTGAATAGGATGAAGTTCGCGTCTGAAGGATACGAAGTCACTCCATCGATTTGAGTCAGGTTCTTCATTAGCCATTTTCGTTCGTTGACTACGAAGTTGATTTGCTCCTCAAAGTAACTCCATTTCTCTAAAGCCAATGCTATGGTCTGCTGGGTTACTGAATTCACATTGAATGGTCCAACAACTCTCTGAACATACTCTACGATTGACTTGTTTGAAACGAGGTAACCGAGGCGGAGTCCAGCCAAACCGAACGCCTTCGAAAAGCTTCGCAAAACGGCAAGGTTATCATAATCTCTCACCCAATTGATGACCGAACCTGAAGCGAAATCAGCATACGCTTCATCCACAACCACAACACCCTTGAATTCCTGCAAGAGCCTTTTGATGTCCGCTTCTCGAAACTGATTGCCAGTTGGGTTGTTTGGTGAACAAACAAAAAGCAGCCGAGTATTCTTATCTGCCTTCTTCAATACAGCATCAACATCCAAACTGAAGTCAGGTCTGAGCAATACAGGAACCGTGCTGCCTCCATACAACTGCACAAAGAAAGTGTACATTGGAAACGATGGCTCAACCACCATGACCTTCGAACCCTTTCGGACAAACACTTTCATGAGCAGATCCATGATTTCGTCTGCACCGTTCGCCACAGAGACTTCAAACTCGCTGAAGCCTAGGAAGCTGGAGATGGCTTTGACGGCTAGACACCCGCGTGGAGGCGGATACGCACGAACGTCGATGTTTCGGCAGGCATCAAGCAACAGTTTTTCTATAGTTTCGGTTGGCATTGCAAAATTTTCGTTCAGGTTCATCTTCACGATTTTTTCTTCATTTTTTTGTCCAAGGATGGTTTTAACTTCGTAGCAGGAAAGGTCTCTGACTTCCTTTTGAACTAGGTCTTTAATCTTCATTGTTTTTCCTCCTCTCTGATGATGACGGACTTTGCGTGTGCGTCGAAGCCCTCCATTTCTGCGATGGTGACGGTTGTTTCTTTCAGGTTCAGGTAGCCTTCCTTGCTGCACTGGAGAAAGTTCATTGTCTTAACAAAATCTAGGCTTGAGAGACCTGAGTAAATTTTTGCATAGCCTGCCGTGGGAAGAACATGATTCAATCCTGAAGAGTAATCGCCGAAGGCTACTGGCGAGTAGCCGCCTAGGAAGACTGCTCCGGCGTTTCGAATCTTGCTGAGGATTTCTGTGGGATTCTTGGTTTGGATTTGCAGGTGTTCAGGAGCTATCATGTTCGTGTAATTAATCGCCTCTTCGATGTTCCTAACAATCACTATTAGCCCCCTCTTTTGAATGGAAGACTTGATAATGTCTGTTCTGGAGAGGGACCCCATCTGCCTGTAAACTTCATCCTTAACCGCTGACGCCAAAGCTTCGGATGAAGTTAGAAGAATTGCCCAGGCTTGAGGGTCGTGTTCCGCTTGGGCAAGAAGGTCTGAGGCAATAAAGGAAGCGTTGCCGGTCTCATCTGCGATTATTAGAACCTCGCTTGGTCCAGCTGGAACGTCTATAGCCACGTCCTTGCTTACTTCCAGTTTTGCGGCTGTCACAAAAACGTTTCCCGGGCCCACAATCTTATCCACAGTTGGTACCGTACCTGTACCGTACGCCAAGGCAGCTATGGCCTGCGCTCCCCCAACCCGATACACCTCACTCACTCCCGCAATATCAGATGCAACCAGAAGAGCCGGATTAACATCTCCACCTTTTCCGGGCGGCGAACACACAATTATTTTTTCGACTCCAGCCACCTTGGCTGGCATAGCACACATAAGCACCGAAGAGGGATAGGCTGCTTTACCTCCAGGAACGTAGACGCCAACAGACGCCAAGGGTCGGGTGACCTGTCCAAGAGTTACTCCTTCCGCAATTTTCATGGTCCACTTGGCTCTTAGCTGTTTCTTGTGGAAACTTGCGATGTTATCTGCGGCTTTCTGTAAGGCGACGATCTGGCTTTTTTCCAGCTTTTTGTATGCTTCCTTGATCTCCCTCTCGTCAACCTTTAGCTTGGATGCTGGAAGGCGTACTTTGTCGAATTTCTCTGTATACTGCAGAAGGGCTTTGTCGCCCTGTTCTCTGACATCATTTACTATCGTTTTAACCGAGGAGGAGATCGAGGAGATGTCAAATTTTCCTCTGTTCAGCACTTGGTTAAGCGTTTCTTCTTTGAATTTTTTGGATGCCAAAATTCTCATTTTATTCTGACCCTCCTCGCATTCTGGCTAGAAGCTCGCTGATTTGCTTCTCGAAGGTTCTGTATGCGATCTTGTTGCAGGTTAGTCTGCTGGTTGATTCAAGGATTGTTCCGATTATCCTGAGTTTGTTTTTTCTCAGAGTTTCGCCAGTTGATGTGAGGTCTACGATTATCTGAGCCAAACCCAGTTTAGGTGCAAGTTCTGCTGTTCCGCTGACTTCCAAAACTTCCACCTGTTTTCCAGTTTTTTCGAAAAAATTTCTGGTGATGTTCGGGAATCCAGTTGCGACCCTTGCCAGAGCAGGAACCTCACCTACAGAGTTGATTGTTGAATTCTCTGGAACTGCAACAACAAGAGTACACTTTCCGAATTCTAGATCCAGTAATTCTAGGACGTCTGCTCCTCTTTCGAGAATCAGATCGTGACCGGTAATGCCTAGGTCTACGGCACCGTAGTGTACATAGACGGGTATGTCATTTGCTCTGGCGAAGATTGCCTCAAATCTTGGATCAGAGGTCTTTGAAACGTAGGTTCTTTCCTCTTCCAGTATTTCTATTCCTGCCCGCCCTAGCGCCTCAATCGCCGGTTCCTTTAGGCGCCCCTTGTTCGGTATCGCAACGCGAATCTTCTTATTCATTTCAACATTGACCTCCAACTTCTCCCAGAAAAGTTTCGAGCATTACGTTTCTTGAAACGTTTGACTTTACGTCGTAAACGGTTACCGGAGACTTGAGGGATGAACCAACAGAAACCACGTAATCCATCTCCGTAAGCTTTCCATACTCCATTGTTTTCTCGAGGCTTCTCTTTGTTACTTCCAAGGAGGCGATGACTCCGGCTTCACGAAGAACCTTAACTACCTCTACTGCAGTGTCCCTGAATTTGGACGCCACAATAACCTTGGTTTTAGGGTCTTCAGGAATTTCGAAACCCTGCGCTGTGAGAGCTTGGAGAAGTTTTCCGATTTCCAGAGCGAAGCCTGTTGCGGGTAGCCTCAGTTTTCCAAATTTTTCGATGAAGTTGTCGTATCTGCCTCCGCCTCCGAGGGGAAGACCCAAGTTTGGAACAGAAGCCTCAAACACCATCCCAGTGTAATATTCGATCTTTTTTGTCAAAGAAAAATCGAAGAACACAAGGTCATCTATCTTATAGTCCGCCAGTATTTCCTGAAGCTCTAAGAGACTTCCTAACTGTTTGTTTGCCTGATCATATTTTGAGCCGTTGAGAGAAATTGACGAAACATCATCCAATCTTCTGCAGCAAGAAAGCTGAAGGAAAGCATCTCTTAGATTTGAAGGGAAATCGTTCTGTTCCATGAACTTCTTTAGTCCCACCGAGTCTCGGCACGCTAGGAGACCCTGAACAGAAACTTTTTGTTGTTTATCCAATCTTGCCGCATTCAACAGGTCTTTAAGTAGGCTGGCGTGACCTAAGTCAATTCGCACCTCTTTCAAGCCAACTTGTTTGAGAGATGATATGAGCAGAGCCAGTATTTCTCCGTCAGCTTCAGGGGTGTTGCAGCCTACAAGTTCAACTCCTGCTTGACAGAACTCTCGTTCTCTCTTGAGGTAAGATTGGCTGTATCTGAAAACGTTGTTGATGTAAAATAGGCGAATTGGCTCTGGCACTGACTGCATTCGGGTTGTCACGATTCTGGCGACTGGCGCCGTCATTTCTGCTCTTAATGCCAAAAGCTTTCCATCGAAGTCTTGGAACTTGAACATGGTGTCGACCAGTTCTGATCCTACACCTGTGGATAGGGTTTCGACGAATTCGATGCTTGGGGAACGAACCTCGCTGTAGTTCCACAATTCAAAAATTTTTCTTAATTGGCTTTCGATGTAGCGGTACTGTTTAACTTCGTTAGGCAGGTAGTCTCTTGTTCCTTTTGGGGTGTGTAGTCTTGTGAATGTTATTCCTCCTTGTCATCGTTTGTCCTCCAATGGGTAATTTGTGGGTTGAAACCCATATTACGCACACCTTATATAAAGGTTTCTGCAAGGAATAAGAGAGGCAAAAGAACGTGCGAATGACCGAAATAGTTCGAATCGACTCAAGAGGAAGAATCACCATGCCCTCCTCCCTTCGTGAAGCCGTGAGACTCTCCGAAGGAATGTATGTTATGTTGATAGCCGATTTAGACGAAAAAGAGGTTAGGATCGTCCCCTTCGCTGACCCAGAAGCAAAACTGATTGAATTTTGCATCATGTTCTCGGATATGCCCGGTGCCCTCGCAAAAGCGGCAAACATTCTGGCAAGGCAGGGAGTTGATTTGCTTTCCAGTGAATCGAGGACTCTTCGTAGAGGAAAATCGGCTGAATGGGTTGTGGTTGCTGACGTTTCAAGATGCAAATGTGAACTGGAGGAACTTGAACAGAAAATAATTGAGGGTGGCGCTGCGAAGGAAGTGAAGTTCAGAAGTTACAGCTAAAGGGATTTCTGTTATAAGTATCTAACCAAGAAAGTTACTTCTCACTGGAGTTACGGATTATGGAGGAACGGGTCTATGCGTTGTTCGGCGTTTTTGGACCCTTACTGGTCTATGTTTCCATCGCGTTATCTTTACTTCTTTCGCCATGGTTCAATTGGAAAAGTAACGCCCTAAGCGACCTTGGACATGCAGTCAACAGCCATGCTGCCTCCATATTTAACCTCGGTCTGCTGCTGGCGGGTTTTCTTCTGATGATCTACGCATTAACGGTTTTCAAAAAACACGCCAAATACAGTAGCTTCTGCCTTTTGGTTTCAACTTTTTTGGTTCAGTTGCTGGCAGCGTTTAATGAGGTGTACGGTTCTCTTCATTATGCTGTGGCAGTGCCCCACTTTGTAATGCTGAGCCTCACTTCCATCGTGTATACTGTGGAAAAAAGGTCAGCTGTGGCGCTCATCATCTTTATTATTGTCATGTTCTCATGGTTACTTTACGGATTGAACATATTCAACATTGGTATTGCTGTTCCAGAAACAGTATCAAAACTTGTTGTCGCATGGATCATGTACTCCGCCATCAAAATCTACATCAGCAAACCAGCTTAGAGCAACTGCAATTGAATCAGCTAATACACTGTGATGCTTCTGGTTCCGGGCAGTCTCCTTATCTCGCCGATTAATTCTGACGGAATATCTCCCTCAAGAATCAGGGTTAATTTGGGATGTTCACTTGTGCTGGGGTCCTCTGCCAGAGCCTGCCGTATACTGAGCCCATTCTCTGACACTATCTTCGTGACATCGGCTATGATGCCTGTCTGGCTAGCGTTTTCAGGAACAAAAACAATCACGCTCAGGTTAAACTCGCGAGCGACCTCCTGCAGCGAGCATACTTGCCTAAGATTCAGGTAAACCCTCTTCAGTTCGGTCTTCGAGATTATCGTTTGAACGGTACTGTCAACGGCTCGGCGTTCAACACCCACTTCCTTTGCAATCTGAGTGTGAGGTATCTCTATTCCACCGCTGACTACTTTGCCGTCTTCACGGACTTGGAAGCCCCGCTCAAACAAGAGCTGCGCAACACGTTGTTGTGCTGGCAAATCTTTGAAGGATTCTTTGATTTGGCTCCACATATCTGCCACCCTTAAGGTATGCTTTTGTCCGGTAAAGCTTATATAAATGCTTCATGGTAAAAAAGGTTTATTCTTCAAATCCGGAAAAGAGAGTGAAACTCATGATACGTAAAAAAATAGTGTTAAACGAAGAAGAAATACCCAAACAATGGTACTGCATACTGCCGGACCTGCCTAAACCGATGCCGCCCTTTATAGAAACGGAAACGAGGGCACCTGGAGCTGGAATCGTTCCCCTAATATTTCCCAAAGAGATCCTTGGTCAAGAGCTGAGTAAGGAAAGATGGATAGACATCCCTGACGAAGTGCGAGAAATCTACAGTCTGTGGAGACCCACCCCACTCTTCAGAGCTACTCGACTAGAAAAGGCGCTTAAGACACCAGCCAAAATTTATTACAAGTATGAGGGAGTCAGTCCCTCAGGAAGCCACAAACCCAACACTGCTGTTGCACAAGCTTACTACAACATGAAAGCAGGCAAAGAACGCATGGCTACCGAAACAGGAGCCGGCCAGTGGGGCTCAGCTTGCGCCTTTGGCTGTATGACTTTTGACCTCGGATGCACAGTATACATGGTGAGGATCAGCTACGACCAAAAGCCTTACCGAAGGGTTCTGATGGAAACTTATGGCGCCGAGGTTCACGCTAGTCCAAGCAACAAAACAGAGTCTGGCAGAAAAGTTTTGGCGGAAGACCCTAACAGTTCTGGAAGCCTAGGGATTGCCATCAGCGAAGCTGTAGAAGATGCATTGACTCATCCAGAAGCGAATTATGGTATAGGCAGCGTCTTCAATCATGTGCTTTTGCATCAAACAGTGGTAGGACAGGAAACCCAGAAACAGCTTGAATTAGTAGACGATTACCCAGACGTAATCTACGGATGCATAGGTGG
>Ga0209427_10006467_pt1 | contig 13369 bp, 9 predicted proteins | sample DeeMarSWOR136_30_FD_187465 | JGI IMG/M metagenome (GOLD analysis project Ga0209427, IMG submission 187465) | Marine sediment microbial communities from White Oak River estuary, North Carolina - WOR-1-36_30 (SPAdes) (version 2) | ecosystem: Environmental > Aquatic > Marine > Intertidal zone >... | reverse complement strand
TATCGGGTGTTGGAGGCAGTGGCCGGCGACGCGACGCTGGCCCATCGACAGGGCTGCCGCAAAGTGGACGAGCTGTACCGCGCGCCGATTGCGGACCGTTCCGACATCGTCCTGGCCAGCACCGGTGGGTGGCCCAAGGACATCAACCTGTACCAGGCGCACAAGGCGCTGGAGAACGCGGCCCGCGCGGTTCGAGATGATGGCACCATTATCCTATTGGCTGAGTGCCCGGACGGCATCGGCCATCCGCGCTTCGCGGAGTGGTTGACCTGTGGCGATGCACCGGGTGAATTGCTGCGGCGTATCAGGGAGCGCTTTGTGCTCGGTGGACACAAGGCGGCTGCGATTGCCAAGATCCTTCGCCGGGGGGTACGCGTTTTCCTCGTCTCGTCGCTCGATGCACAAACCGTGCAGGCGATGGGGTTCGTGCCCTGCAGTTCAGCCCAGGAAGCGCTGGCGCTCGCTCAAGATGAAATGGGGCATACAGCTACCGTGGCTGTGATGCCCCACGCAGGTTCCACACTGCCGGCAGTGAAAAAGTCGTGACGGGTGGCTGGTGACCGGCTGTGCTAGGCGCTGCCTTCGCGTTCCAGGACAGTGGCGATGCCCAGGCCGCCGCCACAGCACATGGTCTGCAGACCATACCGCCCGCCCGTTCGCTCCAGGGCGTGAATCAGCGTCACCATGAGCTTGGCGCCAGTCGCTCCGAGGGGATGACCAAGGGCAATGGCACCGCCCTGCACGTTCACCTTGGCCATGTCAGGCTCGAGTTCTCGCCGCCATGCAGCGACTACGGAAGCAAAGGCCTCGTTGACCTCCATCAGGTCCATCTGTTCCAGCGTGAGCCTCGCCCGTTTCAACACCCCTCTGGTGGCCGGTATGGGTCCGGTCAGCATGCTGTGCGGGTCGACTCCCACCGCGTGCTGAGCCACGATGCGCACTCGCGGAGTGAGACCTAGCGACTGCGCTGTCTCACGTGCCATCACCAACAGGGCAGCTGCTCCATCCGAGATCTGGCTGGAGTTGCCCGCGGTGATCACACCGCCTTCCTTGAAGGCCGGCTGCAGAGTAGCCATTTTCTCCAGAGAGGGCTGATAGCGAATGCCTTCGTCGCGGTCCATCATGACTTCGCTGCCGTCTTCGAGGGTCACTGCGAGCGGTATGATCTCGCGCTTGAACCACCCTGCTTCGGTCGCACTTGCTGCTAACTTGTGGCTGCGAAACCCCAACTCATCCAGCTCGCGTCGTCCGATGTCCCATCGCTCGGCGATGACCTCCGCCGAGAGGCCCTGCGGGATGATGTTGTAGCGCTCCCTGATCTGGGGCGTAAACGGTGTGCCGGGGCCATTGACAAAGCTGCTGCCCATGGGCACCCGGCTCATGCATTCCACGCCACCTGCAATGACGATGTCGGCGGCATCGCTCTGAATCAGCGAGGCAGCGAGGTGAACGGCGTGCTCGCTTGAGCCGCATTGAAAGTCCACGCTCGTGGCAGGCACCTCCACTGGGAACCCGGCCTGCAGCACGATGTTGCGGGCCACGTTTCCGCCCTGCTCGCCTACCTGGCTCACGCAGCCCATGATGACCTGGTCTACTCGATGAGCTTGCAGGCCCGTACGTGCTAGTATCTCGCGTAGAACAACGGCCCCTAGTTCGACGGGGTGATAGTCCCGCAGGAGTCCGTCCCGCTTGCCCGCAGGAGTGCGCACCGCCTCGACGATGACTGCATCGCGCATGGGTTCACCTCAATGTGTTGTCAGAGTATCTTTGCAGGGAAGATCCACTTGTCTTGTGGATGGCTGCCCGGGGCCGAGAAGCGTACGCCTGGTGTCATTCTACCTTGGATGCTGGCCTATTCCTCTTGCGCTTCTGTGGTGTCGGGAGCTTTCTCCGTGTTTTTGTCTTTCACGCCCAGTGCGTCGTCCAGGATGTTCTGGATCTTGCCAGCGATCCTGTTGCCGATAGTGGCCCAAGTGTCTTCGGCAGATGCACCTGCCCAAGCGCCTACCGAAGTTTTGATATCGGTCTCGATACGGCGCCCAATGTCGCCCCACTCGGCCCCCTCCTCAGCTCCAACCTCGCTGGCGATACCAGAGCGCACCTTCTGCTCTGCGCTGCGGGCGATCTCTTCCCAGCTGGCGTCTGGAGCTGCACCGATCTCGGAAGCCACTTTACCCCTGACTCTGGTCTCGGCTTTGCGGCCAACCTCCTCCCAGCTATCGCTTTCTTCCGCACCTGCCCAACCCCCGAGGTCACGTTTTATCTGAGCCTCGATGCGCCGTCCGATAGCGGCCCAATCCTCTCCCTGCTTCCGTTCCTCTGCCGTGCCTTTTGTCTCTTTTTCTGCCATCGGTCTCACCTCCCTTGTTGGCATCTTGAAGGCAGCCGGCTCATGCCAGCTGCGTGGCAATCCTAGTCTGGGTGGGCGTCGACGTATAATGCTTGGGCCTGCATCGAATGGCACACCGTCTGAAGCAGCTAGCCCAGTGCCCTGGTTTGTGATTCGCGTTCCGAGAGCACCTGCTGAGCAACCCTCAAGACCGTTGTGTGAAAGGCGGGGTTGGTTGCGGCAATGATGCTCTGTGAAGTGGCCGATATCTCTGACCCGCAGACATCGGTGACCATTCCTCCAGCTTCCTTGACCAGTACCGAGCCGGCCAGAACGTCCCAGGCACTCACCCAATCCTGAAAAGCGATGTCCAGTCGTCCACAAGCGACGTATGCCAAGCTGAGCGCTGCAGAGCCCAAGTTGCGGACCGCGGCAATGTGAGGACGCAATCGGATTACCATGGGCAGCGCCAGTTCAGGATTGTCGGGGCTCTGGGCGGGCACGAAACCCGCATACGCGATGGCCTGCTCCAGGCTCGGTCTGGGCTGGCAGTGTACCTGCGTGCCGTTCAGGTAGGCCCCCTCGCCCGCTTGTGCAGAGAATGTCTCGCCATGGTTGGGATCGTGGATCACCCCGAGCACCGGTTGGCCCCTCACACTGAGGGCAATGGAGGTGCAGAAGAAAGGGATGCCCAGTGTGTAGTTTCGCGTTCCATCCAACGGATCGATGACCCAAACGTGGTCAGCCTCCTGGCTTGCCGTATGTCCTTCCTCACCCAGGAACTCGTGATTCGGGAACGCCTGCCGGATGGTGCGAACGATGATATCCTCGGCGTCCCGATCCACCTGCGTGACGACTTCTGTCGGTGCTTTCATATATACCTCTTGAGGTTGCCGGAAGTTGCGCAGGATCAACTCCCCTGCCTTGTAGGCGGCCTCAATGGCGACGCTAATAGCATCCATCAAAGATCCCTCTTAGCCAGGCCGCCAGGGTGAGCAGCTGACTGGGCGGCACCGTAAGGCGGTGCAGTCACCTGGCCATATTGGTTCTGCAAGGTTTCTCGCAGAGATCTCCACAGCTCGAGTAGCCACTCCAAGATCCATTGCAGCAATCTCGCCAGCCAGCTCTCTCCACTTCCGGGAGGTGGAGTAGGGCTAGGGCTAGCAGTCGAAGTAGTTGATGCTGTCGGCGTGGCAGCAGAGCCACTGGTTGGTGTGAGGGTTGGCGACGCCGTAGACGTCGGTGTTGGCGTCAGCGTAGCACTGCTGGTTGGTGTGTCCGGCAGCGTGGCACTGGCAGTCAGTGTGTGCAGTAGCGTTGGTGTGGAACTGGGCACCAGGCTCGGTGTCCCAGTGGCGGTGGGTGCTGCCGTATTTGTCAGAGTCGCGCTGGGTGTGGTGGTCGGCGTCTGAGTGGGTGTCGCTGTCACGGTTGGCGTAGGAGTAGGCGGATGCAGGCTGCCTTCGGTCTTGATCGGGTTGTCCGGGTCGCGAAAGTCCAAGGTTAGCTTCCGGTCGTTGAAGACGACCTGGAAGAAGCCGCTGTCCCAGTCAGAGTTGACGTAGGGAGAGGCAAACAGCGGGTAGCTGTCCCAATCGACTAGCTGGCCGTTGAGTGTAGGCAGCTTTTCCTGCAGGGGGTTGCAGGCGCAACTGTAGCGACACGTGCCGCTGCTATCATACAGAGGGAACCACATTCTATCCCCATTGGTCGTAGTGTACTCTACAAAGCCCAGCTCAAGGTGGGCGGGGGCGAAGGTAACCTCGGTCTCCCTAATGGCTGCCTTGAACCGTGCAAAGTCATTTGCATAGTCCTGGCTGCTGGCTGCCTCGATGATCAAGACCTCGTCGAACCTCCTGAGGGCTGCGTAAGCGCTCCCCTCTTTGACAAAAGTCCATTGGCCTTCTTCGTCCACCTGGTCGAGAACCCCTGGCTCCGGGAAGTGGTAGGCCATCCGCAATTCCGGGTGGCCGGACGCTGAGGCAATGACGACATTTCGGTGTTGAAAGACATTGATGTGACCACTGCTGATGTAGCCTCTCTCTCCCCAGGCAATCCTTGCCTCAGGTGAGGTGGCGAAAACCAGGCTGTTTTGCATGTGGGGCGTCTGGCCGGCAAGGGGCATGAATTGCTTGTCGGCGTCGGTCTGAAAGCTCCCCAGTACATAGTCGGGAGTCACATAGGCGTAGCGTCTGGAATTGTACGGACCCTCTCCAGCATTGCTGTGATCCCACACGAAGCAGCTACCCTTCCTGCGTTCTTTGATCTCATAGCTGGCTCTTACCTGCGGATTTGCTGCCAGCTCGAGGATCGTATCCGGTGGTCGGTAGCTGGAGGTGGCGAATATGGCGCTATACATTTCGGCATTGGCCATGCTTGGGTCGCTCTCGAACTCGCTATCTGCGAAGTAAAGGTAGTAGACTCCATACATGGTGTCGTTTCTGGCGGAGATTGCCCCCCGGTCTCCCTCTTCTATCCCGTAGACACGCATCTTGGCTCCGCCACGGACGCCGTGCAAAAGTTCCTGGGCAATTTCGGCCCAGTACCAGTCGATCAGCATCTCTGCTTTCTTCCGGATCAGTGGGTCCTCGGCAAAGTCATAGAGGTTATAGATCGGGGCCAGATGACGCTCTACATAAGTCGGCGATGCTGTCTCCCAGAAGCCCCTTTTGGCCAGGCCATCCAGGAACTGGCTCCACCACACTCTCCAGTTCTCGTAGAGTTGTGCATAGTCACTGCTCTCATCCTTGAGCATCTGTGCGGCCAGGAAGATGCTGGAGGCCTGGACAGCGGTGTGGTTGTCGGATTGCGAGATATACGTGTACGGTGGGCGATCATACCTGTCAATGGTGTACTCAGCGCTGCAGCGTGGCTGGACGGAACTACTGCAACTACCATAGCCCTTGCCGGCTCCCTTGGTCAGATAGGAGCGATAGAAGCTCTTGATGTGGTCGCTGAGCTCGGCGGGGATGCGGCCGGCGTACTGGCCGCCCTCGAAATCCGAACCCGCATGGAACATATAGTAGGCTCTAATCAACAGCGGCAAGGACCAGTAGCCGGCCCCATAGCCGCACTGGCTCGCCGCGGGCGGAGTGCAGCATTCCTCACACTTGGGATCTGCCCCCGCCGCTTGGTCGAGGTTGATCAACGCCTGTACGGAGGGATCGGCTTCCTGGTAGATCGCTGCCAGCCCCTTGGAAGCGGAGTGCCACAGGTTGCCGCCTGGATCAACGAGCAGCGCTTCGATGAGCTTGGCCCTTCTCCTCGCATAGTCCGCCTTGAGCTGGTCCGCAGTCGTCAAGTCCACTTGGCTGACAGATGCATTGGGCCACACGAAGCTGGAGAGGGCAAGGGAGGTCGCCAGGACCGCGGTTGCCAAACGGCACACCCGCAGCGGCCACGCATCCGGTGTCGGTTGTCTATGTCTTCTGGCCATTGTCCTTCCTGCAATTGCCGGCTGCACCGGGCCCGCATTGAACATCTATTCTACTTGACAAGGTGACGACCAGCAAGCTTGACGCGCTGGCCTTCGGACATAACATAAGTTCGGACACTTGAGTGAACCTCGTGATGCCCAAGCTCTTTTGTGTTCGTAGTGCGCACTTCACTGCGCCCTGCAAGTGCTGACGCGCCTACTGCAAACCTCTTTGGGACATCGTCTGAAGGCAATGTCCGAACGCACATCAGAACTTCACCTGCCCGCGTCGACAGGCCGCATGCGATGCGCTGCAATGCCTTGGGACAACGCACCAGCCGCATGAGTGCGCAGCCTTGCTGGCTCGGGCCAGTGCGAAAGGGCCACGCATCACCGCATTGCCCATCTTGATATCGCGTGCAGTGCAGGCATCAAGGAATCATCGAATGGAAACGCTAGAAGCCATACGAGGCAGGAAAAGCACGCGCGCCTTTCTCCGCAAGCCGGTACCCAAGGAGCTCATCGCACAGGTCCTGCATGCCAGCCGCTGGGCGCCGAGCGGCAGCAACCTGCAGCTTTGGCGGGTGACGGTGGCTACCGGTATCACATGCCAAACCTTGGCCAGTCGCCTTGCGCATGCGGCCCGCGAACGGCAACCAGAGGTTCCCAGCTCTGCGGGAGCTCCCGCGGACGTAGATGGACAGTCGGTCGGTGCAAGCTCGCCAGACCTAGCCTGGCGCTTGGGGCTACCCTCGGCGTTCTTCTCTGGACGCCCGGTGGTAGAGGTCGCGCCCGATTCCCTGACTCCCATCCGTTGATGGCAGCGGTCTTAGCGGAACCAGAGAGGCAGCGCGAGCACAAGAAATGCCGTCCAGCCGATGTAGGCCATGGTTCCCTGACCGATGGCCGAATGAACCGACTCGATCCAGCCATGGGCGCCGCGCTTGACCATGCGGTACACCATCACCGCCAGGATGCTGACATTCACGACGTTCCAGCCGATAACCGTCAGGCGGTTGGGGGTGAGCGCGTCCTGCAGCGTGCGGTAGAGCGTGGCCGAGAGCGCATATACGCTGACCACAATGGCCATGGCCGCCAAGGCGAGGATCCCCGTGCGCAGTGGCTTGCGCAGGCGCGCGGATAGGTTCGCCTCGGTAACCGGAGTGGCCCCCACCAGCAGGGCCAGCACCGCAAAGAGTAGCACGTTGTAGACGATCAGCAGTTGGCGGGAGCGAAAAGGTCCCATGAAGTTGAAGGGGATGGCCAGCAGGTAGATCGCCCCCACCACCAGGCTAAGCGGCAGCAGCAGCCACATCACGGTAGGGATCAGGCGGCCCAGCCCACTCTCCACCTGCTGCCTCAGGGGGTCGAGTCGGGGATCGTAGGTGCTGGCCACCGCTAATACGGGGATCGCCCGCACGCCGCCCACAACGAGCAAGCGTATCATCGCTTGTGAGAGGTTAATGCCTAGGGCCTGGAATAGGCCGCTGGTGATGACCGCAAACAGACCCACCGCCCCGCAGAAAATGGCACCCGTGGCGAACACCTCCAGCGACTTGTACAGGAAGGCAAAGCGGTTGGGATGCCTGGACTGCCACCCGAGCAGGCTCAGGCCGACGGCACTCCAGGCCACCAGGGGCAGGTGGATGAACATCAGAACTCCGTACTGGTCGTGTGTGGGCCACCAGGTGAAGGCAAGGGCTACCGCCGTCAGGCCCGCCAGGCCCAGCAAGGTCGGCAGGTAGGTCCGCAGTGGCCGGCCAGCGCTGCCCACCAGAAAGACCAGCACGCAGACGGCCTCCACCGGCGCCCAAAGCGCCATGAGAACCGGCTCGCCACTGGGGAACACCGCTGCAGGGTCGGACAACAGCCACAGCAGTAGCCCGGCGGCCAGGCTCAGCGGGATGGCTAGCTTCCAGTTGACTGTGGGGAGCGCGGCGCGCTCCTCCGCTGCCGCTGACGTTAGCCGGTAGTACCAGGCCGCATAGAGCAGGTTCTCCGGCGACTGCTCGTAGCAAGCGTCTATGGCCGTCCGGAAGCACTCTGCCTCCTGCACGCTTTTGGCGCCGCGGTACAGCTCCTCCAGGCGCTGGGGGTCCGTTGCGGCGCTGCGGATTTCATCTCTGTAGTCCATACTAGCCTCTGCTTCCTATACATAGATTATCTATGTATATAGCTAATTTAGCACAAATAGGCCAGTCTGTCAAGATGATGTTTCTGGCCTTCGGACATGCGTTCTGACATTTCCCTCCGAGGGCTGTTGCGGATCACTCTAAATGGTTCTATGTTTAAGCCAGGAGAACCACACTGTCGGTCACCCATGTCGCCTTGGCGTCTTGGTTGATGGCGAGTTCAGCTGCGTAAGCGACGCCAGCTGGCAGCGTAGTCTCGACTATGCACATGATACGCTGGTCGCCGAAGTCCGGCTGGAGCATCCCTACACCAAAGAGCCGCTCTCGGTCAGCCCGCTGACCTGGAGCCATGCCGCGCTGGTCCTGACAGTGCACGAGCACCTGCACCAGCAAAAAAGCGATCCGCCAGGCTCACTAGGCTTTGCGTGGGGTGAGGCAGGTGGGCAAATGGCCGAGCCAGGCAGTGCGAGACTACGTGAGCCCCCCTCTGGAATACCTACCCGCTGCAGGGGCTGGAGGGCGAGGGTGTGGGCCATCTCCGAAGCCGGGCAAGGTGTCGTCACAGCCGCAGAAAAGATAGCCCCGTAGAGAATGATTCGTGTCGCGCGGAAGCTTGAGAGCGCAGGGGCACCTCCCGCCTGCGCAGCCCACTTTGCGAGCCATGCCATTCTTGGTAGAATGCTTTCCTGGTTCTTGGGGTACCTCTGCGGGCAAAAGCACTGCCCGCTCGGCTGGAACAGGCTGTGGAGAAGCGTGAGTTCACCGTCACAGACGAATACCGCTACAATCGCTCTGGGCCGCTGCGCTGGATACTTTCGCACCTGTCGCGCTATCCCTATCTGCCGCTGGTGGCGCTGGCTGCTACGGTCGCAAACAACAGTTTCTACAGCTATATCCAGGTCTTTGTCGGACGTGGTTTTGACCTGATTGCCACGCCGGGCTGGACAGGCGCTGCCCTGCTAGGCCTGGCACTGGGGGTTGTAGGATCTGGCGTTGGACAGGGCGTGACGGGCCTGCTGCGCAACTACTCGTGGGAGTTCCTCGCTCAGTTTCTGGAGCGCGACGCACGCCAGGAGCTTCACATCAGTCTGCTCGGGAAAAGCCAGACCTTTCACGGGCGGCAGCGCATCGGAGACATCATGGCCCGGGCCACCAACGATGTGCGCCAGCTCAACCTGATGTTCAGCCCTGGTGTCATGCTGATCACAGATTCGGTCACGGCTGCTGTGGTCCCGGTGGCGCTGATCGCGCGCCTCAAGGCTGAGTTGCTGCTTGTGCCGCTCGTCTTTCTGCTCTTGTTGGTGATCACTGTTGCTGACTACAACCGGAAGCTCAAGCCGGTCAGTATCGAAATGCGCGAGCAGTTTGGGCAGATGAACGCTGGGCTGGCCGAGGCCATCGCTGGGATAGAGGTGATCAAGGCAAACGTCCAGGAACGGTACGAGTGGAGCAAGTTCGTTGCTGACGCCCGTCAGTACCGGGACTATTTCGTGCGGCAGGGCGAGATCCAGGCGCGCTACCTGCCGATGCTGGTATTCAGTGTGGCCTGGGCCGGCGCTCTGCTGCATGCCTTCTGGCTCTGGCGTGCGGATGCGATCAGCCTGGGTCAGGTGGTTACCTTCATGGGCTTGATGGGCGCACTGCGCTTTCCCACCTTTATCTCTATCTTCTCTTTCAACCTGGTGCAACTGGGGATTGCTTCGGCCGAGCGCATCCTGGAGCTGATCAACACCGAGACGGAGCTGGATGAGAACAAGTCGGGAGTGGCCCGGCCCATTCGTGGCGAAGTTGTCTTTGAGGACGTGAGCTTTGGCTACGATGGCAAGATGGTACTGAGGAATGTGAGCTTCCAGGCGCAACCCGGTGAGACAATTGCCATCGTGGGGCAGACGGGATCGGGCAAGACCACGCTCACCCGACTGATCAATCGCATCTTTGACGTCGATAGCGGCCGGGTGCTGGTGGACGGCGTGGACGTGCGAGACTGGAGTCTCGAAGCACTCCGTTCACAGATCTCGACCATCGAACAGGATGTGTTCCTGTTTTCGCGCACTGTTGGCGAGAACATTGCCTTTGGCCGTGCGGATGCCGGTCAGCATGAGATCGAGCGCGCGGCACGTGAGGCGCAGGCGGAGGGGTTCATCGAACACCTTCCGGAGGGCTATGACACTGAACTCGGGGAGCGGGGCGTGACCCTCTCGGGCGGTGAGCGGCAGCGCGTTGCCATCGCCCGCGCCTTTCTGACCCATCCACGCATTCTGATCCTCGACGACAGTACCAGTGCCATCGATAGCGCGACTGAGGATCTGATTCAGCACGCCATGCGGCGCATCAGCAGCGAACGTACCACCTTTCTGATCACCCATCGCCTGAGCCAGATCCGCTGGGCCGATCGTATCCTAGTGCTGCGCCAGGGTGAACTGGTAGATCAAGGGGGGCATGAGGAGTTGATGCAGCGCTGTCAAGCATACCGCCGCATCTTTGCGCGGTACGAATAGGAGTCCAACCTCAAGGAGACCAATGGGCTTTGTCCTGGATGGCCTCGACACCGAGGCCTACGACCGGAACTACAGCGATAGAGAGCTGGTGCGGCGGATCATCCACTACTTCCGGCCCTATGGCCGCCAGATGCTCGTGGTTGCCATCATGCTCAGCTTGAACTCGGCGGCCAGAACCGGTGGGCCAATCCTGATTGGCAGGGCGATTGACGTGGTTACGGAGGACCCTTCTGCACAGGCGCTGTGGTTGGTGGCCGGGGGAGTGCTTCTGCTCGGGGTGACGGCGTGGGTGTTTGACTATATTCGGCAGCTTTTCTCTGCCCGGGTCGTGGGCGACGTGGTGCTCCAGTTGCGCGAGGATGTCTTTGGAGCGACGATTCGGCATGACCTTTCGTTCTTTGACGAGCACCCTTCCGGCAAGATCGTCAGCCGCGTGACCTCGGACACACAGGATTTCTCCGCAGCGGTGACCTTGGTCATGGACCTTCTGAGCCAGATTCTGTTGGTGGGCTTTCTCTCCATCTGGCTGTTGCGGATCGATGTGAGGCTGACGTTACTGATGCTGGGAATGACTCCAGTCGCTGCTGCCATCGCGCTCAGCTTCCGGCACGTTGCCCGTGCAGCAGTGCAGCACGCCCGCCGCGTGACGGCCAAGATCAATGCTGAAATCCAAGAGTCGATCTCCGGAATCATGATTGCCAAAGGCTTCCGGCAGGAGCAGGCCATCTACGAGACCTTTGAGGCCAACAACCGGCAGGCGTTTGGGGTTGGCCTGCGCCGCGGCCTGACGCTCATGACCATCTTCCCCATCATGGGCATCGCTTCTGGAGTTGGTACCGCCATACTGTTCTATTATGGTGGGCTGGCCATTGGTCGCGGTGCGGTGAGCCCTGGCAACTGGGTGCTGTTCATGCAGACCGTGGGCTTTTACTGGTTCCCGATCATGGGGATTGCCTCCTTCTGGAGCCAGTTTCAAGATGGGCTGTCCGCTGCAGAGCGCGTGTTTGCCTTGATCGATCTCGAACCCAACGTAGTTCAGACTGCAGATGAGCTGGTCGAGGAAGTGGAGGGTCGCATCGAATTCCGCCGGCTGCAGTTCACGTACACCGGCGACGAAATGGTTCTGCCAGATTTCAGTCTGGAGATCCAGCCGAAGGAGACCGTAGCGCTGGTGGGTCACACTGGAGCGGGCAAGTCAAGCCTGGCGAGGTTGGTGGCCCGCTTCTACGAGTTCCAAGGCGGTCAGCTGCTGATCGACGGCCATGACATCCGCCGCCTGGGTCTCGATCAATACCGACAGCACGTTGGGCTGGTGCCGCAAGAGCCGTTCCTGTTCTCGGGTACGGTGCGCGACAACATCCGCTATGGTCTTCCGCAGGCAAGCGATGACCAGGTACACGAAGCGGCGATGAGTATAGGTGGTGGTGAGTGGGTATCTGGCCTATCGGCTGGCCTCAACACAGACGTGGGGGAACGCGGGGCCAACCTGTCCATGGGGCAGCGGCAACTGGTTGCGCTGGCGCGCGTGCTGCTGAAGGACCCAGCCATCCTGATCCTGGACGAGGCCACCGCCAGCGTCGACCCGTTCACAGAAGCGCAGATCCAGGACGGACTGGAGACCGTGATGAGCGGCAGAACGGCGTTGGTCATCGCACATCGTCTGTCCACGGTGCGGAATGCGGACCGCATCATCGTAATACGCGACGGTGAGATCATTGAGGAAGGGAACCACGAGTCGCTTCTGGCAGCCGGCGGCCACTACGCCGAACTGTACAACACCTACTTCCGCCACCAGTCCCTGGAGTATATCGAACAGGCACGACTGCTCACCGGACTGAGCGACTAGCCTCTGTTGTAGATCCAATCTGTCAGCGCATAAGGCGTGCCACTCAACCGCTGCGTTACGCCGATGTGCGCAGTAACTTGCATGCGGGCCGTCGAGTATGTGGGATAAAGGTGGCTAGGTCGCCCACCTTTAGGCCGCGCTCGAGGGCCACAATCCAATCATGGATGATCCTGCCAGCCATTGCGGTGCGCATCTGGTCAGCCACTTTGGGCGCCTCGAGCAGGGTCTTGCTGGGCACTCAGCGGGTCCACGTGCAGTCACCACCAATGCGGTCCTGTTCCAGCAACGCCACGCGCACTCCGAGTTGCACAGCCAAGCCATCTCTGCCAACCGTGAGATTGTAGGCTTCGTTCACGCGTGATTCCCTCGTGGTCAGCAGGTTCTGCAGCCGACTCGCCTATATCACACTGAGGTCAATCAACCTACCCTCTTCGACCGAACAGGGTCCTGAATTGGACTCCGCAGCGGGAACAGAACGCGGCCTCTTTGATGTCCGTATCGCGCAGGCTATTGGAGAAGTGCATCACGCACCTGGTGGCGGGGCAGTGCCGCAGGCCGTACGTGTGACCCAGTTCATGGACCGCCTCCTTCAGGGCGCGTTGCCGGAACCGTGCTTCATCCTCCGGTAGCCCGTAGAAGGATTCGCGCAGCCGCGCCAGCGCGATGAAGGCATCCCGGCCCAAGCTCCTGGCCTGTCCAAGGACAAAGTTCAGACCAGGTGCGTAGCAATCGGCGTCGATGAGACCAAGCACGCGCTCAGCGTCTGGCATTCGCAGGAGAGCCAGCGCTTCCAGAATCCTGTGTCCTACGTACTGGGCGCGTCGCCGGTCATACGCTTTCTGGGGGATGGCTATAGCGGGAGGCACGAGGCAGGACAGTCCGAAAGTCGCAGTGAGTGGCGCCTTCAGATAATCGAGCAGGTCGGCAGGGATCGGACCTATTGGGACCAGGGCTATGGCTCCTCTCTTGGCCATCCGTTTCATACTAGTGCCAGATGGTAATGGCGTCAAACAAGGTAAGTTCGTGGCAGGGAGTTCATTCAACAGCCGGGGCACTGCCGGCGTGTTCCCCAAGTGGGCAAATGGTTCGCGGGACAGGTGAGACCCTGTATAATGGGATTCATCTGAAATGTGCGGGCGAGTATGGCTT
>Ga0209427_10006466_pt1 | contig 13370 bp, 9 predicted proteins | sample DeeMarSWOR136_30_FD_187465 | JGI IMG/M metagenome (GOLD analysis project Ga0209427, IMG submission 187465) | Marine sediment microbial communities from White Oak River estuary, North Carolina - WOR-1-36_30 (SPAdes) (version 2) | ecosystem: Environmental > Aquatic > Marine > Intertidal zone >... | reverse complement strand
CATGATTTCTCTGCCTGTGTGTAAAAAGGGAGCGAAGCCAAGAACTGCCATACCTATGCAGACCGTCTCCATCGACACCTTGAGTTGACCACTGTGGAACTGCCTCCTAATTCTGGCTGTAGCGTCAAGAAAGGACTCAACGACCGGCTTAACACCGGGACAAGCGGGCCACAGCGTAACCGCAGTCTGAAACTCCTCAGTCGCTACGGTTTCCGGATCGGCTTCCTTGTCAATCGAAATCTGGATACCCTCAGCTGATAACAGGGGCTGACTCAGCTCCAGCATACTTTCATCACCAAGCTCATCCGTAAGCCGAGTAAAAGAATGTTCGGGCAAAACGTGCGCCGGAAGCCCGCACTCATCCTTGAAATGGGGATAACCTTTCGTGAGCCATCTTCCTACTTTCTGTTCTTTCATCCGCTTCCCTCGCTTTCGGGGTTCTCTTTCACACCGCTGGACGTTTCTTCCACCGACCCCAGTCCGAGCAGCCGTAGCATCACCGGCAGGTTCTTCCACAGGTTATAGACGAACATGTCGAGCACCTTCTTGTTCTCACCGGAAAACTCGATGTGGATAGCTGGAGCTTCGGTATCCTTGGTCACCCTGGCTTGAATACCCTTCATTGCAGTGGCATACGTCTCAATCATCTCCTCCGAGATATTTTCCACCTGCGTAGGCTCGTTGGGTTGAATCTGGATTGTTCCGCCATTAACGGTGAGGCGCACCTCATCACCCTTGTGGAGGTTCCACTGCTCGATTACCTCACTGGGCACGCCGACGAACAGACTATTCCCCGACCTCAACAGTTTCCTGCTTATGGTATACTTTGACGTTTCAGCCATACCATGCCTCCTTAATATAGTCTTAACATATAGTCTATACTATTTTCAGCATCTTGTCAATAGTCCATTAGCCCGGAATACCCGTTGCACAGGTTTTGCACTCAGCTTCGCACCGCCACGCTTGCACTCCCCCTGTGAGCCCCAGGATATATGACAGGGGGAGGGGGGACCCCTTACACTCGGTTTTTCTCGCTTTTCATGTTTCCCGGAGGGTATCGTGCAGAATAAAATCTATGCCGGTAGTGCAAGCCAGCTTTTTCTTGGTTCGAGCGTATAGATAGAATGATAGTATAGTTTGAATAGAATAGATGGTAACAACAATAAGATGAAAAGGGACCTGGCATCTCTATCTGGCTACAGAGGGTCACCACTTTAAGGACGCATCTTCGCCGGAGATCCAACCGCTCTCGTTCTAGCCCATTCTCCTAGAGCCTGACTCGCATTATCGACGAACAACTCGTTGGATTTTGGAGTGATCGCTATGCTCAGGCCGTTCTTCTTGACTATTATTACATATCCTAAAGGGATCAAGCTTAGAATACCGACCTGCAAAACAAAGTTGTAGATGGATCTCAAATTTGCCGGTATGACTGGGGTTGAATAGTTCATTTTTTTTATAATTATCTGTGCCTGTGGTTCCAGTTCGTTAATTTCCTTAAGAACTTTTTTTGGGCTGGGAATATCGATTAATGTTAACCAACCATATATGGTTTTCTTAATCAGAAAATTCAGAATTCTCTTTGGTATATAGTATATAAATGGAAGCTTGGTATGGAGCTCTATTGGAAAAAACCGATTTGGCATCTGAATTATACATATGCCTTTTTTCTTCAAAACTCGAAAGACTTCTTTTAGCAAATGTTTTGAATTTGGAACATGTTCTATAAATGAAAAAAGTGTCACCATGTCGAATCGCGAGCTGTCAATAGGCAGTTTATTTCCGTCGCCTCTTACTAGATGAGTGCGCCCTGATTTCTTTAGAGCATTTCCCTTCGAACACCAAATGTCTAAACACACTATCTCACGATAATTCGAACCAAAAATCACCGCATTATGACCAGCCCCACTGGCAATGTCTAAGTATCGAGATCCGCTTGAGCCCCTAATCGTATTCGAACAACAAGTCCAAAGGTCTCTTGCTCTTACTTCTATATCCTCGATGAGCCCCCATCGCGTCAAGATACATCGAACCTTAACGAAGGTTCTTTTAGCAACTTAGCTTAATATGTTTTTCGCGCGCGCAGAAAGACAGTATCAACTTATAATTTTTAGTACAAGATTAATAAATACGGCGATATTGCAAGTGGATATGTTGGATAATAAATGGAGTTCCAATAAGACCACTTAAAGGTGCAAAAAGCTGGATGAGCTTGTTATCACCTAGGAGGCAAGAGCGCTTTTGTTTGATAGTTCTTTGGCAAGATGGGAATAATTGGATTTTCGGATTTTATCTTCTAATTCGGTGAATCTGGTTTGCCGATAATTGCAACGTAACAGGTTGGGACACGTTAAACATTCTGAGGCTATCTCCTGAGACGATTGAATTTGATCATAATTATTAATAAACATCGAAAAGGTGCTTAAATCCGGATACAAATGTTCCTGTTTTTGATTTGCCTCATCAAGGTTTTTTACAAAACTTCTTTCGACTGGGGATTGATACTCTATTTTTGACTTCAGTTGTTTCGACTTCTTTATTCGAATGTCCTTTAAAAGCTGCCCAGAGAAAGAGTGAATTTGGAAAATCTTCTGGATACTAGTTTTCCTAAAAGAGATTACTTTGCCATGTTGATTCCGATCTTAGTTCCTCTAGCGAGAACATTTTTCTTAATGTTGACTGCGCGCGCGAACCCATTGACAAATAAGTCAGGATTACCATAGAAGTAATTTCGAACTTGATGGCGCACTATCGCTGACATAAAATCGCTAAGTTCCACCCATTTGTGCAGATGGTACTGCCATCGTCATAGGCTAATTTAGCTCTAGAAACCTAGTCTATAGTTCTTCTTCATATTCTCTTAAATATTGCAGAATAATTTAATATCCTCTCTTAAATATTGTAGAATTATTAAATATTCCACGTGGGTTGGTGAAAAATGTCGTCCATACTTTTAATGGCTGCCAGTAAGAAACCAAATCTTTACAGCTACTGGTCATACCCACCATTAGGCCTCGGATACATCGCTTCCTATTTACGCGAATACTACGGGGTCAACAGAATCAAAATAGTCGAACGTCCTTTCGAGTACGACATTAATAACCTAATCAAGAGATATAAGCCTAACATAGTAGGAATTTCAAACACAACACAAGAATACAATACAGCATGTGCCATAGCATCTGAAATAAAGAAAATTGACAAAAGCATACTAGTCGTAACGGGCGGTCATCATATATCAGCATTGCCCAACACTCTAAGCAAAGACATAGATATCGGAGTCATAGGCGAAGCCGAAGAAACTTTCACCGAAATAGTTAAAGCACACGAAAAAGGAGACCCCTCAGAGTTTGACAAAATCCAAGGCATAATCTACTGGAAGAACAAGCAACTGTCAAGGACAGAAAAAAGACCCCTAATCAAAAATCTCGACAAAATCCCCTTCCCTGCCAGAGACTTAATGAAAATAGGTACATACACCCATCTTCTCTCCTCCAGAGGATGCCCATACCGCTGCATCTACTGTTCCTCATCAAAATTCTGGAGTTCATGCCGTTTTCACTCCCCTGAGTATGTAGTAGAAGAAATAAAAGAAATAATCTACAGATTTGGAGTACGGAGTATCCACTTTACAGATGACCTTTTTATCGCACAAAAGAAAAGAGTTGAAAAAATTTCAAAACTAATTAAAAAGGAAAAAATCAATGAAATTGCACAATTCAATTGCCTCGCAAGAGCGAACCTTCTCAACGAAGAAGTAATCAAACACCTAAAACAAATGAATATAGTCGCACTTTCATTTGGCTTTGAAACTGGCTGCGAAAATGTTTTGAACCGAATAAAACGTGGCACCGTCACCGTTCAACAAAACAAAGATGCCTTAAAACTCGCAAAAAAATACGGCATGGCCGTCGATGGTCTTTTCATGATAGGCGCTCCTAATGAAACCAAAGAAGAAATGCTGGAAACCTATCGATTCATCAAAGAAAACCCACTAAACACGGCTCAAATAAATGTCATGGTTCCCTATCCCGGAACAGACATTTGGGAGTATGCAAAAAGCAGAAATCTTGTAAGCGAAGATATGGATTGGGACCTTTTCGACATGGACTTCGTTCAAAACAATGATGAGTTCATAGTAATCGATAACGCCGTCACAAGACACGAGTTGAACGAAATGTACTTCAAGATAAAGAAAGCAACACAGGAAAAGCAAAACTTTATAGGAAGATACAAAAACAAGTTTCTGGAAGCATTTCATCTCGGAGTTTTGCCTTCCACAATTAAAGCAATTCATTCATTAAACACCCCCGACCACCTGCTCGCTTCAGGCTACAGAGTCCTTAAGAAAATTGGTCTTGCAAGAGTGCTCTAAAGGAAAAATCGACTATATGATTAACGACATCAATATAAAAAAATCTCAACCAATCTTATTTTTGCAGATTCCCGAGTATCAGTCCCTTCTCTGCCTTTTATACTAATACTGTCCTAACGCTACAGATGTAAACTTGGATACACGTGTATTCGAAATTAATATATAATGACTTCTGCCTCGAATTCTTCAAAGCCCATATAATTTCAAAGAATTTTATTGTTAAGCGCTTGTTTTTAACGATTATATTTATATAAGCTAGAAACACCTCGTTTCTGAGGTTAAACTCCTTTGAATAATGGCTCCACCGATGGTGAGCTGACTAAAACAATAATCCATATTATGTATGATAAAAAACCACAAACTGTACGACAGCTCATAAATCTTACGAAGGTAAATGTACCTCAATCAGAGGAAGATATACTCACTGCAATTTTGAAACTGCAAGACGAAGGAAAGATCAGATTTGATAATCACTCTCTATCTGTATCCGTGAAACTTTCAACTTACCTGAAAACCAGTCAGGCTCTTTGGTATTGGACAACTGTTGCACTCTCGATAACAACAATAGTTCTAGTTTTTTTTGTTGGGGAAGACTTTTATCCATGGAGCTACTTCAGGAACGTTATTGGAGTAATATTCGTTATTTGGTTACCTGGCTACGCTTTTTTAAAAGCACTCTTTCCTGCACATTTGCCATTACAAGCGTCAAGAAACTTGGGCAATGTAGAACGAATTGCCCTCAGCGTTATTATGAGTTTGGCCTTAATTCCAATATTCGGTTTGATTTTAAACTATTCCCCATGGGGAATACGCTTAGCTCCATTAGTCCTAACGCTCCTGGTGTTCACTTTGGTTTTCGCCACAGCAGCACTAATAAGGGAATACCTAAGAAACAGAGTTGAAAAACACCCTGTGTGAGTTCAATTTATGGGGCAAGCATGTCATCTAATTTAACAGTTTAATACTCCACTTGTTAGCTGTTAAGCCTTTTTTCAGAGTGTTAAGCCTTTTTTGCGATGCTTAGGAATTCTCCTGCGAAAATGTTAACTGTTATTTGTTTATTAGTAAGGATTGGTAATTAGCAATCATTATAACTCGGTTTTGATTTCTATTAACTTTTGGTAATTTAATGATGTTAACGAATTTCATGAATTTGAAGTTCAAGTTCCTTATTCGAGTTATTCTTAATCTCATTACAGTTAATTAAATCAAATTTTCAATTTTAACTCACAATTATGAGGAAAGACTTGAAATTGGAAAAAAAACTTGAAATTAAAAATAAGAATAACCCTTGCTTTTCTTGCCCCATTGAGCAAGAATGTTGCAGAAAATTGAAATCTCTGAGATTAACCAAATCAGAGTACCTAAAACACTTTGCTCAGTTCCAAGAAAAAATAACTGTACAAGATTACGACGAAACTTGTATTGTCTCCAGTAGGGAAGGAGAACCTTGCCCAAACTGGAGCGGCAAAAAATGCGCCATTTATGCTGATAGACCAGTTGAATGTCGCATATTTCCTTATACGATCGGGCGGATCAATAAGAAATACAACCATGTAACAATAAGTTATCATAAGCGAACGAATTGTCCGCAAAAAGAAGTTCTGACGATGCCAGATAAAGAGCTGAAGAAAATTATATTGCGTTTTGCTAACAACGCGTTTGGCGATAAGTTAACTTTTAAAGTTAAACGAGAGGGAACACTGACAAAATGGCTGACTACGTTAAAACAATTTTTTTAGTTTTTCCCAATTGACTGTATCTATTTAATATTACTAATTTTGAAATATGTCGGTTTTGAAACAATTTTTTTTATTTTATCGCTCCTCTTGCTACTTAATAGAGAGGGGCTCAAAATGGTTCAGGTAGTTGAGATTAAAACTAAGAGGCAATTCTATAAGATGCAAAATAGGTGGAACAAAATACTGAATAAAAGTCAGGATAATAACATTTTTTTAACATGGGAAAAAATGGCCCCTTCTGTAAACAACCTTGAAAAAAGTACAACACTTAAAATATTATGTGCAATTGAAGGAAAAAAATTACTTGGGATTGCACCTTTTAGAAAAAGTCGAAGAAGCCTGAAGGGAAGATTTACTTATAACGTCATTGAACCACTTACAAACGGAAACACCGATTATGCAGGAATAATACTCGCCGGACAAGAAAAACAATGCTTGAGCAAAATCTTAGAATATTTATTTAGCCAAGGAGACTGGGATCTTTTTTACCTTCCAGACCTGCCTCAACCCTCTTTGGGTTTGAAGTTAATTAAAGATTTGCATGAGAGTCTACCAAGATTTAATATAGAACCAGGCTGGATCTGTCCGTACCTGCCTATTCCTGATTCTAAAGAGAAGTTGATTGCGAATATAAATCCAAAGTTTCGAAAAGAACTTAAACGACGACTGCGCAAGCTAGAAAAGGAGCATGGAAAAGTAGAACTCAAACCTTATTACGAATTAGGGTCAATTGAAGAAACAATGGAGATACTCTTTAAACTTCACAAAAAAAGGTGGGGGTCAAAAGGCCAACATGGGTCTTTTGCAAACCCAAAGGCACGTAATATGGCATTAGAAACTGCAAAGTTTTTTGCCAAGAAAGATTGGCTTAGACTTTACTTTTTAACAGTAAATGACACCCCAGTCGCAGCCGAATTAGATCTGGAGTACGAAAATAAATTGCATGGGCATTTGTGTGGATTTGATCCAAATTATTCTAAATATGGTGTTGGAAATTTGCTTATGTTGAAGGTGCTTGAAGAATGTGTTAATAAAGGCATCTATGAGTATGATTTCATGCAGGGCGCTGAGTCCTACAAATTTGATTGGACCAGTAAATATAGACAAAGCATGAATGTACGATTTGCCAATAAAAAGATTTCTTCAAAGCTAATTAGTTCAATCTTGAAAATTTTAAATAAATCAGACTTCTGCAAACAAAGGATATTTCCAACATTTCAAAGATTGATTAGAAATGAGACTTACTTCTTTTTGAATAGGTAACTTTTTTGGAATATGATTGTACAAGTTTCGTTTATCTTCCTTGATGTGTACGGCGGTGAAGGAGAGAAAAACGAAGTTACAGGTAGAGATTGAAACACCTGAGTAAATCCAGCTTTCATTCAAATTGTCCGAATTGAAATAATACTCATATAGGCGAATAACTCTCATTTCTTCTGATTTTCAGGGGAATAGGGAAAGCTGAAGCCACATGTGTTAGCAATATTGATTTCGCTCATACTCCTTCTGGGAGGAGGAATATTTGTTTCTATATCTCAAACAGCTGCGACTTCAGATTCAAATAATTCACCTTTTCAAAATGATCCTATTATTGACAGACAAATCGCTAGAGCTAGAATCTACTTGGCAAACCTTTTTCCAGACAAGATATTGGAAACAACTTTCCTCGATTTTATGAACGAGAAAAATTTAGAATTGCATAAAGAGTTTACTATTTTCAAAGTTAAGATAGGAGAAAGAACACTTTATGTTACTCACGACAAGACTAATGACGAGATAATGCTAGGTACGGATCGAATAACACAGGAGTACCAACAATACCTGGAATCCTTACCCAAGCCATTTCAAAAAATGAGCAAAGAACTTAGATTGAGTATATTAGAAAGCTATGGTGAAGCACCTAATCCAGCAGAGGTCTCAACCTCGAAGATAGCTTTCGCTGTTATATTATTTGCAAATAGTTCAGAAAACTTGGATACGCTGGAAAGATTGATAAAGACAAAGACCTCAAATTACACCAAATATGACGGTCTTACAATAAAAATCATTTCAACTGAAATAAACCTGCAATCAATACTGGATTTAGCCAGTTTGGATTGCATAACTGGAGTTTGGTTGAACGAAAAAATGGAAAATGCTTTGGAAATCAATTTTTCCGTTCCCTATTTAAGCGCAGACGACGTTAACAACCTAGGTATTGATGGAACTTATTCTCAAGTGGGTTTAATTGACTCAGGGGTAGATATCACACATCCAAATATGGGTAGCGTTCTGGCAAGAGAGGACTTCACGGACGCGTGGTGGGATATATATGATTGGAATCCTGATGACACATACGGTCATGGAACTTATGTCGCGGGCGTAATAGCCAGCAATCACTTGACCTACGAAGGTATGGCGCCAGGTACAAACATAATCTCAGCAAAAGTAATTGGGGGAGGTGGAAGCAGTGAGCTAACAAGCACTTACATAGCTGGGATAGATTGGGCAATTGATCAAGGAGCAGATGTCATACAATTTAGCCTGCTGGATTCCAGCGTAAGTTGGGAAGAAAGAGATGGAGATAACCAACTGGCCAAGTATGTAGACTATTGTTCATATGAAAAATCTGTGGTTTTCGTTAAATCAGCAGGTAACAACGGTCCTGGAAGCGGAGACTCCACAGGCCATATAACTGCACCTGCTGACGCGTATAACCTTCTTGCAGTAGCTGCAACTGATGCAACTTTTACTTCGCCTGCTTATTGGAGTTCATATGGGGACACTTATGATGGAAGAGGGGCCATAAGAGTAGTAGCTCCTGGAGAGGACATAGACACTTGTAATAACAGTTGGGAAACTGATGGTGCCTTCATCTCTGTTTCAGGAACTAGCTTGGCGGCACCCCATGTTTCTGGCTTAGCTGCATTGTTGTATGACTTGAAAGAAAGAAATAGCGATCTTATAATTTCTTCACCAGAACTTCTAAGGGCAATAATTATGAATTCTGCCACGAAACTATCGGGATGGACAAATATGCCAAGTGACCCACTAGACTTTTTTCAAGGAACAGGCCAAGTGGACGCTCTTGAGGCATATAACTGCTATAACAACCCTTTGAAATGGGATTATCGTTTTTTTAATGATGTAACCAAGAGCTGCTATTATACATTTGATATCGAGAACACTCCTTTCGATTTTTCGGCAACAATTGCGTGGGATCGTCACATAACAGACTATAACGCCGCTCCCCCATTTCCAGATATTAACGATATAGACTTAAAATTATATAATGCCCAGGGTCAGTTGTTAAAATCATCAATTAGTACAAAAGATAATGTTGAACATATTTTCTGCCAAATTTCAGAACCTGGCACTTATTTTATTGAAGTAGATCCATCGATTTTATCAACAGGAGGGGAATATGTGGGAACAGCTTTCAACCATGAATACAGCGCATGCTCTCCGCTTTCTGTTTCAATCAGTCCGACCTCAGTTCACATGACGGTTGGCGAATCTCAGCAATTCATATCATCGATAACAGGTGGTGTAACACCTTATACTTATCAGTGGTATGTAAACGGCGCTCAAGTTGCAGGAGCCACAGATTCTACATACATCTTTTCTCCGTCTTTTGCTGGAAACTACACCCTTCAGTTAAAAGTTACCAGCGTAGGCGACGAATCCGTACAATCCAACGTTGCCGTTGTGCAAGCTACATCTATGGTAGTGTCTATTAACTCCTCCGATACTGAACTATACTTTGGTCAATCTTCAAAGTTTATTGCATCTGTATCTGGCGGCGTTGTACCGTACTCTTATCAATGGTATCTTAATGACAGCGCTGTATTGGGCGCCACCAGCGAGACATGGATGTTCACACCTAAAGCCAACGGAAATTATGTAGTTTATGTTAATGTGACCGATAGCCACAACATTGAGCGACAATCTAACGTTTTAAGTGATGTAAATGTTTATTCAGCGTATTTAGCGTTAAGTGAGGAGCCGGTGCAAGGGACTTATTGCAAGGGACAACAGATAACTTTCAGTGTTACGGTATTCAATCGGTTGAATCCTCCATTAGATTCTTCTTTGGTTTTCACAGTTGCTTATCCAAACGGCTACTATTTATGTGATCCTATTCCTATAACCGTGGGGGCAGATTCTGTTGAGGAGTACAATCTTTGGTGGGTTGTTCCAGAAGCTTTGGGAACTTACGTGGTTGAAGTACACTTGACCCCTTCAATTTTGACTGCTTCTGATATCCTATGGTTGGAAGTAGTTTAAGTTTACAGGTAGAGCCTTGATATTCAGAGAGTTTTGTTCTAAAGCCTTTTCTAAAACCAATATCAAACTATATTGTCATATTGTTTTAACTTAGCATAAAATTACACTTACAAAAACGAAAGAACGTTCGTAAGAAGGTTTGATGAGACAAATCAGAAAATGTAATCTGTACTTTATAATATTCAAAGTTTTATCCTTATTTTAAGAAAAGATTGACTACTGGTTGTGCCAATTGTATCTAGTATGAAAACGAGCTTAGCGCTGCTTTTTTTCCCACTTGAATCTTTCAAGAATCTGTAAAGACTTGTTACTAATTCGGTTTTCAAAAACAAGAAGATGTGCTTTTGAAAGAAATGTGTGTCTCAAGACCCTAAAGTTAATTCTCTCCTTAATCAAAGGTTTCCAAACTCGTACAAACGACAAATTACTTATGAAATCGATCTTCTCAGCAGTATTATCTCTAAAAATTCTCTCAATCAAATCATTAATCAAAAATTTCCCAGGAGACACGGAGCTAAATCTTGAATCATACGAAGTCTTAGCAAAGAAAACCGTTTTATTGCGTTTCAAAACCAACACATAGGATATTGGCACATCATTCAGGTCTAAAAACCAAACTTCAGAGTCAAAAAAATGTTCACCCTCACTGTTTCTTTGAACTCCCTTCAAGCAAAAATCCAGACCCATATCTTTCATTGCTTTTTCCTTACCCTGCAAATCAACCTTCCAACTAAACCTCTCGACCGCCCAGATTTTCTCTATTGAACTGCGATCCAGATTAGAACAATAGATTTTCCAAGAGCCTAATCTGTCAAGTTTTCTGCCGAACCTCCCAAACTCCTTCCGCGTTTTTCGGTCTAGAGACTCGCGAAAAGAATCCAAACTGGTTTTAACAGGAATTATCGCTCGGCCCTCCTGAGGTAACTTTGCATAATCTAAATCTCTCTTCCTGCAAGCGTTCTCCAGTATTCTCTGAATAGAAGAGTCATCTTCAAATGTGAGATCGGCTGATTCACAATTTAACTGTTTGAACAGAAAATCGAAAATTGTATCGATACAAACTTCACGATGACTATTGGAGAAGAAAACTGGAGGTGCATATTGGTCTAAACTAAATATATGTCTAAAACCAAACCTTGACCTCATTCGTAAAGGTGCAAACCCAACAATCTTATCATCCAACAAAAAAATAATCAAAAAAGGATGGTTCCCCAGCCTCCGACCTAATTTCCAATGTTCAATCATCATGGAACCAGAGAGAAAAGGATCATCAACACGATCCCTCAACTCTCGATCCCAAAAATCTTTCATCCCCACAAACCGATCTATATCCGAAACAACCAAAGTTGAAATACCCATTTTACAGCATCTTCAATTCAACTTATTTCAAAGAAACCTAACAGCATTGGCTATTATGTTTTTTTTACTTAAAATACAGAGTGAGAATACGTCTCCTAAACATCTTCACTTTCTCAGAAAACCAACTTTTAATTCTTTGAACCAGAAAAGAACAACCAAAACAAAAACCAAGACATAATATTATTCTAAATCCACACAAAACGACGTTTAATGTTTAATAAAAAAAAGTGATAGCTGAAGGGACCTATTCTCCTCAGGAGGTGAATGGAGATCAGGAAATGTTATGGATTAAGTTTTTTCCACTTTAAACCTTCAAGAAAATTGATAGATTTGTAACTAACTCTGTTTTCAAATAAAAGACGCTGGATTTTGGATTTGATTGTACTTCTTAGAATTTTGACCTTCGTTCTGCTCCTAACTGATGGCTTCCAATCATTTACAAACGGCAGATTAGTTATGAAATTAATTTCGCTCACAGTTTGTTCCCTGAAAATACGTTCAATCAGCTCATTGATTAAAAATTTTCCAGGATATATTTCTTTAAATCTTGAATCATACGAGGTTTTTAAGAAAAAGGCTTTATTATTCCGTTTCAAAACCAATTGGTAAGATATTGCTACGTTATCTAGGTCTAGAAACCAAATTTCAGAGTCAAAAAAATGTTCACCCTCAACATTTTGCTTAACAGCCCTCAAAATATGAACGAGTCCAAAATTTTTCATAGCCTTTTCTTTACCGCTCAAATTTTTTTTCCAACTGTGTTTCTCAACCTCCCAGATTTTTTTAATAGAATTGGAATCAAATTTCGAATCATAAATCTGCCACGATCCAACGACTTTTTTACGTGCTTTCCTGAACTTCTTCCGAACTTTGCAACCTAAAGATTTCTGAAAAGACTCAAAACTAGTGTTAACTGAAATAATTGCTTCCCCTTCCTCGGGAGACCTAGAATAAGTAAAACCCTTTTTATCACAAACCTTCTCTAACACATTCTGATTTACAGATTTTTCCTTAAAAGTTAGTTCAACAGATTCACAATTGAGCCGCCCAAACAGATAACCAATCATTTCTTCTAAACAGGCTTCGCGAATATCATCATTAAAAAAATCTGGATATATGAACTCGTGTAAGTTACTAACTTGTCTGAAACCAAACTTTGACCTCATTGTTAAGGGTGCAAACCCAACGATTTCATCATCCAACAAAAAAATAATCAAAAAAGGATGATCCCCCAGCCTCAAGCCCAATTTCCAATGCTCAATCATCAGAGAACCAGAGGAAAAAGGATTATCAACGCGATCCATTAACTGTCGATCCCAAAAATCCCTCATCCCCACAAACCGATCAATATCCGAAACCACCAAAGTTGAAATACCCATTGCAAATCAACACTTTTTAGCTTTTCAAAAGAACAAACAGATTAGAAACCAATATGCTTTGTTAAACTGAAATTAAGAGCATAGATCAATATGAACAGATGAATATGAATCGGCAATAGGCTTTTCAGGTGCATCTACTCCAAGAATGAATAAATGGATACAGCGTAACCAAAAAAAAGACCAAACTAAATTCACCTACATTAGCTAAACACCTAAAACGCCTTGTAGAAAGGAAATTACTTGAAAAAA
>Ga0209427_10006465_pt1 | contig 13371 bp, 13 predicted proteins | sample DeeMarSWOR136_30_FD_187465 | JGI IMG/M metagenome (GOLD analysis project Ga0209427, IMG submission 187465) | Marine sediment microbial communities from White Oak River estuary, North Carolina - WOR-1-36_30 (SPAdes) (version 2) | ecosystem: Environmental > Aquatic > Marine > Intertidal zone >... | reverse complement strand
GGTCGCTTCAAGGTTCGAGGCAGCACTAAGGGGGACAAAAAGCAGGCGATGCATGGAAATGGCGAGTTTCGACTTTCTCAGGGAGTATTGAAAAACTTCAACCTTCCGGAGAGCATTCTGGATACCCTGTTTGGCTTAAAAGGTGTAGCCCGGTTCTTACCCGAGCAGCGAAACGGAATCAAAAAACATGACACAACCCAGTTCGATTCACTGGACGGCAAGCTTGAAATTACAGGAAAGACGCTGAACTTTAAGACCTTGCAGCTTCACAATGTACATACGAGCAAAGCGACGGATTCGATTGCTATTCTCAAAGGCAAATGCTCCATGGATGACAACTTCTTGGATCTTCAAGGTAAGCTGATTTTATCGAAGCGGGACTCGCAGGAACTGGCTCGAAAGGTCGATGTCTTCGAGGCTTTGTTCGATCACGAAAAAAGGATGGTTCTGCCCATTACGATAAAGGGCTCTATACAGAAACCAGTACCTTTCTTAGATAAAGAATATGTACTGCAAGCCCTGACGAAGCACTACACCCGAAAAGCTGTAGACAAGGGAATTAAGGAATTGCGAAAAAAGCTTCAGGTGCCTGAAGGTAAGGGAGAGGATGGATTAGAAAAACCCGTGGAAAAGCTTTTGAAAGATCTTTTTGGAAAATGAAAGTTGTCTGCAGCGGCTCAGGTTTTGTCTTTTACAACGGTTTGCGAGGAAGCCAAAATGTCTGATTCGCATGAAACCATCGGGTAGGACGTGGAGTTGGAAGCGCCGGGAAAGCTGTCCGTTGGTTATGGTTTGGACTGCTACGTGCTTCCATTTCGATTCATGCAGTCATCTACTGCCGCCTGCAAGGTCTCGGCGGCCAAGAAGCCGCAATGGACATCATCTTCAGGAAGGCCTCCAAGAACCCGAAGGATCATTTCACCGGTGACGTCCGCAACCTCTTCCGGCTCTTTCCCAATGGCCAATTCACAGGCGACTGAAGCGCACACCGCACTGCAACCGCAGCCGTCTGTGGTAAAGGAGGCGTCTGAGACAAGTCCCCCTTCAAGGCGCAGAAAAATCTCCATTGTGTCTCCGCAGTTGCCGGTCACACGACCATATCCTGTGGGGCTTTCCATACGTCCTCCGAATCTTGGATTGCGCCACCGTTCATACACTCTTTCTCCATATGTTTGAATGACATCCTGATTGATCTCTTCCTGCAAGCGATCGGCAAATTTATCAAGTGAATGACTCATCTATCTTTAACCTCCCCTTATCCGCGTTTTCTATATTTTTTGATAGAGACTTCAAAGACAACCGTACCCCCACCAGTGATTTCACACGGGTCAAGGCACTGCACGTAGGCACAATCCGGGTTTGTGCCGGAAAGTCCCAAGTCCTTCGGATGAATCCCTCTGGAAAGGGCCACATAGTATGGCATAAGGGAGGCCAGTGAATGCATGCAAGTGGCGGAGCAGCGTGTGGTGTCCAAGACATAGCCTTTTCTTATGACAATCGTATCACCTATCTTATAGACAGGACAGGTTCCTTTTATCTCTTTGACTTTAACCACAAGATCCATGGGCTAATCTCAACGAGGCCTCACATTCTGGCGAACCCAGGCCACAATTGTCTCCAAGGAAGTGCCAGGGGGAAAAATTTCTCGAATACCCGCAGCCTTTAACTTGCCTACATCTTTTTCGGGAATAATCCCACCGCCGATGACCATAATATCGTCTGCACTCTGGGCCTTTAGCAGATCGATGGCCTTCTGAAACAAATACATATGCGCGCCAGCCAGAGTGCTCAGACCAATCAAGTCCACATCTTCCTGTATGGCTGCGCTCACGATCTGCTCAGGTGTTTGATGAAGCCCTGTATAGACGACCTCAAACCCTGCATCGCGAAATGCCCTGGCAATAATGCGCGCCCCGCGGTCATGGCCGTCCAGTCCGGGCTTTGCCACGAGTATTCTAATCTTTCGCGTCATTTCCATATTGTCCTCTGACACCTGCTCTATGGCAAACGGGAAGACATCTGCATAAAGTCAAGTGCCTACGGTTGCAAGAACAGAATCAGTCTTTGCTGCTAGACAGTATTTGAACAAAAACCACCTAAATTGTGCTCTTCCTGTCATTGCGAGGGAGGTACGACCGAAGCAATCCAGCGAAGTCGTTGCGAGCCCGGAGTACGCGGGTGAAGCAATCCCCGTCAATAAGGATATCACTTCACTTCGTTCGTGACCACCCTTCGGATCGGATTGCTTAGTCGTTCGTTCCTCACACCTCGCAATGACGGCTCGGGACAAAAACTTTTCGTTCAGATACTTAGGTAGTGTTCTTGGCATACAAGAGCTTTGTTTAAGTCCTCAACTTTAGTTCACTTTGATTCACTTTAACTTAAAACGTGCTTGGATCCCTATATACTCCGAACACACTCCTGAAGACATCACACATCTCCTGTAGAGTCGCATAAGCGGATGCAGCCTCAATCAGGTACGGCATGACATTTTCGTTACTGCTACACGCTTCCCCAAGACGTTCCAGACATCCCTTAACCCCTTTTTCGTCCCGGCTGTTTTTGACCTCCTGGGTCAGTGCGATTTGATGTTCCTCTAACGCCTCATCCACATGGTAGGTGTCGACCGGCATCTCATCCTCGGTCACATGTTTGTTGACCCCAACCATGATCCTCTTATTCTGATCAAACTCTCGTTGAAACTTGTATGCGGCGTCGGCGATTTCCATCTGGGGATAGTTTCTTTCAATCGCCTTGAGCATACCTCCCATATCATCGATCTTTTCAATATATTCATAGGCAGCCTGCTCCATTTTGTCCGTCAGAGACTCCACAAAGTAGGACCCTCCCAGGGGGTCGATGGTATTGGCTACACCGGTTTCCTCAGCCAGAATTTGCTGGGTCCGAAGGGCAATCGTAGCAGCTTCTTCCGTGGGGATGGCCAGGACTTCATCAAAAGAGTTCGTGTGCAGTGACTGGGTACCCCCAAGCACGGCAGATAGGGCTTCCACAGCCGTGCGGACCACATTGATAAAAGGCTGTTGGGCCGTGAGGCTGCAGCCGGCAGTTTGGGTATGGAAACGAAGCCAAAGGGAACGCTCTGATTTTGCCTTGAAGCGGTTTTTCATGATATCAGCCCACATCCTTCGTGCGGCACGATACTTGGCTATCTCTTCAAAAAAATCAATATGTGCATTGAAAAAGAACGAGAGCCGGGGAGCAAAATCATCCACGTCAAGACCCCGCTCAAGTGCTGCTTCCACATAGGCAATTCCGTCGGCCAGAGTGAAAGCAAGCTCCTGAACAGTCGTAGATCCTGCCTCGCGGATGTGATAGCCGCTGATGCTAATGGTATTCCATCTGGGCACCTCACGGGTTCCAAACTCGATGGTGTCCACAATGAGTCGCATAGAGGGTTCGGGCGGGCACATAAAGGTCTTTTGGGCAATAAACTCCTTTAACATATCGTTCTGGATCGTGCCGCCCAGTTTTGCACGCGGGATACCCTTTTTTTCAGCCATGGCAATGTACATGGCCCAAAGCACCGGGGCTGGTGGGTTGATCGTCATGGAGGTTGTGAGCCTGTCTGCAGGCAGGCCATCGAACAGGATTTCCATATCTTTTAGTGTGTCAATAGCAACCCCACACCTTCCACATTCCCCGCGGGATCTGGAATCCTCTGTGTCGTAGCCCATGAGGGTAGGCATGTCAAAGGCAGTGGAAAGCCCGGTTTGTCCCTGACTTACCAGGTAGCGAAACCGTTCGTTGGTTTCTTCTGCACTTCCAAGCCCTGCGAACATCCGCATGGTCCAGAGCCGACCCCTGTACATGGAGGCCTGCACCCCGCGTGTATACGGGTGCTTTCCGGGAAACCCCAGCTTGCTCGTATAATCGAATTCCCTTATGTCCGCAGGCGTGTAAAGCTCTTCTATTGCCGTGCCCGACACAGTAGTGAACTCTTCTTTTCGTTGAGGGGAGGTATCCAACACTTTGTGGAGATACTTACGCCATGAGTTCTCATGCGATTCAATCTTGGAAAGCTCGTTTTTCTTAAAGAGAGTTCCCATATAATACTCCTCAAAACTGATGGCTTCGTAACAAGTCATCACATCGACGGCAAAGTAAAAAGTTCATATGCAAGGCGTGCAAATCTTGAGGAATGAGGCGTACTTATGGTACGTCGCAATGACGAAAGATGAAGCACAACGCCGCAGATGGACTTTTTACGAAGCCGTCAAAACTCGATGCCCACTCGGGCGGTTTCTCCTTGGTCGAAATAATGTTTGGTGCATTCCATCGTGGTCACCAGATGTGCCTTTTCTATGAATGATGCAGGGGCGTCACGCCCCGTAAGAATCAGCTCCATGTCGTGTGGCTTAACATCCATAAGCGCCAGCACCGCATCTTCGTGAACAAGCCCCAGCGAAACAGCCACATTTACTTCGTCCAGAATGAGTAGATCGCACACCCTTTCATCCAGTATCCTCCGGGCCTCTTTGAGCGCTGCCTGAGCCAGGCTCTTATCCTGGGCACTTGGCTTGGCACGATCAACAAAACCATTTCTTCCCATAGGCTTGATAACAAGTCTTGGGGAGAGGTTTCGGGCCATCTTTAGTTCGCCTGTTTCTCGATCTCCCTTCAAGAACTGAATCATGACGACCGTGAGGCCATGGCCCACAGCACGCAGGGCCAAACCCAAAGCTGCTGTAGTCTTCCCTTTTCCATCGCCCGTATATACTTGAATAAGCCCCTTTTGAAGTCCCATCTATTTCCCTTTCAAAAGATTGCTGGCTATGACCAATCTCATGATCTCGTTGGTTCCTTCATAGATCTGGCAAATCTTGGCGTCGCGCATATGGCGCTCCATGGGAAACTCCTTGCAGTAGCCGTATCCGCCAAGGATCTGAACACCCTCTACGGCAGCCCGCATGGTGATATCCGAGGCATACATCTTGGCCATGGCAGATTCTTTCTCAAAGGGTCTGTCATTGTCCTGAAGCCATGCGGCTCTTAGAAGCAGGAGTTCTGCTGCGTCCAGCTCCGTGGCCATGTCTGCCAACTTCCACTGGATCGCCTGAAACTCGCAGATCGGTTTGCCGAATTGCTCGCGCACTTTGGCATATTCAAGGGCCTCTTCCAGAACCGCTCGGCCGATACCGACCGCTTGAGCCCCGATCCCCAGACGACCCGCGTCCAGGGTGGTCAGCATTTGCTTAAGCCCCGCCCCCTTTTCTCCCAGGAGATTTTCTTTAGGAATGCGGGAGTCTTTAAAGACCATCTCCGCTGTGCCGGAGGCCTTGATCCCCATCTTATCTTCAACGCGGCCTACGGAAAAACCCGGCGTATTTTTCAGGTCCACAACAAATGAGCTTATCCCTTTGTACCCCTTTTTCTTGTCTGTGACCGCTGCCAGTACACAGTAGTCTGCCACATTACCGCTGGTGATAAACTTCTTCTCACCGTTGATGATCCAGCTGTCGCGGTCCAGCACTGCTGTGGTCCGCATGGAGGCAGGGTCTGACCCCGCCCCTGCCTCGGTCAGGGCGTAGCAGCCGACAGCCTTGCCGCTTGCCACTGGGGTCAGGTACTTGACTTTTTGTTCGTGGGTCCCGAAGGTATTGATAGGAAAGCAGTACAGGGAATTGTTAACCGACATAATCACACCGGTAGAGGCGCACGCCTTTGAGATTTCAATGACGGCCAAGATGTAGGAGATATAGTCCATCCCGGCACCACCGTATTCTTCCGGAATGGCGATCCCCATAAGACCCAATTCTCCCATCTTCTTGCACAGGTCTTGAGGATGCTCATGTGTTTCGTCAAGTCGTGCTGCTACCGGCTTGATCTCTTTTTCCGCAAAACGCCTGCACATCTCCTGGATCATTTTCTGCTCTTCAGTGAGTGCAAAATTCATAGGTGCTCCAGCAAAAGTGGTCAGTGGTCGGTGGTTAGTGGTCAGTTCTTGGTAAAAAACTACTGAAAACTCTTCACTGATCACTCATCACTGACCACTGATGTTATACCAGCTTTCCGGTAAACTTTGGTGGCCGCTTTTCCAGAAAGGCCGTGGTTCCTTCTTTTTGATCAGGGCTGGCAAAACAGATGGAAAAGGCATCGGCTTCGAGGGCACAGCCGGTTTTCAGGTCGACGTCAAGACCGCTGTCGATCACATGCTTGACAGCCCTGAGGGCGACCCGGCCCTTTTCCGCGATGGCACTTGCGATCTTCAAGGTCTCATCCACGAGGATTTTTGCCGGAAAGATTCTGGTAACCAGTCCCATGGCAAAGGCCTCTTGGGCTGTGATGATGCGGCCCGTCATGCAGAGTTCTTTGGCGCGTCCTTTTCCAACCAGGCGAGCGAGTCGCTGGGTTCCGCCAAAACCCGGAATAAGCCCCAGGTTAATTTCCGGCTGTCCAAGCTTTGCAGTTTCTGACGCGCATACGAAATCACATGCCATGGCGATTTCACAGCCACCTCCCAGGGCAAAGCCATTTACGCAGGCAATCACGGGAATATCCAGGGCCTCCAGGGCAAACAGGGCCGACTGCCCCGCCTGTGCAAACTCTTTGGCCCCTAATGGATCAAACCCCTGGAGTATGTGTATGTCAGCCCCGGCTACGAAGGCCTTGCCGGCGCCTGTCAATATGAGCACCTTCACCTCGGGCATCTCCCGGACATCTCCCAGAACCCTGTGAAATTCCCCTATCATCTCCGGGTTGAGGGCATTTAGAACCTTGGGCCGGTTAAAGGTAAGGGTTGCAATGGCGTCGGACACCTCAAGCTTAATTGTCTTATAGGACATAACGGGCTCCTTTAGGGCTTGCACAAGCCCTTAGTCTCTTTCCACTATCAGACAGACCGCCTCGCCGCCGCCTAGGCACAATGTAGCCAGGCCGCGCTTTGCCCCCTTGTCCTCCATCAGATGCAAAAGGGTAACCAGCACCCTTGCCCCGCTTGCACCGATCGGGTGACCCAGGGCCACTGCGCCGCCCCGGAGGTTCACCTTAGCCGGATCAAGCCCAAGTGTCTTGATGATGGCTACAGATGATGAGGAAAAGGCCTCATTAATTTCAAAGATGTCGATATCATCAATGGTAAGCCCTGCCTTTTTCAGCACCTTGGGAATTCCAAGAATGGGTGCCACCAGCACGTATTTCGGGTCAATACCAACGGAGCATTGTGCACCAAGTCGCGCCATCGGCTTCAAGTTCACGGCATCGGCCGCCTCCCGGGCCATAAGGACTACGGCTGCAGCGCTATCGCTGATCTTCGAGGCATTTCCGGCAGTGACCGTCCCTCCTTTTTTAAAGGCGGGTGGAAGCTTGGCCAGGGCTTTCATGGAGGTTTCCCGGACTACTTCATCCCTGTCGAACGAGATCGGAGGTCCTTTTCGCTGTGGGATTTCTACCGGAAATATTTCTTTGTCAAAGCCTCCATCAGACTGTGCCTTCAAAGCCTTGTCATATGAATTCAGAGCAAATTTGTCCTGGTCCTCTCTGGTAACTTGATATTTCTCAGCACAAAGCTCTGCGCTTATGCCCATATGAAAGTCGTTGACGTGGCACCAGAGTCCATCATGTATCATGCCGTCTACCAGTTTGCCATGTCCCATGCGGTAGCCGGTGCGGGCTTCTTGGAGAAAATAGGGAGCCAGATTCATATTTTCCATACCCCCTGCCACGATCACGTCCGCATCGTTCACCATGATGGCCTGGGCGGCCATCATGACCGCTTTTAAACCCGAGCCGCAGACTTTGTTGACGGTAGTGGCTTCCACATCGTGGGGCAGACCTCCCTTTAGCAGGGCCTGCCTGGCGGGGTTTTGACCCAAGCCGCATGGCAGCACATTTCCCATGATCACCTCGTCTACATCGTCGGAAGAAATTCCAGCCCGTTTCATGGCTTCGACAATGGCATTGGCTCCGAGGTCAGTAGCAGGGATGCTTGATAGAGCGCCCTGAAATGCCCCGATAGCTGTTCTGGCAGCACTAACAATGACAACTTCTCTCACAAAACCCCTCCTTTTCCTTCCTCTCCTGAATATTCCGGCCTGTAAAACGGGGTAAATACGATTTTGTCTATGGTTCCCACTCTATACCGCCTTCGTTTCTTTCTTTCGACTGCATAGGCGTCCAAAAAAAGCTTGGACTTCCTAAAACAAAGTGCAAACGGGTCGAGTGCGGTTCGGATCCCGGGAGCGGCATGCCTAAAGTGCACCATGATACGCCTCTTTTCGTCAACCGCACGCATGATGTCTTCGAGGATGTCAGGTCTGCACCCAAAGCCGTCCTTGATAATGACATCCTGGATGATAGACCTCAAAAGCTCTTTCTGGGGGTCAGGTAAGTGACCAATAATGTTGTAGAGTCCCTTAAGCGCGCGTCTTACGACAGGAAAATCTCTGGTGGCAAACAGATGGCGGGTAGCCAACACAAGGGCCAAGAGCTCGCTGAGCGGGAGATTCCCAATGGTGACCACAGGGTCGCTAAGGATAGTGAAGTGGCCTCTTTCACGTGAAAATCGAAACCCCATCTGGGCAAGCTGATTCCGGTCATAGTAGAATTGCCTGGTAGATATTGCAAGGTCTTTCGCGATTTGATCGGGGAGTCTGTTGGGCTGTGCTCTGACTTCAACGATGATTCGCAGAAGACGCGCAAGTCGGTGACTTTGCATGAAAAAACTATAGATTTTAACAGGTTCAAAGTCAAGGCAAAAATAGACATTCCTATTGACAGGCTCAACACCTGTTGGTAGTCACACATTCATGGCTCACAAAATTCGCGTTGGCGTCCTGATCTCGGGAGGCGGAACCAATCTCCAGGCCATCATCGATGACTCCAAGTCGAACCGAATAGATGCAAGGGTTGTCTTTGTGGGTTCGGACAATCCAGAGGCCTACGGTCTCAAGAGGGCACAGAAGCACGGGATTCCCACCTTTGCAGTCGATTACGAGGCCATCATAAAAGAGACCCGTGGAAGACCACTAAAAGATCTGGTTCCCGAGGGCTTTGATATAGAAAGAGTATTGGCCAAACAACGCGTCTCCCCTCTCTCTTCGGACCGCATGAAGGTGGAGCGATATTTTAGCACCAGGGCCATTGCCGAGGCAGCCCTGCTTCGAGAAATGGAAGCCTATCCGTTTGACCTTCTGGTCCTGGCAGGCTTCATGCGAATACTTACCCCCTACTTCATTGACCACGTGAACACAGATCCGTCACAACCCCGGATCATGAATATCCATCCGTCTCTTCTCCCATCCTTTCCAGGCCCGGATGGCTATGGTGACACGTATCGCTATGGTTGCAAGGTGGGAGGTTGCACAGTACATTTTGTTGACTATGGAGAAGACACCGGACGTATTATCGGGCAGAAGGCTTTTGAGATCACGCCTGACGACACCATTGATACGGTCAGAGAAAAGGGCCTCAAGCTTGAATGGCAGCTTTATCCGGAATGCATCCAGCTGTTTGCAGAAGGCCGTTTGACGATGGAGAAACCGTCGTGAGATTCTATCTAAGTTGTCTTGGGTGAATTCGTGGTGGAAAGTCATAATCACAGCCATGCACACGGGTCTGTTCGAGAAACAGGCAGAGCAAAACTTCGTGTTATCCTTGCCCTGACCTCTGTTTTCTTTGTGGTCGAGGTATTGGGCGGCCTTTGGACCAACAGCCTGGCGCTTCTTTCGGATGCAGGGCACATGCTCTCGGACATGTTTGCCCTCGGACTCAGCCTGTTTGCCTTTTGGCTTTCCTCGAGGAAACCCTCCCAGACCAAGACATATGGATATTACCGTTTTGAAGTAGTTGCCGCATTCATAAACGGCGTGTTGCTTATTCTGATTGCGCTTTGGATTTTCGGGGAGGCCTACAGCCGTTTTCAGCATCCGGCTATGGTAAAAAGTGTGCCCATGCTTTTTATCGCTATCCTGGGGCTGATCATAAACCTGTTGGGCATATATCTCCTGCATAAGGCCGGAAAGGAAAACTTGAACATCAGAGGCGCTCTATTCCATCTTATGGGGGATGCCGCCGGATCCATTGGGGCAATCACTGCGGCTGTGGTGATAAGCCTCACCGGTTGGACGCTCTTTGATCCGCTTGTCAGCATCCTGATTGGGCTTTTGATTATATACAGCGCATGGCGTCTCTTGTGGGATGTGGTGAACATCCTCATGCAGGGAGTGCCGCCTCATATTGATCTGGACAACATCAAGCAAGCAATGCTTTCTGTGGATGGTGTGACCGGGCTGTGTGATCTGCACATATGGAGCTTAACCTCGCAGGTAGACTCGTTGAGCGCCCACGTGGTTGTTGAGGACATGGGACGAAACAAAGAAATCCTCGAGAAATTGACACGCCTGATAAACAACAGGTTCGGGATTAGCCATGTGACCCTCCAAATAGAAGACGAGGGGGTAGGGACATGCAGGCTCTTCTTGTCGAAAAAATAAAGCCCACGGTTGCTATAGTCGGTTGCGGGACCGTAGGCACGGCCATAGGTAAGCTTCTCAGGAATATTGACTACCGTATATCCGGGGTGGCCACGAGCAACCTTGAGACAGCCCGTAGGGCCGCCGGGGTAACAGGTTCAGAGCGATTCTCCGATTGTCCGTGGGAGGTCACCCGAGGGGCAGACGTTGTATTCATCACCACGCCTGATGACTTGATTGAATCCACATGCATGAGCATTTCCAAACACAGGGGCTTTGACAAGAATGCAGTGGTGGTTCACTGCAGCGGGGCCCTTTCGTCAGACATCCTGTCGTCGGCCAGAGACTGCGGGGCTGCGGTTGCAACCCTTCATCCCCTCCAGAGCTTTGCCTCGGTAGAGCAGGCCGTCAGTCTGGTGCCCGGCTCTTTTTGCACTATTGAAGGTGACAGTGGTGCCCTTCCAATTGTCCGTGCAATGATAGAAGACCTTGGCGGTATCCTCCTGGAGATTACAGCAGAGAAAAAGACCCTGTATCATGCAGCAGCCGTAGCAGCCTCCAACTATCTTGTAACCCTAATGCATCTTGCCCTTGAGTTAAATGAGGCAGCAGGATTGCCGTCTGATACCTCTTTCAATGCTCTTCTTCCCTTGATCAGGGGTACCCTGAGTAATATTGGCACAAAAGGGATACCAGGCGGCCTGACAGGGCCCATTGCCAGGGGAGATGTGGCAACCGTGTCATCTCACCTTAAGGCCATAGAAAAGGATGCCCCCGACCTTCTTCTACTCTACAGGTGTCTGGGCCTTTATACGGTTGGCCTTGCGAAGGCCAAAGGGACATTGAACAAGGGGGCCGGTGACAAACTGGTTGCACTGCTTGAATTTTGAGATGATGTTCTTGTGACTTCTCAAGAAGTTCGGGTTTTTGTCATTGCGAGCGAAGCGAAGCAATCTCTTTGATAGCAGTGAGATTGATTCGTCGCTGACGGTCCTCGCAATGACACGAAATAACAGTTTCAGGGGATTAGGGGGACTTATTGACAAGTTACATGTCCGCGGGGTAACGGATTGATGCTGGATAGACTGATCAGCTTGTCGGGCCTTTTTGTCTTGATGTTTCTGGCGTGGGTGGCTTCAAGGGACAGGAAAAACATCAATGTCAGATTGATACTCACCGGCCTCCTGTTTCAATGTGTGTTCGCGTTCCTTGTCTTTAAGCTCTCGGCTGGCGTGGTGGTCTTCTCCTGGTTGAACGATGCAGCGTTAAAGGTGATTTCCTTTGCCAAAGAGGGCATCTACTTTGTTTTTGGACCCCTGTCAATATCACCTGGGGAAACCGGCCCCATGGGAGAAACCTCACCTGGCTTCATCCTTGCTTTCCAGGTACTCCCTTCGATCATCTTTTTTTCATCCTTGGTCTCTCTTCTTTACTACCTGAACATTATACCGGCCATCATCAAGCTATTTGCCAGGATATTTACCTACTTGATGCGGATAAGCGGGGCAGAGGCCTTGTGCGGTTCAAGCAATATATTTGTGGGGGTTGAATCCGCCTTGACCATCCGGCCCTATATCCAGGAGATGACCAGATCAGAGCTTTGCACTGTCCTTACAGCAGGCATGGGTACCATTGCTTCCACGGTCCTGGCTCTTTATGTGGGATTCTTGCACAGGGAATTTCCATCCATAGCCGGTCATTTAATCTCGGCATCAGTCATAAGCGCACCGGCTGCCATTATCATGTCAAAGCTCGTTGTTCCTGAGATCGAAAGGCCAAAGACCCTGGGCGTAAGCGTTCAGGTAGAAAAAGATCGCCGTTCCAGCACCTGGATAGAGTCGATCATCGTTGGTGCCAACGATGGGGTGAAACTCTGTGTCGGGATTATCACCCTTCTGTTGGCATTCCTGGGGTTGCTCTCTATGCTCAACTGGTTCTTGGGTTTTGCCGGCGCTAAGATTTTCGGAATCGGTCTTTCCTTGCAACTGATTCTGAAATACCTCTACTATCCTATCACACTGATCATGGGGGTGCCGCTCCAGGACGTGGAACACATCGCCACCCTTCTAGGTGAAAGAACCATTGTCACCGAGGTGGTTTCCTACCAGCACCTGCACCAGTTGATCAAGGACGGGGTGGTTACGGACACAAGGAGCATTACTATTGCCTCGTATGCCCTTTGCGGGTTTGCGCACATTGCCTCTCTGGCCATCTTTGTGGGGGGATTTTCGGCCTTAGCACCCAGCCGAGCAAAAGATCTCGCCCAGTTGGGTTTCCGAGCCCTTTATGCCGCCACACTGGCATGCTTGATGACAGGCTGTGTGGCGGGCCTGTTTGTATAGCATTGTGGAACGGTGAGAATCTACGTGAGGATCTCCGATGAATGGATTCTACCGCCGTATTTTGTTTGTAGACCTTACGCGCACTAGCTTTAGTGTTGAAGCCCCTGACAAGGAGGTCCTGAGGGGGGCTCTGGGCGGAAAAGGGCTTGCATCCCATCTCCTCCTTAGGTTGAACCCGCATCAGGTGGACCCCTTGAGCCCTGAAAATCACTTGATCTTTGCCACCGGGCCTGTATGCGGCAGCCTGATTTGGGGCTCATCCAGGTACGGCGTTTTCACCAAGTCGCCCCAGACCGGCTTCTATTCTGAGTCGTACGCAGGGGGGCGAACCCCTGAGGCTTTGGATGCTGCCGGGTATGATGCTGTCGTTATCAAGGGAAAGAGCAAGACTCCCACAGTCTTGGTTATTGACCCACAAGGTGTGGCCTTCCAGGAGGCAGGCGACATATGGGGGATGGATACCTATGAGAGCGAAGACGAGGCGATCAAGAGGTTTGCCAAAAAGAGCGGCGACAGGAGATTTCGAACCGGAGCCGTGGTCATAGGGCCAGCAGGGGAGCATCAGGTATGTTTTTCGGTCATAGAGAACGACTATTGGC
>Ga0209427_10006463_pt1 | contig 13373 bp, 12 predicted proteins | sample DeeMarSWOR136_30_FD_187465 | JGI IMG/M metagenome (GOLD analysis project Ga0209427, IMG submission 187465) | Marine sediment microbial communities from White Oak River estuary, North Carolina - WOR-1-36_30 (SPAdes) (version 2) | ecosystem: Environmental > Aquatic > Marine > Intertidal zone >... | reverse complement strand
CACATCCCAAAAAGCACCGACCCCTGTAGGCCCCGGCTTGATCGAATGATGGCTGCCGTTCACTGTCGGATGATTGAGCCACTCCGCAATCATGCTGTCACTGCCCGGCACCATAAACGTATCATTCAGTCCCGAAACGCTGTACCGAGTATCGACTAACGGGCTTTCTTCTGTAAAAGAATAGGTCTCCGACGGCTGTAAGACTTCGTACGACCTTCTTACAACTGAGTTTTGGACGCTTGAGTTTGTACTGCCCAGATATGCATTCATCGTGTAATTATACCACGGTAGATAATTACCAATCTGATGCCCATAGTCCGTGTAGAAATGGTCCTGGGAAGCGCCCGTAGCCATTCTTTTAAACGTCGGACAGATAAAAGCCCGCGCCTCCTTGATATAGGGAAAGAGTGTCCCGCCATATTCCGGATGTTCTCTAAGATAAACGTCCCCGTTGCACCAGCGAAGATGCAGGTGATTGGTCTGTCCCGCCTCCACGGGAAATGGCCCAATCTGGCCGAAGTAACACATGTCCGGATCACAGAACATGTCGTCGTTGTCCTCAAGGTAAAGCATCACTGCAATGGAATAGTTCCGCAAATTTGATTTACACACCGTCCCGCGTGCAAGGTCTTTGGCTTTATCAAGTGCCGGCAGAAGAATCGCCATCAATAAAGAGATGATGGATATCGCCACCAAAACCTCTATCAGCGTAAAGCCTTTTCTTCTCCGCATAATCATTGCTCCTCGCCAGACATCGGCTTCCTTAGCACCCAAACCCATCTTCTCTGCCCTGAGCCTGTCGGAAAGAGCGAGGCCTGCTTTGAGTCTGGCCGAAGGCTCAAAGAACCCATTTGGGTATCAGTCTTTCTTACAATGAATACATTTCCATGTCAATAAAAAAACTTGGTTTTTGCGTTGTCCGGGGAACATCGTATTCCCCTGAAAACCACGATATGAAAAGGAAATTTCCCGCAAATACCCTGCATCAACACAGCCAATTCGGTTATAATTAATCAGACAAATACAACCGCCAGAACCGGCCATATCGAAAGAGTAAATAAAGCACTACACTTTTCATCTATTGCCTCAGGCCGTTGTTTGCCGATATATAAATAGTCTTTTTTTAAGGCTTTGCATCGTTTTTGTGGAGTCTCAAAAGATGCTTAAAAAAATTCTTCTCATAGTGGCATTAGTTTTCGCAGCGTTCTCTTTAACCGGCTGCCGGACTGTTCAGGGCGTAGGCCGGGATATTACCTGGGCTGGGCAGAGAGGCGCTGAGTTTGTAGATCGTATAATCTACCCGCCCCATAAAAATCGTCAGCCTGAAATAACTTACCGTAATTACTAAACCTCACGCGATTTTCTTCGGGTAAGTATGGCTTTTCTGACTCCGCTCGCTCTCCGCATCCACGCACCTGTACCTGCATGTTGTAGCCTTGCCCCTGTAATTCTAAGGCATGGGGCAGGATACCCCGCATCTATGAATCACTTCTGAATATTAATGGACTTTAATTTAAGCTGGGATCATCTTCCAGCGTGTCGAGGCCCATAATGACATCATGCATAAGTACACGTCTTCCGCTTGGCGTGTCGTGAGCTGCATAAGTCATTCCCCTTTCTGCATCATAGTAGGCATACCAGCTATAGCGGGATAAATATTCGTAATCCTCGTCATCGACTTTTGCGTTTAGTCCGTTCCCTAAAGGTATCTCTTTCATTTTCTATGTCCTCTCAATTTGCCCTTGCTTATGAGTCCTGTTGGTTGCCTTATTTGAACATTCCCTGCACAGCAATATTTCAAAAACTACTTGTCTCTATAAATTCCGCACAATTAAGTAAGTCTATCTTATAGGACATTAAAAGGCAAGATTTTTTTGCTCTTTTATCCTTGACCGTCGACGGTAATAGTATAAAATTACGTTGCTTTTGATTGAGCGGGAAGGAGCCCGGAGGATATGTCAATCTGTTGTTGAAATAAGGAGAAGAAAAATAAAACATGAAATGACTGGCAACAGATTGTATTATAAATACATTAAAGTTAAAGTATTTTTATGAAAATCCGGAACTTAAAGGAGGTAAATAATGGAAAGTAAAACAGTATACGATAGAATAACGGACAGAATTGTCGAATTGGTGCCGGAGAAGACCTGGGATATTATTGCAGCAACATTTAGCATCCTGTATTTAGTTGTTATGCTTGTTGTCTTTTCCGTCCTGCTGTTTGCCGTCTTGGCTAACCATTCTTCTCACGAAGATAATCCGATATACATGCTGATGGCGTACACCGCTATCGGCGGAGGATTAGGGGCCATTGTAAATGGAATCCGCAGTTTTATTAGTTGGCATGCCGACAGACAGGCATTTGGTAGACGGTATGTGTGGAAATACATCTCCCTCCCTTTGCTCGGTGCCGCCTTAGCGACAATGATATACGCATTCTTTCGAAGTGGTCTTGTTGCCTTTGGTGGAAACTTCGCGCCGGAAGATAACTTCGCCAATCAGGCACTTGCGGCGTTTGCCATTGGCGCGCTCTCCGGCTATGGTTCTCACAGGGTTCTAAAATGGCTGGATGAAAAGGTCAAAAAACTTTTCAAAATCACTGAAACTGTTGAAGCAAAAGAATCTGATTTGAAAGACAAAACCGGCAGGTAAACCACGGCCTCCTCCACTACGCTTGTCTTTATCTTGAACTTTCGGCTCTACCGGAGATTGTCATTCCCCCTCCCCGACAATCTATTTCGATTATCACCCCAACCAAATGTCGACCTTCCTATAAGTCGGCAGGTTATGACCACCAATCTTGCGTATATCTGTAGTGGCTAAAGACAGCAGAGGGCAAGTCTTGTTATCGGCTTCTTACGACAACAAGGACCGGCACAGTGTCGGCAGGCTTGCAAGTGAATTTGGCTCAGCTTTGGCCGATAAGCTAAAGTGAACTTGCCATCTATACCTTATACCGTCCTTTGAAAATCGTGGTAATTTTGAGGAAACGAGAACACCTACCATAATAGCCTTGCCTTAAGATATAACTTATTCTTTTTCGATTCTCACAATTTCCACAATCTTCCCCCACATATGAATACCTACCATACCTTTTTTCTCTTTGACTTTGAACCTCACACGCAAGCCGTCTTTTCTATATCCCGCCGGCAGATTTATAGGGTCATAGCGTTTCCCGCCGTCTGCAACAATTCCATAAAACCCGCCTTCAAAATCCATATATCGAATCGTCCCTCTCATCATATCCTTAAGCTCTGGATTTGCTATAAGATAATCGTTGCTGAATACCTCAATCTGGCGTTCTATTTCACTCTCAACTATTCTTCTGATTTTCTGAAGTTCAATCACCTCTGTCATTTCTGCCTCTCGAATCCTCGTGTCGACAGGCCAGGTCGGGGCCATTATTCGTAACCTGTTACTTCGTACAAGTTCTGCAAGTTGGTACAGTTCTGTTTTGACCTGCACAATATATTGAAACATTAGTTTTCGTTTCCATGTATTCACTGTAATTACTAACTCTGCGATTTCTGGGTCTTGGGATGGGCTTTCAACAACTCGTATCCCGGCTTTCCTCAAGGCAACTTCTGCTTGTACATGCAAATCATCCAGGTCTAATGGATTGCGTCTGACTTTCTCTTCTTCAAACGCAGAAATAAGATGGACGACTTTAACATTGACACCCTTCAAGCCCTCCAATGGGTAAATATTAAGGTTATCTTCCTGCTCTTCATATGGGTCGACAGCGGCTGGAACACCCAGAGACAGCAAAACAAAACATAAGGTTATCCCCAAAACCAAAAACCGGTACTTTTTCGTTTTCATAGCATCTCCTTTCACCAGATTTGTTGTCCGCTTATTTTTGATAAGGCTATAAGCTCCTGGCGATCGTTACCTTTTGTTTATTTTCATATAGATAAGGCACCTTCCGGCACAAAAGATAACATCATTTTCCGGGTTTCTCAAGTTGTCATAAAAGGAACAAGTTTGGCCGTCTTAGCTCGATTCCATCTCATTAGTTTCTCCGACTGAGTTTTTCTATTCTGAGGCTGAAAAACAATGTTTTTGATACACTTCACAATATTACCCATATCCAGGGCAATCAGAAAACCGCACTGTTCCCCAGAGTGCCATCGGAGAAGTACTTACGAACTGCTCGGCCACACTGTGCGCTGGATTGCCCGGTCTCACAGCATAAGGTGTAGAGGTCGATAAAAAAACAGAAATTCATCTTTTCAAAAAAATTATCGCCTTTTATTGAACTGCCGGGTATAGTATTGGTGTGTTCGGTGCTCGATTTCTGGGAAAGCTAATGCTTGAAAAAGAACAAATAAAATGGATGGATAATTGGCCCCCAAGCGGCTGCTCACGCTTCCCGAAGATAGAAGGATTTCATTGAATCCTGCCAATAAAATTGTATCTTTGGAATTGACATAATTCTATAAATGAAGGCGATTTTATGGAATGCAAAAAATGCCGGACGGAGGTCCCCGACAATGCCAGGTTTTGTCCTCAGTGCGGCTGCACTCAGGCCGACACTGAGGACCTGCGGCAGCTCTGCCTTGCCGATGTCAAAGAGTGCGAGCAGGCTGTGAGCGCCGGCCAAGGTAGCAGGGCGTACATCCGCAGCAACTTTGACAAACGCCTGACAGAATGGACACAGGCGGCTGAACTTGGAATTCGAGAAGCTCAGTGGCTGCTTGCACGTTGTTACGATGAAGGTTTTGGAGTCGAAAGGAACGTTATAAGGGCCGTCAGTTGGCACCTTAAGGCAGGTGAGCAGGGTTATCCTCCTGCTGAGAATCACCTTGGTTCCTGCTATCAGAATGGAGACGGTGTCCCACAGGATAATGCTGAGGCCGTTCAATGGTATCGCAGGGCGGCAAATAAGGGGTATGCAATTGCACAGGCCAATCTCGCCTGGTGCTGCGATACGGGCTGCGGCGTTGCACAGGATGAGGCCCAGGCAGTCAAATGGTACCGGGAAGCTGCCGGGCAGGGCGATTACACCTCACAGTTCAACTTGGGCGTCCACTATGAATGGGGCAGCGGCGTAGAGCGGGACAAACAAAAGGCTATGGAATGCTACCGAAAAGCCACCGACCAGGGATACGAAAAGGCCGTAGAAGCCTTGGAAAGGCTTAAAAGCGAAGTCGCTGCCGAGGAGAAAGACAAGCGGGAAAAGGCAAAAGCCGCCGAAGAGCGGTTTCGAAACGCCTGCAAAGAGGTCCTCGAAGAGGGTGCGATTGACATTGTTGGCAGCGACAGACTTAGGGTCATAGCCGACTCAATTGAGCTCTCTGAGCAGCTAAGGAAACAGTTTTTTGAGCAGGAAAAGGAGATTTTCCTTAAAACTCACAAAGCAAAACCGGATAAAAGTGCCCAGCTGAAGTTCCGAATTGCATGTAAAAACGCCATTACCGATGGCAAAGTCACCCTTGACGAAAAGCACGAGCTCAGAAAGCTTGGCAAGTCGTTAAACCTGCCTAAGGAGCTCATGAAGCGACTTTTCGAGCTTGAAAAACAAATCTTCAAGGCCAGCCAGAAGGTACAGCCGACCAGAAACATTGAATTGCAGTTTCGTAAGGCCTGCAAAAAAGTCCTGGCTGACGGCAAGGTGACACCTGAGGAGGAGAATCAGCTAAAAAGTCTGGCAAGGTTCTTCAAAATGTCGAACGACGTTATGAAACAGATATTCGCCGATGAAGTCAGGATTTATAGCGAGAGCCGCAAAAAAACCCCGGCCAAAAACGCCGTATTACAGTTCAGCAGGGCGTGCAAACAGGCGCTTGCAAACGGTAAACTGACTCCCGATGAAGAAAAGCAGCTAAAAAGTCTCGCCAAGTTCCTCAAGATTCCAAGTGAAACCATGAAGCGCATATTCAGTCACGAGGCAAAACTTTATCAGAAAACACATTAAAGCCGGTTCTCAAAAGCATTGAGAAAAAATTGATTGAACAACATCTCGAAGCAACGCCGCAATCTCTCCGGCGCGTCATCCTGTGCGAACCTTTCCTCCTAGCCCTGAGTATAGTCGAAGGCTGCGAAATCAAACGGGTCAAAGGAAGCGTGGTTCAGGGGCTTCACGGGATAAGAATAAAATAAGCCATAAAAAACATCTATAGGGCTTTACCGAATTGCTTGGCCGTATTTTCATTAACAACAGGTCAAGTGTGGAAACAAATCAAGTCTAAATCCAACCTGAAGAAAAACACCCATAATAAGAATACCGACGCATTCTTTTCGCAGCTATATCAAGATCCCGTTTCATAGGCGCCGATATCCGGTTTGCTCTTGCGGTTTCTACCTTGAATGTCAGTAGACGGTGCACCTTTAGCCGTTCCGGCACCAATACATGGAGAGTCGGGTTGGAGGTAGTAATCGATTATCCGATATTTGTTACCTTTGTCATCGCCCACCAGACCACCCTGGGCACTTAATGTCTCTATGATAGTGGTGGTGTTGGCGGTAATTATAGCGCATCGTTGGTCTTTATAATCCTCTTTTTCAAACAGCACAGAAATCAACTCACCGACGAGTTGGCCTTCTGTAAATAAGGCTAGAGAATCTTCCAATATTTCCTTTTGGGGGCTGGATTTTACTCTGGTTGCAACTTCTATTACGGTTCCTTTTATGGCATCAGGGCCGTTCATAACAAACAACGGATCTGCGTCAATGTTTCCTTCACCTTTCCAGCCGCCTTTGATGTCGCAGTACGTTATAACCGGCGAGCTTGAAATCACCGATATTTCACTGGAGGAATTATCGCCGCGCATATTGCCCCACAGAATTGAATTAGTGAGTTTCGGTATCGAATCCCAGCAGAGTATGCCTCCACCGCCGCTTTCGTAGGACTCGTTGTCGCAGATGGAAGAATTGGTAATTTGGGGTGACGAATTGTTTTGACAGTATAGACCGCCACCACTTTCCTGTGCGAAGTTACTGCTAATAATGCAGTTTGTGATTATCGGTGAGGACTTCGTATGGCAATGAAGACCGCCCCCGGTTTCATATGCGCGATTTGCGCTTATATTGCAGTTAATAATTTTCGGTAAGGAAGAAATATCACAATAAATACCGCCGCCTCGCTTGGCCGAATTGCTGCAAATCGTGCAGTTAACGATAGTCGGCGAGCTCCAGGCTGTGCAGCAGATACCGCCTCCGCCTTGTCCTCCACTATTGCTGATGATAACACATTTAGTTATGGTGGGAGAAGAGTAAAATTCGCATAAGATGGCGCCGCCTAAAGCGCTTAAACTGTCTCTGATTGTGCAATTTGTGATGGTGGGAGAAGATTTCAGGCAACGGATTCCACCACAGCGCCGGGAACCTATGTCACTTTTACCGTTGGTTATTGTGAAACCATCCAAGATAGAATTAGCGTCCTCGCCTTCTGTGAAAATAAAACCGCATGATGGCAGTCTTCGAGTTAGGCCCTGGCAGTTGATAATACAATGTTCGGCCCCGTTTGTGCTCACGACGGTTATGGCCTTGCCTTTGAAGCGGATGTTGTAATTACCAATGCCGGTATATGTGCCATCGGCTACGATGACTTTATCCCCGTCATTGGCATCGTCAATAGCGGCCTGAATGTTCTTGAAATCCGCAGGTCCATCGTCATCAACAGTTATTGTTCTTGCAAGGCAGGGAGCAGTCAAGAACAAACACAAGAAGAACAAAAAGATTTGCCTTACCATTATTTACTCCTCTCAAAAAAGTACTTTTTTGAGCAGCGACTGCTTCTCGTTTGATTTAACGAACTGGCTTCAAAGGAATGCGGATTTCTCGCTGCCTTCCTGCCCTTATCAAACACAATCAGGCTTTATAATTATAATCCATCCATGCTTATAATCAAGCAAAAATCATAATTTTCCTGCAATTCGTGGTTAAAACACCGCCGACCCGACCTCTTTGGCGAGATACGCTTTTGAGTCTGACCTTCCAGCCCTGAGTGTAGTCGAAGGCTTCAAGAATGTGTCTTTCACTCATACATTCATTAACGCATCTACTCTTACACTCATTTACTCTTCCGCTGGCTCTACCGGGCCCCAGGTAAGTATCTTCGCTTGTACATCCGCGAATAAAGGTATAGCCAGCTTCCCTTCAGCGTTGTAATCCTTATCAATCCAGCAGGAAACATAAGCCATACCGTCAATAATGTTCTCTTCGTTGGGGTCATTCAAATAAAACAAGCCCTTTGCAATTACATAAAGCTTCGACTTGTCCTTTCCGTTCTCATCCTCATATATCTTCAGGGGAGCCGTATTGCCCAGAAATAAATTATATCTCCCTTTCCTGCCCGGGATCTTTACCTGCGGAATTGCCTTGTAATCCTTGCCCTCGATTTGAAAATCCCCGCCCCACTTCGCCCGCGCATCGCCGTCATCGGTAACTAACAGTTCTATCTGCCCGTATTTTTTATCACCGTCATACAAAACGGCACTGTAATTAAGAACACGGGTAAGCTGCGGCTGAGATGGAAATGGAGGCTGCCTGCCCCCCATATCATAACCGTCAAGGGCCTCGAAAATGAACAAATGATGCTCCTCCCACGGATTGGCGTTCGGGTCCGAGTATCTGTCTTTCTCCTTTCCGTGAAATGCCGCAAAAGGATTAAACTGGCTCGTGTAAAGCACGTAAAGAATAGCCAGTAACCCGATACCTAAAAGCAGAATCGCAATCCCGGCAATACCAGAACGCTTCCGCCTTCCTGATTCCTGAAAATAGCTTTCGTTCATAACAGTACCTCCATATTTATGTTACGTTGACAGCCCTGTATCACTTTCTAACTGTCTCGATTATATTCTCTAAATTCCCCATTCTCAATTCTAAATCCGGCATCTGGAAACTGAATTTGGAATCTGAAATCTGTAATCTGAAATTCCTCTTCCCCTAATAATCATTTATCAATAATTCACCCCTTAGGGGCCATCAATCATTTATGATGGCTCCATATTAGCGAAAGTATTCCGACGGAGCTACCGTGAACAATTTCCATCCCTTATCGGTTTCGTGAAAGAGGTAAGCAAGGCCGGTTGTGCGAACAAGCATCATCGTTCCTTCGATTTCGACTGAAAACAACGCCTCTAATTTCTCCGCCTGGCTGGTATCCACTGTGATGTACTCAATCTTGGCATTTGCTATATCCCGCAAAGTTCCCGGCCGATTCGCCAGAGATTTACGCCGAACCTCACGTCTCTCTTCAACAGAAAGCTCTCGCCCGTCAATCTCCTTCTTTGTTTCATAATCCCAGAAATCAAGATATCCCTCTATATCATTCGCCTCGCAAACCTTTTGTAAAGACACAAAAGTGCTTCGTACTTCCTCTGCCTGCTTCTGTAATCTCTCTGCATCTCCTTTTTCCGCTTCCTTTGTAATCTCCCCCGGCTCATTGATTTCACTAACATCCGTTGACGGTGGACTCGCTGGTTCCTGTCCGGCCTCCCTCTCCTCCTCAACCATCTCCTCCTTCCCCCCGCAGCCACACACCGACCCAAACAATACCGATACCGCAGCCAAATAAATAATAACCTCCCTGACCTTCATAAAAGCCTCCATTCTAAATTCTCAATTCCCTGACCCGTTAGAAGTAAGGCGTATTAGCCTTGTCTGCTCTCTACTCTGATCGGGGGTTCACTTTCTAACTGGACCCAATTAAAAACCGCCCTCCCTTCTTTCCTTCTGTTCGGTTTTTTCATTTTTTACTAAAAGTTAGGGCGACAATATAGCTGGATAAATCTGTTGAGGATTAGAACCATCTTCATCCATTGCCCAAATAGTTCTACCTTTCTTCACAAAGAAAACTTTATTTGTCTTGTTTTCCCATACAGGATCCCTACTTGTAACTTCCAAACCTAATTTTTTGTATTGATTTTTCCCTATGTCAAAATCCCACATACCCCCTTTTTCATCGACAGTTAAGATTCGATTTTCCATAATCCACGTTGGCATTAGTGCGCATCTTTTGCTGGATAACTTTTTCTTATCAGAACTATCAGCTTTTAATAACTAAAGATTACCTTTAACTATATCTAACGACTGCCAGAAAAAAAGGATATTTCCCCCATTTGGGGAACAACTTATAAAACACGCACCATCTTCCCAACCTTTTAGAGAATAAACTTTCTCTTCTTTTCTGGTTTGAATATTCACTGACCAGACCTCTGTTAAATTTCCCTCTGTTACCAAGAAAAAAACTCTCTTACCATCTCGTCCCCAATCCCAGCTTAAAGGATAGACATTATTAATAGTTGTCAACTGTTCTTCTTGGCTGCTATCAATGTTTGCCAGCCAGAGATTGGTTTGATACGACAGATCTTTTGGTAGATTGTTCTTGTGTCTTAAATCTTTAATTCTGACAAAGCATATTCTGTTCCCATCAGGTGACCATTTCGCGCTTAAATCTTTATTATCATTGGTTGTTACTTCTTTATCCATAAGCGATTGGACATCGACTGTATGGATATGTATGGTCTTAGTTTCATTGTTAATAACACTAAAAGCTATTTTTTTGTTGTCGGATGACCAGGCTAACGAACCTTCAATAAATCCGGCAGTTACTGTAATCTGTTGCAAATTTGACCCATCTGTATTCACTATTTTTATTGTTCCCGTAAGTTTAGGGTCGGTTTTTTCCACCGTTACAAATGCAAGCTTTTCTCTTGAAGGAGACAGAGATAAGGGTGTGGGAGATATTATCAAAAGATCTTTAGGAAATCCCTCTTTAGCTATAAATATAGTTGTTACAACAATTACTACAAAAAATAATATGATAATTAAATATCTTTTATGAATTCCGATATTATGCATATACATAAATTTTCTTTCCTTATTATATAGATTAATCCAGTATTCCTTTTCTTTGTGCCGCAACTCACGAAAAACAATTTTCTCTTTTCAACTTGCTTTATAACCGTTTCCGGGATGGTAAATATTGATAACAACTCGCCACCCAAATTCAATTCCCGCCAAAACGAAACCTCACCTGCCCCGCTTGCCTGAATCCGAATCCCTGCAAGCAGTAGACAGCGACCCAGTGTATTTCACTTTACTATTCCATATTCCTTGTTCGATATTCTTATTTATCTTCTCATCTTATAGCCGTTCCCTCCCACCAAAATGTTGATAAAAAACTCGCCATCAACACCCAATAGCCAATATAAAATCCCTGTTGCCTTCTTCTTAGCCACCCTCAAATTACCCCAACAACGCGCAAAAAGCAATGCAAAAAAGGACATCAAATGCTGTGTGTTGTTAAATGTTAAAGTTCTTGGCAATGTATTTGCGAAGTGGACATGTGCAAATATATCCGAAGCCAAAAGAAAGGCTGAAATCACAATTATTTGCATTTTCTTCTTTACAGTCAATCAACATGGCATCAACACCAATCTTTACTTTGCAGAGGTTCTCGAATCCCGATCTGTAACACTCGAAGTCCTTTTTGCATTTCATTCCTCCGATGATTTCCCTTATCTTGCTTTCATGTTCCTGAGTAATATCCATAGGTCACTCACCAGGAAAAAGTAAAAAAGGGCACCGCCATCTGTGCGTTTTCAGGCCTTTCGGCCAGAAGGAGGAGGACCAGCGAGCGACACCCTTAGAAGTACGAAAGGAATTTTCTTCTCTTTGCTTTTAGATGCTGACATGTATTCCCCCTGACAGGCCCATATCATCCTTAATATTCAACCAATAGTCTGGAAGTTGTCTATCGTGGTAAATATGGGATTTTTGATTTTTTTTCACTTTTTTGTACGTTTTTGACCCATTTTTTATCATTTTTGGCCACAATTTGACCATCACCTATATATTTAGCCGTCACACATGACCAAAATGTTGATAAAAATCCGCCACAAATATAAATCCTGCCCGAAAGGCCTCCAAAATTTTGAATTTGCCGTTTTTGTTCATTCGAATTTGTTTCGTATTTCGTATTTCGATTTTCGTGCTTTTACTCACTCTTTCGTCAATCGTCTTTCCTCTCTCATCTATCTTCCATAAGCTAAACGCCATACGCCATCCGCTATACATGCCACGAGCGACAAGCGACGAGCCATGAGGTATCTCTTACCTCAATTATCCCCGCCAGTCCTAATCCCTGCAAGCCTCAGGCATGGTCCCAATTATTCGCAAGTCACGGGTCACGAGCTACGAGGCACGTATTAGCCACCCGTCCCGGCCTTATTTAACCAATGCACTAATTCTCTAATTCGCTAAACGCTGCCCGCTATACGCTCTACGCTGCTTTCATTCGCCCCCAAATTACCCCAAATCCACAAAAACAACAAGGAAATTCAGAACTTAGAATTTATTTTCTCCCGCTGATAACTGTCAACCGGCGACTGGCAACTTAATACGAGATACGCCTCCAATCCGTGATTAATTTTGAATTTTAAGCTGTGGTTTTATACTTCTCCCTTTTCCCTTATCCCTTTCTTGCCTCTGGAAACTGGCAACCGGCAACTGGTAACAAATACACCTTATGCTCCTGTGCTCTTTTGCTCTTCTTACTTTTTCCTTTGAACCTTTGTGCCTCCGACGTCAATTTATGCTCGATATTTCATTCTTTTAGGTCGTTTTGTGGCAGAAACTGTCCGAATCTATACAATTTTTGGCAAAAAATTGAAAAAAATGTATTTTTTTTGAATTATCTTATTGACGATAACGTACATAAGAATAAAATAGAATTAAGGTGGGTGATGAATGAGTGCGCTTGTAGTATGCAGCAGTTCTTTGAAAAGTTAACAGTTAAGCCATACTTGCCCCGTTAGAAATACAATTTCTAATCGGGGTAAACAGCGAAAGTGCGACTCACGTGATAGAGGACTTCTATCGCAGTGGGCCTTAAAAATTTAGCTTTTCTATTAGTCTAGCGCTTATTTACTAATGAGTGCCAGATTAAACCTTTTTTTGAAGTAATCCTCGCCTGCGTTTCCGGCGGGGATTCGACGATTCAAAGTGAAGGGTTTGATCCTGGCTCAGAACGAACGCTGGCGGCGTGGCTAAGACATGCAAGTCGAACGAACTATTCAATTGAGTAATCGAGAGAATAGTTAGTGGCGAAAGGGTGAGTAATGGATAGGTAACGTGCCCTGTGCTCCGGAATAGCGTCGGTTGCTTCGGCAACCTTCCGAAAGGGGCGGTAATACCGGATAATATCACCTGTCGATAGGCAGATGATCAAAGATTTATCGGCATTGGAGCGGCCTTTCTCTTATCAGCTTGTTGGTGAGGTAATGGCTCACCAAGGCTATGACGGGTAGCGGGACTGAGAGGTTGTTCCGCCACATCGGGACTGAGACACTGCCCGGACCTCCACGGAGGGCTGCAGTAACGAATCTTGCGCAATGGGCGAAAGCCTGACGCAGCGACGCCGCGTG
>Ga0209427_10006462_pt1 | contig 13373 bp, 9 predicted proteins | sample DeeMarSWOR136_30_FD_187465 | JGI IMG/M metagenome (GOLD analysis project Ga0209427, IMG submission 187465) | Marine sediment microbial communities from White Oak River estuary, North Carolina - WOR-1-36_30 (SPAdes) (version 2) | ecosystem: Environmental > Aquatic > Marine > Intertidal zone >... | reverse complement strand
TGGTAACCACACGATTATCTTTAAGGGCAGTGCCCGCATGAAATGCCACTACATTTTGCATCCCTTTAACTTTATCCAGTCCACTAATTTCCATCCCTTTCTGATAGCTTCCAGGATATCCCTTTGATGCCATAACCACGCAGACTGCTGGCCTCTCATCCCACTGGATAGATACCTGATGTAGTCGTTCATCAATGATTGCCTCAAGAATAGGAACGAGATCTGTTTTCATCCTCATTAAAATAGGTTGTGTTTCCGGGTCACCGAAGCGAACGTTAAACTCCAAGACCTTGACTTCCTCCTGATTGATCATTAAGCCAGCATAGAGAATGCCCTTATACTTCTTGCCTTCACTATCCATACCTCTGACTGTAGGAGTAATGATTTGTTCCATTATCTTTTTCTGTAGCTTTTCAGTGATAACAGGAGCAGGTGAATAAGCACCCATTCCCCCTGTATTGGGACCTTCATCGTTATCATAGATAGGTTTATGATCTTGGGAAGAAGGCATGGGGAGAATGGTATTTCCATCAGTGAACACTATAAAAGAGGCCTCTTCCCCTGTTAAAAATTCTTCAATAATGATACGTTCTCCTGCAGCACCAAAGATTTTCTTAGTAAGGATATTATCGATGGCCTCCTCTGCTTTATCCATACTTTGAGCGGGAATGACTCCTTTGCCGGCTGCCAATCCATCAGCTTTGATTACAACAGGAACACCCTTTTTCTCAAGGTATCTTTTAGCATCGTGTGGTGATGAAAATGTGGCATAGGCCGCTGTGGGTATATTATATTTTTTCATCAAGTCTTTCGCAAATATTTTGCTCCCCTCAATAACTGAAACAGATTTATGAGGCCCACAGATTCTCAGTCCCCTACTTTCGAATCCATCAATGATCCCTAGCGTGAGCGGAAGCTCAGGTCCAACTACCGTGAGATCGATATTCTTATGATGTGCCCAAGAGGCAAGCTGTTTTATATCATCAGCTTTAATAGAGATACATTCAGCATACTCGGCAATGCCAGCATTACCTGGGGCACAGTAGATGTTTTTTACCTTTGGACTCTGGGCAATCTTCCATACAAGGGTATGTTCCCTCCCACCACTTCCAATTACCAGAACCTTCATAAAAACCCCAATTGTATCAGTTGTAGGTTGTCAGGGTATCTGTTACCAGTTGACAATTGATTGTTAGTATCATAATACAGGGTTCAATATTGAGGGTTCATGGTCAAAAAATTTTTTCCCACTATTCCCTGGTCACTGACCCCTGCCCCCTGAAATATTAATGCCTAAAGTGTCTCATGCCAGTAAAAATCATTGCTATGGTAGCCTCATCAGCTGCTTGAATAACCTCCTTATCCTTTATGGATCCTCCGGGTTGGATAATGGCAGTTGCACCTGCTTTAGCTGCCTCATCGACACTGTCTCTAAAGGGGAACATGGCATCTGATGCCATAACAGTTCCTTTGATAGGGAATTGAGCTTTTTCTACTGCAATTTTTGAAGAGTCAATTCTACTCATCTGGCCCGCACCAACACCTATTGTTTGATCTTGGAGTGCGTAAACGATAGCATTCGATTTCACATGTTTACACACTTTCCATGCAAACTCTAGTGCTCTGTATTCCTCGGGTGTTGGTTTCCTCTTGGTTACTACTTTGCACTGTTTAACATCTACTTTACCTAAATCTCTGTCTTGAATAAGCATACCACCAACCACTTTCCTCATATCAAACCCTTTTGCACTATAACCTGAGGTGAAAGGTACCTTTAATAGGCGCACATCTTTCTTAGTGCTCAATATTTCTAGTGCTTCTTTGCTATAATCTGGCGCAATAACGACCTCGGTAAAGATTGATGTTATTTCTTTGGCAGTTTCTTCATCCACTATCCTGTTGAGGGCAACTATTCCTCCAAAAGCTGAGACAGGATCGCAGGATTTTGCCTTACGATAGGCATCAGCCAGCGAGCTGGTAGATATCGCTACGCCACAGGGATTGGTATGTTTAATAATAACAACTGCTGTTTCTTCAAATTCCTTAACGGTTTCTAGTGCTGCGTCTGCGTCGAGTATGTTGTTAAAGGAAAGATCTTTGCCCTGTAGTTGGATTGCTGCTGAGACACAAGGCTCGCTTATCGCTAATGCTCTATAAAAAGCTGCCCTTTGGTGGGGATTTTCTCCATAGCGAAGTTCTTGGGCTTTGGTGAATTGAAAAGAGAAGGTATCAGAAAATGTGTCTTTTTGACCGTCCTGTCTTAGTGAACCGAGATAGTTAGAGATGGCACCATCGTATCGAGCTGTGAGCTGAAAAACCTTTTTAGCCAGTTTAAAGTTTGTCTCCACAGAAACCTCACCTTGGCTGCGTTCCATTTCATCGAGCACCGTTTTGTAATCATCAGGGTCAACAATAACAGTGACATCAGGATAGTTCTTGGCTGCTGAGCGGAGCATGGTAGGCCCACCAATATCTATGTTCTCTATAGCTTCTTCTAGGGGACATCTTTCTTTTGCCACTGTAGCTTCAAATGGATAGAGATTAACCAGCACCATATCAATTGGTTCGATTCCGTGTTCATTCATCTTTTTTATATGTTCAAGATTTGATCGCTGTCCCAATAAGCCTCCGTGAATCTTGGGGTGCAACGTTTTAACCCTCCCATCAAGCATTTCTGGAAACCCCGTATAGGAAGATACATCTTCTACAGTGATGCCGTTGTCTCTTAACGATTGTGCAGTTCCACCGGTGGATAGAATAGTAACCTTATACTTAGATAGCCCTTTGGCAAAGTCTAAAATCCCCTTTTTATCAGAAACACTGATAATCGCTCGTTTAATCTTGGGCATAATAAATAATTCCTCCTATAGAGTAAGTTTAACGGTTTTATTCTTCTCTTTCCACATTTTTTACATAGCTTTGGTGGATTGTAAATAGTTAGTTATAAGGGTTCAGGGGAAGGAAATATACTTACTAATTATGAATCATAAATTAAATCTTAACTGACACCTAGCAATTTGCGACTGACTAAGAATATCCGGTGCCTGATTACTGACTAGTTACTATTCAGTAACTTTCCCCAATATGCTTCCTAATGCAGTTAATGGTACATATTCGCTTTCTTTTTTATGTGTTTTGCTCACACTTTCCTGCTCTCCCCCTTGATTTTCATAGAGCGTTTCGCCGACAAATAGTTTGCCTAAAATTCCCTTACCACCTTCTATCCTCTTAATGATAGCGTTGATTCGGGTTGTAATCTCCTTAACAGTATTGTACACCTCTTCCTCATTTAACAGCTTACCCAAGGTTCCTTCATTTGAGCCTAGCTTTCCAATAGTAGTACTGATATCAGATAGTATGGTTTTCAGCTCATTAAAAAGAGTGTCATCGGTGAGAAGCTTACCCACAGTACCTTCTCCACTTTCAATTCTTTTAGTCAGATTCCTTAACGATTCACTTGTTTCTTGAAGGTTACTTAAGATCGACTGGATTGCCGTTTTTTTCTCTTTTGTCCCCTCAGCAGTCTCAACAGGCGTGGTAATCATCTGAGTGAGATTCTTAATCCCCTTTGCAACCTCACTCAATTCTGAGAAGAGTTCATCTAAATCTGCAGGAGGAGCACCTTGGAGAAGTTCTCCCATATGTTTAATGGAGTGTTTGTCTGGTGAACCTGGTTTGATCTCGATATACTTTTCACCCAAAAGTCCTTCTGATCTCACATAGACTAACGAGTCTTCAGGTAACCCTAATTCACGTGGCAAGCGCATATAAACTTTTGCTTTGTTTTTTTCTATCTCTAGTTTTTCAACTTTACCTTTAGTTACCCCTAAAACCTTTACTGGGGAATCTTTCAGCAGACCTGATGCTGAATCAAGCTTGGCAGTAACAAGATATCCCTTATCTCTTCCTAAATTCCATTTTTTTACAGTTGCGGTCATATAAATAAGGATGAGAAGTCCAAGAATAACGAATATACCTACTTTTACTTCAGTTGTTGCGCGGGGCATAACTATCTTCCCTATCTACCATAAAGTCTTAGTGTTGTATAAATAAGTAGCCAAAAGCCAGGATAATGATTTCTTCTGATCCCCAACTACTGACTTTTAAATTCTTTTCATCTTGCATCCTGTATCATGAATCATTAATCGTGCATCGTGTCTACTTTAAATCTGGGCTTCAGCTTGGGTGATAGGTCCTTCTGCCTTTCCTTGGATAAACTGTTGAACGATCTCATTTTTGGAATTTTTTATTTCATCAGGTGTTCCCACCTCAATGATCTTACCTTGATAGAGCATGGCAATTCTATCTCCAATCTTATAGGCACTCACCATATCATGGGTAATGGCGATAGAGGTTACCTTAATTTTTTCCCTCATTTCAACAATCAACTCATTTATCGAATCGGCACGGATGGGATCAAGTCCAGTGGTCGGTTCATCATAGAGTAAGATCTCGGGTTCCATTGCAATTGCCCTTGCCAGACTCACACGTTTTCTCATCCCTCCACTGAGTTCAGAAGGCATGAGGTCTTCAATGTGGTAAAGCCCTAAGAGGTTTAATTTCTCAATAGCACTTTCTTTAACTTCTTTTTCAGTAAGCTTAGTGTGTTGGAGAAGACCAAAGCCTACATTCTCCCACACTTTCATGGAATCAAATAGGGCACCAGCTTGAAAGAGCATACCAAATTTTTTCCTTAATTCATAGAGACTTTTTTCTTTGAGGGAGCCTATTTCTTGGCCAGCCACATAGATTCTTCCCTGTTCAGGTTTAAGTATACCGATAATACACTTGATGAGCACACTTTTACCAGTGCCGCTTCCTCCTATCACAACCATACTTTCGCCGTGCCTTATGTTAAGATTGATTCCTCTAAGCACATGGTTGTTACCAAATGATTTATGCACATCGTGAATCTCAATGAGGTACTTTTCAGAGTCTGGCATCATATGAGTGCAGCTAAGCCTCATTTGAACAGATGAAGAAGCCAGAAGTCAGTATGAAGCAAAGATATCTATCTGGTTTCTGGGTGCTGATTTCTAAATTCTATTGTAATTTCGGTGAACTGTCAAAATTACGGAGTATTGTAAATAGTTAAAACAACAGAGCTGTGATGATATAGTTAAATATTAATATGAGCAGACAAGAGAGCACAACAGCTTTGGTGGTTGCCCTTCCTACTCCTTCTGCACCTCCCTGGGTGTAGAATCCTTGATAACAACTTATGATGGCAATGATTATTCCAAAAACACAGGCTTTGAGCAAGCCACTGTAAATATCATTAAACTCTAAGTAATCCCAGGTTCTCTCCATGTAGATGTGAGGGTTGCTTCCCAGAATTCTCACACTAACAAGGTAGCCACCCGCTATACCAATAATGTCAGCAAAGATTACCAAAACAGGCATCATAATAAGTGCTGCCAATAACCTGGGGACGATAAGGTATTTTATAGGGTTAACAGCGAGAGTGTAGAGGGCATCAATTTGTTCCGTGACCTGCATGGTGCCAAGTTCTGCAGCCATGGCTGAACCAACTCTTCCTGAGACCATAAGACCGGTCAAAACAGGTCCCAGCTCCCTCGTCATAGAAAGAGCGACTACGGTACCTACAAATGCCTCTGCATTAAACCTCTTAAAACCAGTGTAGCTTTGCAAGGCGAGGACCGCACCGGTGAAAGCACCAGTGATGAGTACTACAGGGATTGAGTTGATTCCCACTTCTTCCATCTGCTTGAGGATATTTTTAAGATTAAAAGGACGTCGAAAGATAAGCAAAATGCTATTCCACAGGAGCATGGTAATCTTTCCTGATTCTTCGATAAAATTTATACTGAGAGAACCAACCCAGTGGAAAAAGTTCTTAAACATACTGCCTTTAGCTTGATTACTGAGGAATCCCCTCTTTTTTACTAATAATTCTGAAGCTATAGGATAGTTGTGGCCACTATAGTGTAACCGGGTAAATCCTAATATCGAATAACCCTAGCCCAGACCTAACTTTGAAAAGACTAAGTTCTATCACTTATGCCTCTAAGAAATCGTAATGATAATAGACTATCCAGATCAACGTCGCACCAGGACAGGTCAACTATAGTATATCTGAAATTATTATACTTTATAAGTATAATAATTTTATCTGATGTCAGCCACAAAAAAAATGCTTTTCTATCCAAATAACTAAGCACTCAACATGTTTAGATCTTTTATCAAGTCGAATAGGCTTTGATTTCTCGTTCGAATAGATAACATTTCAGAACTATCTAACGTGGTAAACGCAGACCACAAAGATTTTAAATGAATAAAACCGTGAACTGTAAAACGTGATTAGATTTTTCATTCCATCTCTCACATCTCATGAAAAAAAACATAAAATAGTTTTCTGCGGATATCTGCGGATCCACTCTGTGAAATAATAACAGTTTACCTTTAAAATAGCTACCAAAGGAAGTTGTTTTGTTGAGTTAACCCGATAACCATATTTTGTATTTTTCAGGGGAAATCTGCGTCCTAATTTTTATCTCTAGAGATACCTTGTTCGGAATTTTTTAATTTACACCTATTTAAATTTATTGTAGCATTTTATCATTTAACAACTTGAATTTAAAGCATTTGCTTATTCTCATCCAGGAAAAAGATGGACGTTTCAATTATTGTAGTTAACTGGAATACTAAAGAACTTCTACTCGCTTGTCTTAAATCAATCTATGGTACAACCACTGGTTTGGATATTGAGGTCATCGTAGTTGATAATGGCTCGCATGATGGAAGTAGTCAGGCTATAAAAGAGAACTTTCCTCAGGCAAAACTTATCCAAAATTTTGAAAATAAAGGTTTTGCTAAAGCTAACAACCAAGCACTCTCTATTGCTTTAGGACACTACATCCTCCTTTTAAACTCCGATGCTCTCCTCACTGATGGTTCCCTAAAAAATCTTATCAATTTCATGGATAAGACACCTGTGGCTGGTATCGCTGCCTGCCAGTATATCAACAGTGATGGAAGCAAGCAGAATTCCTTCGATAACTTTCCCACCCTTACGACAGAACTGTTAAATAAAACCCTTTTAAAAACCCTTTTCCCCAAGAAATACCCCAGTAAGAAAAAAGAGTACTATGTGCCAATGGAGGTAGAATCGGTAATTGGGGCATGCATGTTAGTGCGCAAAGAAGCCATTACACAGGTGGGAATGCTGGATGAGGACTATTTCTTCTTTATGGAAGAAACCGATTGGTGTTTTCGCATGCATAAGGCAGGGTGGAAAGTCTATCATCTTCCCGAAATCAAGGTCTACCACCTGCAAGGGCAAAGCAAAGAAAAAGATCCTTCAAAGGCATGGATTGAGTATTACCGCTCAAGCTATATCTTCTTTAAAAAACATAGGAGCATTTTTTATTATTTCACTCTTAGGATCCTAAGGGTATTTAAGCTGATAATCAATCTTAGTCTGGTCCTGTTAGGGTTCATAGCCACGCTTGGTCTGGATAGAGGATTAAAACGAAGACTTCATATCTATAGAGATTTACTACTATGGCACCTGAAATGGTGTCCTGCCTCAACAGGATTGAGAGAATTTGACAGTATAAGAAATTATTTGGGACGCAGATGAACGCAGATTATCAAGATTTCAAGTATAAAGAATTAACTGAAAAGATTATTAATATCTTCTACAAAGTATACAACAGACTGGGTTACGGTTTTTTGGAAAAGGTTTATGAGAATGCATTAATGATAGAATTTAAAAAAGAAGGTATTCCTGTAATTTCTCAATCTGGAATAAATGTATTGTATGAAGGTGAAATTATAGGTGAGTATTACGCAGATATACTGGTTGCTAATAAGATAATAGTAGAGATAAAAGCATCAAAACGTTTGATAGAAGAGCATGAAGCACAGCTATTAAATTATCTAAAAGCAACTGATATTGAGATTGGACTTTTACTCAATTTTGGCACTAGACCAGAATTTAAACGTAAGGCATTTGATAATTCAAGAAAATAATTATCTGCGTTTATCTGCGAAAATCTGTGTCCTAATTTTAATATTATGAAAATTGCTCTGATAAGGAAAGAATATACACTCTCCTGGGGTGGAGCAGAAAGCTATGTGGTTCACTTGAGCACGCAACTAGTTGAGAGGGGACATGAGGTTCATGTCTTCGCCAATACCTGGGATTCGCCATCTGATCCGCGCATTACCTTCCACCAGATACCTATGCTTACCTTTTGCTCACCAGTGAAAAACCTCACCTTTGCTCTGCATACAAAGCGTCTTCTAAAGGAGGAGACCTTCGACATCGTGAGTGGCTTTTCTCAAATATACCCGCAGGATATCTATCGGATGGGCGATGGCCTACACCTACATTTTTTACACACCCAATCCCCTTATACCCTGCTGAGATTCCTGAAATATCTCAATCCGCGGCACCTACTCATTCTTTTCATAGAAAAACAGATCTTTAAACCCCAAAACTACCACTACCTCATTGCTAACTCTGAGATGTGTAAACACCACGCAATGAACTACTATCAGGTTCCCGAAGACAGGATTGAGGTTATCTATAATGGTGTAGACGTGGAAAGGTTTAACCCCCTAGTAAGAGAAACCTATCGGTCAAGTATGCGCAAAGAGCTCCACATTGGTGATCAAGATACTGTTATTTTATTTGTGAGCAGGAATTATAAAAGGAAAGGGCTTCACTATCTTATTGAAAGCCTCTCCCTTTTGGGGGAGAAGGCGCACACCGTAAAAGTAGTGGTTGTAGGAAGGGGAAACCCCGAACCTTATCAACATTTAGCTTTAAAATGCGGCATCTCAGACAACATACTCTTTGTAGGAGAAGAGAAGACTTTAGAAAAATACTATGGTGCAAGTGATCTATTAGTTCTCCCCACTCTCTATGACCCCTTTTCTAACGTTTGTTTAGAGGCACTCGCCTGTGGACTTCCTGTTATCACCACAAAAAGTAACGGGGCAGCAGAAATCATTGAGGAAGGCAAAAACGGCTTCATCACTGAAAGTGCCAGAGACATAAAGGAAATAGCTCAGAGGATCTCACTGCTTCTTTCCAAAGAGGTAAGAGAGGAGATGCGAAACCATGCTGCCATCAGTGCAAAAAAGTATACCATAGCGGAAAATGCCCAAAAGACCCTCGCTCTTTATGAAAAGGTCTTTACAAGAAAAAAGGCCCTCTCCTGTTCACATCATGACGGGATCATCATCAACGATGAATATGCACCCCTTCTTTCACAAAACAATCTCATTGATTTCACTACATTGATGCTCTATAAAAATGGTAAGACTGTTAAACAAGCACTGAAAGAACGGTCAACCGTAAAGCTTTCGCTTAAAAGTGACCGCGGTGAAATTGGGGCGTATCTAAAAAGATACCAAGCTCCCGGTTTTAAAGCGTGGGTGGGCTCTTTACTTCGATTCTCCTTCCCCAGAAGTGCAATGGATGAGTGGAAAAACATCCTCACCTTCCACACCCACGCCCTTCCCACCATGGTTCCTCTTTCTGTGGGTTTAAGAAAACATCTTGGTTTAAAAAAAGAATCCTTCTTGCTTACCAGGGAAATTGAGGGAGTAGAACGGTTAGAACACTATTTGCCTCGTCACCTCTCACCCCCCCTAAATAGCTATCACCTTAAAGAGAAGAGATCATTAATCAAAGAACTAGCCCTACATGTGAGGCGTATGCATCTTCTAGGTTTGAATCATCGTGATCTCTATCTGTGTCACATTCTGGTAAAAAAAGATTCATACAACAACTGGAAAATCTATTTTGCCGATCTTCACCGGGTAGATCAGAGAAAGAAGGTTGGCCTGCGATGGAAGATCAAAGACCTGGCTGCACTCAATTACTCAGCAGATAAAAACCTCATCACCAGTACTGACCGATTAAGATTCATCACACATTATCAAGGGGAAAGGAAACTGGATGCTCAAACTAAAACATTCATCAAAAAAATTGTAGCAAAAACTGATAAAATCCGTTTTCATGATCTAAAAATGAAAAAGAAAGCCTCAGCAAAAATGAACTTAGACAAAAGGTGTTAGTTCACTGCGGAGAACACAGAGATCGGGTTCTCCGCAGCTCCCCCGTTAGATAGTAAACCTTATAAAATAGATAATTTATCTAACAGTATAAACTATCTAACAGTATAAACAGCTAACAAAATTCACCTACTATATCAGTGGGTATCTAACAGGGTAAATCTGCAGTTAGCTTAACTTTTGCAATAAAAGGAATCTCAGATGAGAAAAGACTTTTTAATCTTTGGCAGTCCTAAAATCGAGCAAGAAGAGATTGATGAAGTCGTGGATTCTCTTAAATCAGGCTGGATTTCTACTGGTCCTAAGGTTGCAAAGTTTGAAGCACTCTTTAAAGACTATATTGGTTCTAAACACGCACTTGCACTCAATTCCTGCACCGCCGGGCTTCATGTCTCCATGATTGCTGCTGGATTAAAGCCAGGAGATGAGGTCGTCACCACACCCATGACCTTTGGTGCGACGGGAAACTCTATCATCCACAGTGGTGCCAAACCCGTTTTTGTTGATATCAATCTGTCAACCATGAATATTAATCCTGATAGCATTGAAGAAAAAATCACCCCAAAAACTAAAGCACTCCTCCCCGTCCACTTAGCAGGAAGACCCTGCCAGATGAAAAAAATTAAAGACATTGCCCAAAAACACCACCTGTTACTCATTGAGGATGCAGCACATGCCCTAGAAGCAATATATCATGGAGAGAAGATCGGAACCATCGGTGATTTAACTGTATTCAGCTTTTATGTTACTAAAAACCTGGTAACAGGTGAAGGGGGGATGATCACTACTGACAATGATACCTATGCTGAGAAGATTCAAATCTACGGCCTCCACGGTATGAGCAAAGGAGCATGGAAAAGATATTCTGATGAGGGTTTCAAACACTATAAGATAGTATATCCTGGTTTTAAATACAACATGATGGACCTTCAGGCTGCCCTCGGCATCCATCAGTTACAAAGAATAGAAAAATATCTAATGCGACGTGAAGAGATCTGGGAGCGCTATGATGAAGCCTTTCAGCATCTACCTCTTGAAACTCCACCCCCACCAGAGAAAGACACCAAGCACGCACGGCACCTTTACACTATCTTGCTAAGATTAGAAGAATTGAAAGCAGATCGCGATAGTATCCAGCAGGCCCTCTATCAAGAAAACATCGGAACAGGCATTCACTTTATTTCTCTTCACCTCCACCCCTATTACAAAAAGACCTTTGGATATAAACGAGATGATTTCCCTAATGCCGCTTATGTTTCAGAAAGGACTATCTCGCTACCACTTTCTGCCAAGCTTACGGATGAAGATGTGAATGATGTAATCAAGGCAGTAACAAAAGTACTTAAGAAATACAAAAAGTAACCTCCATTGAAAACCACTTATCACCATAAACTCAAATGGATAGTTAAAGAAGGATATCAGAGTATTTTGTCCACTCATACCTTACATCAATTAATCAATCTAGAAGGTGTAAACGAATACAAGATAGTAAGAACTCTCCCCTCCCGAACGGTAAGGTATCTAAAACCATCTTCAACCGAGATCCCAGCCCTCTACCTCAAGGAATATCACTTACCCACCTTCTTTGAGAGCATAAAAACCCTTTTTTTCTCTCCAGCGGAAAGAGAGTGGTGTGCTGCCCAGAAGGTTACACAAAGAAATGTACCTACCTTCACCCCCCTGGCTGTGGGAAAATTTAGAAGATTTGGCTTACTTAAAAAAAACTATCTTATCTCAAAAAGTATCGACAATGCAAAATCACTCAAAGAATATACGCATGATTACTATCTTAGTCAGGCTATTAGTGATGCTTTTGAGAGGAGAAGGGTTACTATTGCTCTGGCAAAATTTGTTAAGGATCTTCACCAGAAAGGAATCTTCCACCAGGATTTTCACTGGGGAAACATCCTCATAGAAAAAGCCAAGCAGGGAGCACTTCACTTTTATCTCATGGATCTTCATCGGGTAAAACTAAAATCTAAATTGACTAATAGGCAAAAGATAAGAAATCTCTCGTCATTAAATACCGGTTTCTATCATAAGTCACGAAGAACTGAAAGACTGAGATTCCTTAAAGCATACGCAGAAGAAAACAAGAGGTGGGAATCACACTGCCCTCGCTTTGCCCGCCTTATTGAAAAGATGACAGAGCAGATGGTGATTAAACTGTGGTACAAGAGAGATAAAAGGTGCATGAAGAAAAATAAACACTTTGCACCTTTTAAGTCGGGCACCTATAAAGGTTTCATCAATCGAGACTTCTATAGTCCTGAACTCCTAGGTCTCCTGCATAATCCTAACCGAGCCTTTTCAGAATCCTTGAGTACCATTATAAAGGATTCCCATACCACCTCCTCTTGCGTTATGCCCATACAGATTGCAGAGAATAAGGTAGAAATCTATATCAAGCGATATAACTATCAGAATATTTTTTATACCTTAAAAAATCTCTTTCGAACTTCCAGAGGTAAAAGGATATGGAAGGTAGCAAACAGCTTTGTCTCAAGAAATATTCTTACCCCTCAACCTATTGCCTTTCTGGAGCAGAGAAAGGGAAGACTTTTAATCAAAAGTTTCTTGATCACCCAAAAGGTTGATCAATCCCTTCCCTTAATCAAACTGATGCAAGAAGGATTATCTTCTTTAACCTCGGAAAGCATTAAAAGGAAATTTTTCCTATTACAACAGGGCGCACATATTTTGAGAAGGATGCATGAGAGAGGCGTTAGGCATGGAGATTTAAAGGCATCCAACATTCTGGTGCAGAAGAGGTTGAATGGAAAAGATCATTTATACCTAATCGATCTAGACAGCGCCAGAATAAAAAGGAAAATAACGGATAAGGATCGAGCCAAAGACCTCGCCCGCCTCAATGCCTCTCTACTCGACACCACAATAGTTTCAACATCAGATCGTCTCAGGTTTTTACACTACTATCTCAACATCCGGAGAAGCAGAGATCAGCAGCTAAGAGGGTATTGGAAAGCAATCTCATATCAAACGCAAAAGAAGCTCAAAAAGGCAGGAAGAGAATTTATCTGACTCAAGCATGAACAAAGGGGAAAGTATTTTACCACAGATGACACAGAAGCTAATTTTTTTACATACCCTATGACCTCTTTAATTATAAATAAAAACAATAAAAATCTCTATTAAAATGAACTCACTGTAATCATCTTAACTATTTCATATCTAATAGTTTCTCTAGGTTCTCTCTGGTTTAGTTCGACAATATGTACCCATTATAAAAGGAGAAGATATGAAGGTTCCACTACTTGACTTAAAGCTCCAGTACGCACAAATCAAAGATGAAATTACATCTG
>Ga0209427_10006460_pt1 | contig 13373 bp, 13 predicted proteins | sample DeeMarSWOR136_30_FD_187465 | JGI IMG/M metagenome (GOLD analysis project Ga0209427, IMG submission 187465) | Marine sediment microbial communities from White Oak River estuary, North Carolina - WOR-1-36_30 (SPAdes) (version 2) | ecosystem: Environmental > Aquatic > Marine > Intertidal zone >... | reverse complement strand
GTCCCCCCAAGGCTTGATCGCCTCCCGAATCCCAAAATAGTCGAAGGAGTCCTTCTTCAGCTCCTTCGATCGGGCCATCACATCTGGACTGACCCGAATGAAGGCACGAAGGGCTGCCCCGGTCTTAATGCTATATTTCCGACCGACCCAGGCCTTTGGAAACAGGGCTAAAACGGCCTTAAAATAGTTTAGGAAAAATCGTTTCCCATTCTGCTCAAATTCCTTGAATCGGTTCGCCCCTCCCAGCTTTTCGATGTTGCTAAAAAGGTCAACCATCTCATCAGCTAATGATGCCTGGGAGACCCGGCCCTTCCCAACACCTAATATTCTGACATCTCCATGGAGAGGGGAGCTTTCCTCTTCATTAAGGCTTCGGATGATGTCATGGGCCAAGGCTTGATAGGGATCCGCGTAGAGCCTTCTGCCGGCAAGGGAGATCAGATGGGAGGGGTTGAGCCTTGTGTGTTTGGCATTGATCGTTACAAAAAGCTCAACCGTCTGGCGAGCGTCCAGCGTATCAAACAGAACAGCAGGGACATCGATCTCGACATCCTTCTCCGTCTGGGCACTGAGGGCTAAGAGCCGATGCTGACCATCCAGGCACCGAAGGATTCCGGGTTCTTCAGGAATTTGAAGCATTCCCAAGTTGGGGTTCTTCCCGAGGGGTGAAAAGTTAAGCTTTTTTTCCGTGATCATGATCACGGCTCCTGGGATGGCAGGTAGATTTTGGGCCTCCTGACAATGAGAATAATACTGGACCAATTCCCGAATCTTCTTTCGGATCATAGGCCTCTGAAAGGCAGCTTCACTCTGGCCAATCCTCTTTTCCAACATCTCCCAGTTAATAGCCGAAATCTTTGGAGCCTTTCTCTTCTTTTTTCCCTCCTCACCGGTTGAATAACTCAATACTTCGAACTTCACAAGTTTCTGGACATCTTCAGACGTAAAAGACGTTTGATAGAACTCGACTCCGAACTGTCTTACTTTATGAGCTGGAACGGTTATCATGACGACCCACCTCCCTTTACTTTAGAAGATCTACTCTCCACGTTCCACTTTCAGCATACAGAATTTATAGATACCAAAATTTTCGCATCTTAACAAGCGATTTTTATCGGCTTCCCCTTGATTTTGGGCGATAGCCGTGCTAATTTTTTATACGTATTTCCAACGTTCAACGTCTTTAAATCATTAGTCTTCGGGAGTGCAGAACGAAAGGGAGATTGTTCATAGGGTTGATTTTGGTCTTCTTGGGAGTTGGCACATTTGTCTCACCTGCTGTATCTGCCGATGCTCCCAGAATGACAAAGGATGAACTCAAAGCATTGGTCGGAAGTCCAGACTTGATTATTTTGGATGTGCGCGCGGGCAGCGACTGGACGTCCAGTGACACAAAAATCAAAGGGGCTCTTCGGGGGGATCCCCGTGAAATCGATTCTTGGGCACCAAAACATCCCAAGGACAAAATCATCGTTCTCTACTGTGCCTGACCCCACGAAGGAACCAGTGCCAGAGGGTGGCACAGAAACTGATCCAGATGGGTTTCACAAAGGTCTATGCCCTTAAGGGCGGGTGGAACGAATGGTTTGAAAATAATTACCCGACAGAAAAGAAGTGAAGGTGCTTCGATGTGGTCTCGACCACCCCTCATCCTCAATGTAGAAACTTCCTCTAAAAGCCCTTCCGACCAGCCCATCGATATTGCATTAACACTTGCCATGGCTGACCTGAAGGCGCAGTTTATAGATGCCGAGAGCGGCTCTGTCCGCTATCAGGCTATCCGCAGCTCAAAAGAGTTCGAACGATATAAAGATCTCACAAGAGGATTGCGATCCTTCGACCTCCGCTCCCTTAAGGATCGGGCGCAAAGGCTTGCCTTCTGGATCAATATTTATAATACGGGGGTGATTCATGGAGTCATCGAATTGGGCCTCGAACATTCTGTCAAAGAGTTTCCCGGGTTTTTCGATCGGATCACCTACGAAATCGCCGGGTTTCGTTTCTCCCTGAACGAGATCGAACATGGTCTCCTTCGTGGTAACCGGAGACACCCTTATCGGCTCCTCAGGCCCTTTCGGGAAAAAGACTCAAGATGGGAGTTCGCTGTCATCCCCATGGACCCACGAATACACTTTGCACTGGTCTGTGGCGCCAGGTCATGCCCACCCATCGGTTTCTATGAAGCTGAGCAGATCGATTTCCAGCTCGAACTTGCTGCTGCGAGTTTCATCAACAGCCCTCAAGTGAAGATCTCATCCCACGAGAGAACCGTTCTTATCTCAATGATTTTCAAATGGTATAAAGTCGACTTCGGAGGGAATAACCGGGCACTTCTTGAAACTCTCCTGAACTATCTTGACGAGGGGGAGAACAAGACCTTCTTAAAGGAGAACAAGGATCGGATCCGGATTCTGTATCAGCCTTATGACTGGAATCTAAATCAATAAAATAAACTCCCTGATAATAATTTGGAACAGGGAGCAATTTATCTAAAAATCCTTCGTGATAGACGTTCTGCTAAATCTGGATTGATCGTCTTGAGGATTTGGTATTCTTGAATTGCCGAGCTTATATCCCCAATCATAAAAGATGCCAAGCCTAAGTTAAAATGTGCTTCTGCAAAATCAGGTTTTATTTCTAGACTTCTGGCATAATGAGTGATAGCCTCTTGAATCTTCCCTTGGCGAATTAATGCGTTCCCAAGCTTGTAGTGCGCTCCGAAGTGATGGTCATTGATGCGCAAGGCTCCAGTATAATATGCAATCGATTCATCAATTTTTCCCATTTCCACTAGTGAGTTCCCTAAGTTAATATGTAATTCTACACTATTCGGCTTGACTCGCAGGGCCTCAGCAAAATGGTTGATAGCCTCTTGATATTTTCCCTGATTGGTCAAGAGGATTCCCAGTTTGTTATGGGCGGCCGCATAGTTTGGATTGATTTGCAATGCTCGAGTATAATGGCCAATAGCCTCTTGAATATTCCCCTGCATAGTACGAGCAATTCCCAAATTGTAGTGGGCTAAGGCAAAATAAGGGTCTATACGCAAGGCTTCGGTATAGTGGTGAATCGCCTCTTGGATCTTCCCCTGCCGGACTAAGGTGAATCCTAAATTGTTGTGAATTCGAGAGTTATTTAACGTCACTTTCAATGTATGTTCAAAGAGAGTAATGCTGTTACGCCAAAAGTATACTTGATTCCTTGTTAAGATTATTAGGGTTAAAAACAATAGGCTTGCGGTTATAGCAAATATAGTCCTTCCATAACGGCATCTCGCTAAAACATCTCTGGCACCCATGGCGGCGATGATAAACAAACCAATGAGCGGTACATAGGCGTATCGGTCTGCCATACTCTGTACTCCTACTTGCAACAGACCGATCACCGGCACAAGAGTTCCAAGATACCATAGCCATCCCACCAAAAGGTAAGGACGTCTCTGTGCGGCTTGAACTACTAGAACAGAGACGCACAAAAGAAGTAGACAGGCCCCTACTACCTGCCATAATGGTATTATTTCTGGATAAGGATAAAGGACGGCTAATTTGTTGGGCCAGATCATTTTATAAATATAGCTCACATAGGATACTAAAATGTTGGAAATCCTCATCCCCAATGGGCACAATTCCAGCGATCCAATGGCTCCTCCCTTTTGAGCAGCTAGAATAGTTAAAAAGCTTGAACCTATTGATAGAGCAAAAAAAGGAATTTTTTCCAAGATTAAATAGAGAATGGATGTTTTTTGATCTCGTGAATTCGCTGTTTTGTTTGCGGACAATTTATCAGGGCCCATCAAATGTTTAAATTGAAAGCGTTCAAGAGGCCAGTAGTCCAATAATAGCATTACAAACGGTAGGGTCACGAGCATCGGTTTCGACAGAAGGCCCAAAATGAAGGAAAGGACTACTAACAGATATCTACTGAGGTTTGGCCGTTTCACATAAGCGATGTATGTCCATATCGTTAGCATCCAAAAAAAAGTACTTAAAACATTCTTGCGCTCTGCAACCCACGCCACTGACTCCACATTCAGGGGATGTAATGCAAAAAGAGCGGCAACCAAGCCACTTTCCCAACGCGTCCCTGTTATTCTATTGATAATCAAGAAAAGGAAAATAGTATTTATAATATGAAGCAATAAATTGGTCAAATGATGGCCGGGCGCGCTTAATCCATAGATTTCACAATCAAAGAGGTGAGATAACCACGTTAAGGGATGCCAATTAGTAGCTTGGAAAGTCGTAAAAGCCCAAAACACACTCTTGAGAGTCAAGCCACCCTGAACATCAAGGTTCTCGGTGACGTATTCGTCATCATCATAATCAATGAATTCATTGTTTCGGATTGGCTCATAGGCAACAAGAATTACCATAATAAGAAATAAGAATATCAAAACCCTTATATCATGACGCCGCGGGGTTGAAGAGGTTTCTTGACGTAAATTACCTTGGGATTCTCTGTTTTTAGCAATCCCTTTAGATCGTACTTTCCTTCTTGACATCTTATATTCTTCTTTTTAATCTAAAATTCAAAAATATCAAATTTCATTAAATGAAACTTCTGCAAGATAAACTGAAATAGAGTCTTAATTGTTGCTAAACCATAAATGACACTTTGTCCAAATTTGATCGAAGATGCCTCATTCATATAGCGACAGGGCACTGGTAAATCACCTATACGAAACCCAAAAAAGGCTGCCTGAATGAGAAATTGAGAGTCGAAAACGAAACCATTCGAATTCTTACGGAAAGGAATATGTTCCAATACTTTCCTTGAATAGGCTCGGTAACCTGTATGCCACTCTGATAGGTTCTGTCCCGTAATCAGGTTTTCTAAAAAAGTAAGGATCCGGTTAGATATATATTTATAAAGAGGCATACCTGAATCTAGACATTCCTTTCGTGTTCTGACACGGGAACCTAACACAATGTCACATATTCCTCTTTGAATAATCTCTCCAAACAGAGGGGCCAGAGATCCGTCATATTGATAATCGGGATGAATCATAATAATGATATCTGCACCTTTCTTCAGTGCCTCATTGTAACAAGTTTTTTGATTCGCCCCATATCCTAAATTATGACCATGAGAAATCACTGTTAAACCTAACCTCTTAGCAATCTCGACAGTATTGTCTTTGCTCAAATCATCTCCAAGTATGATTTCATCAGCAAAACCCTTAGGGATATCCTCAACGGTTTTCTCTAGCGTGCTTGCTGCATTATAAGCAGGCATGACAATGATTACTTTCGACTTCATCAAGCTTCTCCTTTTAAGTTTTATTTATTCAAGCATTATAAGGAGAACTTCCAACGGATTATGATAGAAACCTACAGTTTTTCCCATCTGTCTATGGTCTGGGAAACACGTCTTTGAGCCTAACTCGACCGTAATGGAAGGTTTCTCGATAATGATGTTATTTCTTATGTGAGATGACAACCTTCTCCAAGGCAATTTTATAGCCTGTAGTGCCCAAATCGGAGAGGTCTTAACCCGTTTGCAAATGCTTCACTTGCGTGTTCTAGAAAGGAAATGGCGAGAGGTTCTTCGACCGACCAAATCAGCTGATAATGATGGCTTCTTCTTCAGAAGATTTTTTCCACCCGCAGAGGAACCACCTTTCATTCATCGACCGTATACGCCAGTAACAGAGGCAGACTCGATCACCTTTCCTTCGATGGCTTTCTTAAAAGCAGAAAGGGAGGTGCTGGTACCCAGGTCCAGTTTCTCCACGTTGAGGGCATAGAGCGTCACCACATAAGGATGATCTCCTGTCCCCTTGGGGGGCTGAGGACCTCCATAGCCGATATCCCCAAAAGAGTTCTTGAGTTCTGCTGACCCTGGAGGCATCTTCTTCCTCGATGCTCCTTCCTCAATGGAAGTGACGTCTTTCGGGATATTGATCACCAGCCAGTGAACCCAGTTCTGAGCAACGGGATGAGGGTCAGTGATCGATAAAGCAAAGGATTTCGTACCTCCGGGAACATTCTTCCACCCGAGGGGAATCGAAATATTTTTCCCTCCTGCCCCTGGCATGACATACTGAATTGGTATCTTCTCCTTATCCTTAAACGCAGAGGATGAAATTTCCATGGGCCCACCTCCTGAAACATTTGGAACAATAATGAGTAAGAAAGCGCTAAGACACAACAAAGTTGTCTTTAAAGCATTCACAAACATTCCCTTTCTCTCGGTATGAACGATGTTCTGTCTACCTGAAACGACAAAATTTCGATCAAAAATGAAAAGTCAGTTCAAGCAAAACTATGGTTTGAGGGTGGTGAAAAGACAAGGAACTTTACAATTCGATGCGGTCAAGGAGTTTGATCCCCGTATGATAGCAACAGCAAGCGCTATCGAAGCTGTTGTCGAAGACCCTCTTCTTTCCGTCCTGGAATAGGATGCGAACAAAGCATAATCCCCCGGGCAAATCAGAGGCCCAGGTTTCGATGACGACACCACCCCCCCACGATCTAAACTTTCTATGATAAACCTTATCCCCCACGCGAAGGTAAGTATGCCTCTTGACTTTGGGCTCCGTGCTCGAAGGCCTTTTCGAAACGCCTTCTTCTTTTTTCTGCGGTAGTTTATTCAATCCGCTTCCTCCGACTCAAAGTATATCTCCTTCTCACCATTTCTGCAAGGCGAATTTAAGGGCTGGCCGAAAATTCCCTTTACTTGCGCTCTTCTCCTTTTCTCTCCCATCTCCGATGTATCCAGAACCATTGATCGGGATATTGGCGGATCATAGACTCGAGGGTATGAGTGAAAAGTTGTGTATTAGTCGCTACATCTTTTTTCATATCCCCAGTCTGGACCAACTTCATCGGCTCTTTGATCAATAGAAGATGCTTTTTGAATCCATTGCGAATCATGAAGACCGGTATCACCGGAGCTCCACTTTTTATCGCGAGGGCTGCAAGACCGGGGGCGGTGGGTGCCTTCTTTCCAAAGAAGTCAGCCCAGATGCCTCTACTTCGCTTGGCCCTTTGATCAATCAAGATTCCAACCACTCGGTTCTGCGAAAGGGCTTGGATCACCTTTCGCGTCGCTCCCTTAGGAGGCAAGAACTCAAGGCCTGCTGCTTGTCTTATTCCTGTAACCCACCGATCTATCCTGGGGTCTTTAATAGGCTTGGCAATAACCAAGATTGGGTTTCCGATCACCTTCGACATGAAACCCATTAATTCCCAATTCCCGAAATGCCCGATGAGGAGGAGTCCTCCTTTCTTCTTCTCAAGAAGTTTCAGTGCTTCTTCGAGGCCCTCCACCCTCACCTTTCTTCTATAGCTTTCCATATCCATTTTGGGAATTCGGAAGAACTCTATGGCCATCATTCCCATATTCTGGAAGTTCCTTTTAGCAATGGCTTGCCTCTCCGGCTCGGATTTCTCCTTACCGAAAGCGATGTCAAGATTCTGAAGAGCCACATGACGATGCTCCCAATCCACATAGTAAGCGATATTCCCCAATTGTCTTCCCACCCATAGAGCAAAACCTTCTGGAAGAAGATTGATGAGAAAACTGAATCCCTTGAGGATGAAGTAGATGAAATAAACGATCAGCGACATTTCACGATTCCCCTTATTAATTTTTGCCGAGGGAAATCAAACTCCATTAACCAAATCCCAAACTGCAAAACAATTTGAACTACCTAATGTTCTAATGACCAAACGGTACTTTTCCCCGCAGGGAAAATGCAGGCAGCGTAGAAGAAGAATTGCCGTCATTGAGATTTCGGTCATTATTTGATTATTGGTGTTTGCCTGCCTGCCGGTAGGCAGAGAATTTGGTTATTATTGTATTTATGCTATTCCTCTCCTTTATAGGGAAGAGCTTCATCAATCAGCATCACAGGAATATCATCTTTGATCTGGTAGACCAAGCGACACGATTTGCAGATCAAGCCGTCCCCTGCCTGGTTCAAGAAAATTTCCCCTTTACATTTGGGACAGGCTAAAATCTCCAAGAGTTCTTTGCTGAGCGGCATTTTTGTTCTCCTTTAGAAAGCGAAGCTTTACTCTTAACCTTCAACCTTTCGCCTTCCTGTGTAAGGATCCACTGAACGGCCTCGTAGAGACCTGAGGCGACATGGTTGGGTTTCACCTTCCACTTGTCCCTTAAGTATTCCCACTCCCCTTTCCCGTATCCAGTGAGCACCAAGATCCCCTTTGCCCCAAATTGATGGGCAAATTCAATATCAGCGCCACGGTCCCCGATGACATAACTTCTCGAACAATCGATATCCAAATCCTTCACGGCTTCTTCAACCAGGCCTGTGGCTGGTTTTCGACACCGACACTTCTGTCGATACGGCGGAACCCCTACATCCGGATGATGAGGACAGTAATAGATTCCATCGAGATGGGCTCCTTCACTCTTGAGGAGGTCCTGCATCTTCTGGTGAACCTGATGGATCAGCGACTCCGGAAAATAACCCCTCGCTACCCCAGATTGGTTGGTGATGACGACTGCCTTGATGCCGTGTTGGTTCAGTAATCGAATCGCCTGACCCACCTTGGGGAAGAGGATAAAACGTTCGAGGTGGTTTACATATCCCACTTCCTCATTGAGGGTTCCGTCACGATCAAGAAAGACTGCCCTATGGGACATATCGGCTCACTCCGTTACAGTAAGTCAGCACGCCTTTCCACGTGGCGTAGTCATAATCATTGTAAAATCCGAATATCGAAACTCGAAACAAATTCAAATTTCTAATTTTCCAAATTCTAAAGTCGGTTTGGGTCATTGGAATTTTTGGAATTGGTGCTTGTTTCGCCTGCCTGTCGCAGGCAGGGATTACGTGCTTCGCATTTCGAATTTACATCCTCCTCTGCCTATCACCGCATCACCTTACTTCCCTATCTCTCATTCCATGAATCGGCTCAACTCAAAAAGATCGGGGGGACTAAAACGCAAAAAAGATCGATGGGCCATCCAGTCCCCGATATTGAAATAAAGGCATCTCCTTCCATTGACCGACTCTTCCACCTCCTCGGGGAAATGGGAATGGCCGAGGATGACGATTTCAAACCCTTCCAAAAACTTCCGATGGGCAAAAGCCTTGAAGGCCGGGGGTGGGGTAGAAGGAATATTCACGTGAGACCTTTGGTAACTCATGCTGCTCAGTTTCTTGGCGATTCGACTAGAAAAATGAGGGCCCGAGAACTGGATGAAACCATAAGTCCATCTGTTCTTAAGAATTCTTCGAAAAGCTCGATATTTCCACTGTCTTGGATTTGATAAATCACCATGGGCAATGAAAGCCCTCTTCCCGTCTAACCTCTCCTCAGCTCCATCGGGGTGAACCTCTACGTCCATGTTGAACTGCTCAGAGAATAGATTATGGAGAAAGAAATCATGGTTTCCTTCAAAATACTGAATCTGAATGCCATGATGATATAATAGCTGCAATCTCTCTAAAACGGGCAAGTAACCGCTGAAAGCAAAAGAATCCCCCTTTGATAAAAAATTCTTAAAACCGAAAAAGAATTCGAAAAGATCGCCCAAAATCACTAGGTGGCTCATCCGCTCCTTCTCCGAATCAAGGAATCTAAGAAAATCATCCATCTCTTTGGGCTCCCGTCCAGTGAAGTGGGCATCTGAAACAAAGATCCAGTCATTTTCCATATGAGCCAAGACGGATTCCCTACCTTCCCACACCGCAGTAATTAAAACCCAATCGTTTCATCTGATCCGGTTCGTAGACATTCCTGAGATCGATGAAGATTGGCGTTTTCAGAAGATTCTTAAGGCGCTGAAGATCTAGCCGCCGGAATTGATTCCACTCCGTCACCAAGACTAACGCATCGCAACCAATGGCCACATCATAAGCATCCGTCCCATACTCCACATCGGGAAGGATCGTTTTAGCCTCTCCAATGGCTGCCGGATCAAAAGCCTTCACCTTTGCCCCCATTGCCAAAAGACTCTTGATGATGATAATCGAGGATGATTCCCGAATATCATCCGTATTGGGCTTGAAGGCAAGACCCAAAATTCCAATAGTTTTGCCGCGGAGGTCCCCTACCTTCTCCTTAATTTTATCCACCATCCTCTTTCTCTGTTCTTCATTGACCTGAATGACCGAGTCGAGGATCTTAAATATATATCCTCTCTCTTTCGCCATTCTCGATAATGCCCGGGTGTCTTTCGGAAAACATGACCCTCCATAACCTGGGCCCGGATGCAGAAATTTCTTTCCAATCCTGCCGTCCAAACCCATGGCCCTCGCGACATGATGAACATCAGCCCCCATCACTTCACAAAGATTGGCAATTTCGTTGATGAAGCTCACCTTGGTTGCTAGAAAGGTATTGGCTGCATATTTGATCATCTCAGCGGTTTCCAGGGAAGTAATGACAAAAGGAGTCTCAATGAGGTAAAGGGCACTATAGATATCTTTCATGATGGCGATGGCCTGCTCGCTCTCTGTGCCAATGGTGACTCGATCCGGCCGCATGAAGTCTTCGATGGCCGATCCTTCCCTCTGAAATTCAGGATTGGACACGATGTCAAAGGGAATAGGTTGGACTTGGTTTTCCTGAATCAGTTTTTTCAGATGGCGACAGGTTCCCACAGGAACCGTGGATTTAACAACAACCACTTTGTAACCATCCATGTTTTGGGCAATCTCCTTGGACACTTCTTCCACTACCCGAACGTCAGCAGAACCATCATCGTGGGAAGGTGTCCCCACGGCAATGAAGATCACGAGACTCGATGTCACACCTTCCTGGATGCTCGTAGAAAACGAAAGCCTCCCTTCCCGCATATTTTTTAAAACAAGGCCTTCCAGCCCTGGTTCATAGATGGGAACCTTTCCTTGTTGGAGAAGATGAATCTTCTGATGATCATTATCTACGCAGATCAGATTCATCCCAAACTCTGCCAAACAGGCTCCTGTCACCAACCCCACATAACCCGTTCCGATGACACATATATTCATGATGAACTCCGTTCTTCAAAAACGAAACTAATTGAAATTTATAATGGGTTTATGAAAAATGCAAGATGAAAAAGAATCCTTTGCCTGCTTACGAATAGGTGGAGAGATAATCCTTCAACGCCTCAGGCCACGGTCGTAAGGTCATACCGGTCTCCTGTTTGAATTTCCGGGTATCCAGAACAGAGTAAGAAGGACGGGTGGCCGGTCGGCCCAACTCTCTCGAAGAGATGGGAATGACATTTACTCCCTTTATCCCTGAAAGCTCTAAAATCCTCTGAGCATACTCATACCAGGTGCAGGGATCGCTATTGGCAACATGGAAAATCCCACGGGCATCACGTTCAATCAAAAGGGAGATGGCCTTCGACAGATCGACGGTATAGGTGGGCAAGCCGGTCTGGTCATTGACTACCGAAAGAACCTCCTTCTCTCTCGCTTGACGAAGGATGGCATCGACGAAGTTATTCCCATATCTTCCATAGAGCCATTGGGTTCGAACAATTAGAGCATCCTTCACAATCTCCTGAACATATTGTTCCCCTCTCAATTTAGACCGACCATAAACATTGAGGGGATTGGGACGATCATTTTCGAGATAGGGTTTCTCCTTTTTCCCCTCGAAGATGTAGTCGGTGCTGAGATAGAGCACCCTGGCACCACCTCGGACCGCTCCCAAGGCAACATGTCTCATGCCTTCCGCGTTGATCGCGAAGGCCTTCTCCTTATGCAATTCACATCCATCCACATCGGTATACGCAGCCACATTGACCACAAACCGAGGCTGAAGGTTTTCGATCTTAGCAATCGTGCTTTTTTCTTCCTGAATGTCGATCTCGTCAATATCCCACCCGAGGACCTCATCGGTTTGAAGAGAGGACCGAAGAACTTGCACCAGATCCTTTCCCAACATGCCCTTGGCACCGATCACCAATATCTTTCTCATTTGCCTTTTGGGTCAAGGTTACCGTTAGGAAGCCCGTTTGGTCTAAAGTCAGAGGGTTACGTCAAGTTCTTAAAACCAACGACCTAACCGGGTGACAATACGGGCATCCCTGCCTACCGGCAGGCTTACCCTTACCTTCAGACGAAACCTATTTTCTAAGCAGTCTCAATGTCCAAATATCCAAACAATTTTGAATTTCCTATTTTATCGATTTCCATACATTCGTTCGTAATATTTCAGATACTCCCCTGTCTTGATCTTCCTCCACCATTCCTCATGAGCTTGGTACCATTTAATGGTGCTGCTGATGCCCTCTTCAAACGAGACAGAGGGTTTCCATCCCAAATCTCTCTCGATCTTTGAGATATCCATAGCATAGCGCCGATCGTGGCCCGGACGATCCTTGACAAATCGGAGCAGGGAATGGGGTTTCCCGAGTCGCTCCAAAATGGTCTTTGCCACTTGGAGGTTCGGCATCTCACTCCGACCCCCTATGTTATAAACCTCCCCCTCCTTGCCATGGTGGAGGACCCTATCTAAAGCTCGACAGTGATCTTCGACATAAATCCAATCCCGGACATGCATCCCATCGCCGTAAATCGGCAACGCTTTATCTTCGATGGCATTAGAGATCATTAAGGGAATTAGTTTCTCCGGGAATTGATAAGGTCCGAAATTATTCGAACATCGCGTGATGATAGTGGGGAACCCATAGGTATGATGATAAGCCCTGACCAACATATCTGCAGCCGTCTTGCTCGCTGAGTAAGGGCTATTGGGGGCAAGGGGTGTTTCCTCTGTGAACGCGCCAGTCTCACCGAGGGAACCGTATACTTCGTCCGTCGAGATGTGGAGGAAACGGATTTGCCTTTCTGGAAAAACCTTTCGCACCCCTTCCAGAAGGACAAAGGTTCCAAAGACGTTTGTCTTCATAAAAGCACTGGGATCTTCGATGGATCGATCCACGTGCGATTCGGCAGCAAAGTTGACGATAGCATCCACGCCCTCCCGAATGAGTGCTTCCATCTGGGCCGCCTCAGCAATATCAGCTCTGATGAAATGATAACGAGGGGAACGAGAGACGTCTGCAAGGTTCTCCAAGTTTCCAGCGTAAGTCAATTTATCTATATTGAGGATAAAGTATTCCGGATAGCTCTTTAGAAAATAACGAACGAAGTTACTTCCGATAAACCCACAACCACCTGTCACCAAGATCTTCATCTTCCTCGATCCTTTCTCATCTCTTACTGTCCTCGAAAGCCCAACAATTCGAAATTCGAATATCGAAATTCCTGCCTACGGCAGGCAGACGAAAGAAATCCGAATATCCAAGGAACAGAGTTCGAAACCTGTTCGGGACAATTGAATTTGTTATATCGAATTTGTTTCGAAATTCGGATTTCGTGCTTCGGATTTAAGATTTTATCACCCATCCTTTCTTGACCAATCATATGCGATATCGCTTCCGTGGGGGGGGAGGCG
>Ga0209427_10006459_pt1 | contig 13377 bp, 11 predicted proteins | sample DeeMarSWOR136_30_FD_187465 | JGI IMG/M metagenome (GOLD analysis project Ga0209427, IMG submission 187465) | Marine sediment microbial communities from White Oak River estuary, North Carolina - WOR-1-36_30 (SPAdes) (version 2) | ecosystem: Environmental > Aquatic > Marine > Intertidal zone >... | reverse complement strand
CAAGCATTGGGGTCGGATACACGCTCTATCAGGGAGGGTCTATTCGTGCCGGTGTAAAGGCTGCAAAAGCGAGAGTGAAAATGGCGGAGGAGAATTATCGTTCAGCAGAGGATGAGGTAATTCTCGCAGTAAAGGAGGCTTTCTTTACAATCCTGCAGAAGCAACAGCAGATTGCTCTTGCCGAGGAGGTTCTAAAAAGACGGAAAGAGGACCTTGTGCTTATCAAATTGAAATACAACGCTGGCAGAGAGAGTTCTCCCGCAGTGAAGGAAGCTGAGGCAAATCTATTACAGGCAGAATATGATAAGAAGCAGGCAGAGGAGGAATTGACCCTTGCCCAAATCGAACTCAATCTGCTTCTGGGCAGACCCAGAAGGTCTGAGGTCTCCATAAGCCATCAGGACGAGGACATACAGTTTCCCTCTCTGGACAAATTAATTGAGGAAGCGAAGGCTCAAAGACCAGACATTCGCTCTCAGAGGATTAACACGGACGTGCTGAAAGCTCAGCTTACTCAAGCTAAGAGCACCTATTTTCCAAAAATTTCCCTGTCTTCTTCATGGGGATATACATGGCGGAGTGACGAAACATTCCTGGACCAGCAAGGAGATTGGAGTGCAGCAATAAGCTTCTCCTTGCCTACTATCTTTGATGGTTTTTCGAGGAAGGCAAAGATCAAAGAAGCCACTCTGTCACTTAAAGAACAAGATGTAGTGCTTGTTGAACTGGAACAGCAGATAGAGGAGGAGATTGAGCAGGCTTATTCAAGATGGGAGCTTGCAGAAAAGGTAATCGAGGTGAATGATAAGACTCTACAGGCGGCCCGGGAGATGTATCAACTGACAAAGCTGCAGTATGAGCAGGGCCTGACGTCCTATTTTTTCCTGCAGCAAAAGGAAAGTGATCTTTCCCGCGCGGAGAATAGCTATGTAGGTGCCCTGTACAATCTCCGCGTATACAGCGCCAGGCTGCAAAAGGCATGGGGAAGGAGTGGCTGATGAAAAAATTAATGGTAGGGATCATATTTGTAATCATCGTTCTGGCGGGATTCTTCTATTTGCGGAACAGAAATGCCAGCAATTCGGCTCAGCCAAATTTTGAGACGGCCAGAGTGGAACGGGGGAACATAGAGATTAAGGTGCTTTCCACCGGGACCATTGAACCATATACCAGAGTGGAGGTCAGCTCATCCGTCAGCGGAAGAATCGACAGGGTGGAGGTGGACGAAGGAGACATAGTCAAGGAGGGTGACATCCTTGCCTGGATTTCGAGCGAAGATAGAATCGCACTTCTGGATGCGGCACGTTCTGGCCTAGAATCTGCACAGAAGGAGAAGGATCCAGAGGCTATCGGTGAGGCAGAGATGGCTTATGAAATTGCAGACAGAGCCTACAAGCCGGTGCCTCTTACTAATTCAATATCCGGCGAAGTAATAAATCGCTCCTGTGAGCCGGGACAAAACGTTTCCACCCAGAGTATTCTCTTCGTGATTGCGGACAGACTTGTCGCACGTGTGGAAGTGGATGAGGCAGACATAGGCAAGATAAAATTGGGACAGGAGACCTGGATCGTGCTGGATGCTTTTCCTGATGAGCGGTTGAAGGGAAAGGTGTCCAAGATTTCTCGTGAGGGCAGACTGGTCTCGGACGTGGTGGTCTACGACGTGATGGTGGATCCTTTGAAAGTGCCGCGCCACTGGGCCTCAGGAATGACGGGTAACGTAGAGTTCGTCTCAGCAAGAAAAGATGGTATACTCGTGATTCCAAAAAGTGCGGTGAAGGAAAGAGAAGGCAAAAGCTTCGTCATGGTGTTGGAAGGTGAGCCGGCACCCCGGAAGATCGAAACAGGCATTAGTGATGGAAGGTTGCTTGAGGTGACCCAAGGATTGGAGGAAGGGGATACAATAATCCTGAGTGGAATAGAAAACAACTCAAGACAACGAGAGCCTGGCCAGGACCTAAGACGAATGATGAGGGGACTAAGATGATTGAACTTAAAAATATCAGCAAAACGTACAGCATTGGCGATATAAAGGTCCCGGCCTTGAAAAACGTCTCGTTCAGAATTGGAGACGGCGAATTTATCGCCATCATGGGGCCTTCGGGTTCAGGCAAGTCCACCCTTCTTAATATCTTGGGTTGCCTTGACGTTTCCACAAGTGGAGAATATCTGTTTGACGGCATAAATGTGAGCGAATTCTCCGAGTCACAGCTCGCCCGGATACGGAATGAGAAGATAGGCTTTGTCTTTCAGACTTTCAACCTGCTGCCCCGTTTGAATGCCTTATCCAATGTAGAACTTCCGCTTATATATTCGGGGAACCACAATAAACGAAAAGAGACGGCGGTCAGTGCACTGCGGGCGGTGAATCTAGAAGATAGGGCTCATCACAGGCCGAGGGAATTATCCGGCGGACAGCAGCAACGTGCTGCCATAGCCAGAGCACTGGTAAACGAACCGTCGATAATTCTGGCGGATGAACCGACGGGTAATCTGGACTCCAGATCCGGCCAGGAGATAATGTCAATCCTGACTGAGTTTCACAGGCAGGGCATTACCATAATTCTCATAACACACGACGAATCGGTAGCATCTCACGCACAAAGAACCATACGTTTGAAAGATGGTGAGATTATAGAAGACCAGAGGGCCTCAGATAGAGAGGAACTTAGCCAGACTTCTGTGCCGCCACGCAATGAGAAGAAGAAGAGAAGGTTCTCCCTGGCTGAATTGATAGAGAGTCTGACTATGGCAGTATCCTCTATCTTTTCAAATAAGCTTCGCAGTTTTTTGACCATGCTTGGAATTATTGTGGGAGTATCGGCTGTGATTGCGATGATAGCTATAGGTCAGGGCGCCAGCGCTCAGATTACAGAGCGTATCAGTCGGCTGGGGGCAAATCTCTTGATGGTGCGACCTGGCGCTGATCAACGTGGCCCCGCCCGATCAGCCAGCGGGAGCCGTACCTCTCTTATTTTTGAAGATGCTCAGACCATTGCTATACAGTGCCCCTCCGTTGCCAAAGTCGATGCAGAGTTTTCCAGAAATGCTCAGGTAGTTTACGGAAATAAGAATACCAATACGACGGTGGACGGCGTGACCCCGAATTATCCAGCAGTGCGGAATTTTCCGGTTGAGCAAGGTTCTTTTTTGACTGAAAATGACAACCGATTTATGCGTCGGGTAGCAGTTCTGGGGAAAACGGTGGTGGGAGAGCTTTTCGGTGAAGAGGATCCCATAGGACAGTATATAAAGATCCAGCGGAGTATTTTTCAGGTCGTCGGGGTTATGAGCGAAAAAGGAAGCAGCGGGTGGAGGGATGAGGACGACATCATCTTTGTTCCCCTCAAAACCGCACAGAAACGCTTATTTGGAGTGGATTACGTGTCAACTATTAACGTGGAGGCGAAGAGTGGGGATGTTATGGATAAAGCATCAGCTCAAGTCACATCTCTTCTCCGTGAAAGGCACAAGATTAGAGAGGGCCAGGAAGACGACTTCAATATCAGGTCTCAAGCAGAAATCCTCTCAACCGTGCAGGAAACCGGCCAGACGTTCACCATGCTTCTGGCTGGGATTGCCGTGGTAAGCCTTATCGTCGGAGGGATCGGGATTATGAATATTATGTTTGTATCCGTTACCGAGAGGACAAGGGAAATAGGCATCCGCAAGGCAATTGGTGCGCAAAGACGGGACATTCTTAGTCAGTTCTTAATCGAGGCAATCATCGTGTCGCTGGCCGGCGGGATAATCGGCGTTTTCTCAGGAATCTTGGCTAGTAAGCTTATGAGTCAGTTTGCCGGATGGCAGACCGTCATCACGCCTATCTCCGTGGCTTTGTCTTTCTCATTCGCCCTGGCAGTAGGGCTCTTCTTTGGGTTCTATCCGGCACGCAAGGCATCCCTTTTGAATCCTATTGATGCTTTGAGATATGAGTAGCAAGAATGCGACGAAAAACCGCAAGTTTTTACCAGAATCGGTGTCATAAATAATGAAAAGAGGTAAAAGAATGATAAACTGCAAAAAGGTCAAAAAGAGTTTGTTGTCCTTCTTAGAGTATGAATTGCCTGAAGAGCAACGGATCCAGATGGAAAAACATCTAAAGATTTGTCCTCACTGCTCTCACCTACTGGAAGAGTTTTCTCAACTTTGGAAGACTCTGGAATACCATGATAAGATTCAGCCTTCTCCATATTTTTGGACAAGACTGAAACAAAGGACAATCGAATATGAAGAGGGAAGGAAGCCTGTTTTTGGTTGGCTTGCTGGATTGGTCGGTTGGGCTCGCCCAGCAGTCGCAGTTGCTGCCTTGCTTTTTTGCATTTTCCTGGGTTATTCTTTAGGAGATTTCCCGCAGCCTGTCAACGGCCAGACGGCATATCAGGGTGATGAGCGTGTGATTGCTCTGGAAGAGTTTTTTGATTCCTACAACCTGGACCCCTCGATCGGTTTACCAGTAGGTTCTATTGAGGCCACCTATCTGGATATGATTTCAGGGGAATAGGAGGCACTTATGAAAAAGAATCTAATCATTTTGTTCTTGGTGCTTCTTACCATAATCAATATTGCCGCACTAGCAACCTTTGCCTATCATCGCTTTCATTTTAGAAGAGATTTTCCCCTAAGGGGCGGATCCGATAGGCAGGCTGATCGGCACATGGATTTCATTAAGCAAGAACTTAATTTGAATGAGGAGCAGGTGAAAGAATTTGAATTCCAAGCTGAGAGGTTTAAGCAGGAGACAAAGCCGATTCTTGATTCACTCAAGGCTAAAAGAAAAGACTTGATGGATGAAATAGCTGCTGAGGAACCTAACGAGGATAGACTGGATAAACTTACAGAAGAAATTGGTGCCCTGCAGGCTGGGCTGCAAAAGAAGACAATCGTGCATCTGCTGGAAGAAAAATCATTACTAACTCCCGAACAGCAGCAGAAGTTTTTCTCTCTCTTGAGGGAAAGAGGAGATCACGCAAGGATGCTGAGAAACCGCGGAAAAGGGATTGGAAAAGGGCTGAAGCATCCTGATTTTGAGGAAGGGAAATAAACATGAAATCAAATGAAATCAAAAATAATCATATCACCACAGATGACCTGGCATTTTCAGCCTATTTGAAGATGAAAGGTTGTCATCTCATCAAATCAGATCAAAAGAAATCAAAGAGCACCTTCATTTTTGACATCGGAGCCGAAGATGCAAATTCGCTGAAGGTGGAATTCATTAATAGTGAGTTCTTGAGTTTTTACAATGAACTCAGAAACTTAAAGAAGTTAACCGTGAACTGACTGGAGGTATCTAAAATGAAAAAGTCTTCAATCATAGCAAGTATCATTGCGCTGGTGGTTCTTGTTGGGGTTCTGGTGGGCGCGAGCGATGTAGTGTTGGCGGAGGGGCATAAAGGTGGTCATCACGGAAAAGGCTTTTGGGCCGATCTGACCGAAGAGCAGAGAGTGGCTGTTCAGGAGAAGAAAAAAGAGATGCGAAGCCAGGGGGCTACCCGTGAAGAGATTCATTCCGCAGTAGCCGAGATGCTTAAAGGCTACGGAATTGAGGTGCCTCAGGACTGGCATGGGCCTATTGGTTTCCGTCACGGAAAAACCGGCTTCAAGGCCAATTTGACCGATGAGCAGAGGGAAGCTATTCGGGAGAAGAAAGAAGAGATGCGAAACCAGGGGGCTGCCCGTGAAGAGATTCATTCCGCAGTAGCCGAGATGCTTAAGGGCTACGGAATTGAGGTGCCTGAGGACTGGCATGGACCTAAGGGTTTCGGTCACGGAAAAGCCGGCTTCAAGGCCAATTTGACCGATGAGCAGAGGCAAACTCTTCGGGAGAAGATTAAGGAGATGCGAAGTCAGGGTGCTACCCACGAGGAGATCCGGGCTGCGAAAGCTGAGATGCTCAAAGGCTACGGTATCGAGTTGCCTGAGGACTGTTATGGACCTGTTGGTTTCGGTCACCGAAAAGCCGGCTTCAAGGCCAATTTGACCGAGGAGCAGAGGGAAGCTATTCGGGAGAAAGTCAAAGAGATGCGAAGCCAGGGTGCGACCCGCGGGCAGATTCACGATGTAGTAAATGAGATGCTTGAAGGGTATGGTTTCGAGTCACCTGAGAACTCTGAAAGCACGTCTTCCGAAACGGCATCCGCTGAGCCTCAAATTCAAGCTCAGAGCTATCCCAATCCTTTTAACCCGGAGACCCAGATTTCCTATACGCTGAATGCTCCGGAGATTGTGCAGATACAGATTTACAACGTTGCTGGACAGGTGGTGCGCATTTTTGATATGGGATACCAGCCAGCAGGCAGCTACAGCGTGCGCTGGGATGGTTACACCGAGAATGGGAATCCAGCAGCAAGTGGGGTCTATTTATACCGTATTGAGGCTGGCCCGCACGATGTGACCAACCGTATGGTTCTGCTCAAGTAAACCACCGTTCCTCTGAACCTACATCCATTCGTCGGGGGTGACCGAACATTGCGGTTACCCCCGACTTTTTAACCGGTTAGTAATGAGGTATAAAGATGAGTTACAAAAATATTACTGCCCTAAGCGCCAAAGCACTTCTTCTGTTAACACTGACCACCTCTACTCTATTGACGGGCTGCAACACTCAGGAGGTGCAGACTAACTGGTCTGCAGAGCCTGTGCAGGTGGACGGTGAAATGACGGGATGGGACGGCATAACCCTCACTTATTTTGAGGATTTCGGTGCACAACTGGGTTTGTCCAATGATAACGAAAAACTCTACATTCTTTTCCGTTTCAATAACCAGGCGTGGGCACAGGCAATTCGCATGGGTGGTGTGACTCTATGGCTGGATAATTCTGGAAAAAAGAAGAAAGACTTCGGCATCCGTTACACCGGCGGTCTGTCCCTTTCTGAGTTGCAGAAGATGAGACCTTCCGGTAAGGGTGGGTTCCGGGAGACCTTGACGCCAGAGCAGCAGCAGCGCCTTCAGGATATGGAGAAATCCACAGCCGATCAAATTACGGTCATCGACAAAAAAAGCAATCAGGAAATAACCACGCGTGCCGATGGCTCTGGCGGCCCGGCTGCTTGTTTTGCCTCTCCCCAAGGTATCTACACTTACGAATTCAGCATTCCTCTGCAGAAAAACGATGTTTTGGGTTATGCCATCGGCGCGGAACCGGGACAAATCATCTGTCTTGGATTGGAATGGGGCGGCATAAGTAAGGAGGATCGGCAAAAGATGATGGATAGAATGGGCGACGGTCGAGGTGCCGGACCCCGGGGTCGCCCCGGCATGCAGCCACCCGAAGAGGAGGAACTCTGGGTAAAAACTCAGTTGGCTTCACCACCATCAGGATAGGAAAAGGCGATGCGGTGGTTTTCTGAACAGAGGGCGCGGTGGGCTGTGGTCCTTTGTAGTCTGGTTATTCTTTTGCTATTATTGAGCTCCTGTGCCACCGTGCCTTCTTCTCGAAAATATGTGGGGCCGGTTCTTGATTCAAAGGGTCCAATTGAGGAATCCTTCCCGTCCTTGTGGGAAAAACGGACCGTGTACCTGGGGACAGGGGTCGGGGGCCGAAGTCCATTGAGGTTTATTAACCCCCGGGCTATGACTGGCGGACCCGGTGGCGGAATCAGCGAATTCCCGCTTCGTATAGCTGCGACCCTGATGGATTCGTTCCTGATTGAGGCTGGCTTGGAACATTACGCTGACCTGGTTGAGATGACACCGGAGGAATGGGCAGAATTTCGCCGTGCCTATTTTCAAAGGTACGATGTGGAAAACCATCTCCTCATCTGGTGTGAACTGCAAACCTCCTGGACGGAACTCTATCTGGATCTTGACCGCTGGATTATCTTTATTGAAGACGATGCGGTAAACCAGTATGAGCCTGTTCAAATATTGGAGGAACCTCAACCCATTCGCCAAACGGTGATGGACAGATTGCCAGAATTCCAGCCCCAACAGAGAGGGCCGAGATGGGAAGTCCATCGAAAGACCTTGATGCTTTGCTTCCCCAAACGAGATTTTTACGAAAACCCCATTCTATCCGAAAAGGTGCGATTCTTAAAATTGGTCTTTCAACAAAGTGATGATGAAAAGACGAGAGCGGAAGGAACCTGGGTCTTCAAAAAATAGGATTACCTTAAATCGAGTAGCAAAGAAGGATTGTAATTGAACATCCCATGGGGCGCTGGACAAAAAGGATACGAGATCCTCTTCCAATCTGTCACCCCAGCTTCGCCGCGGCTAACCTGCACGATTTTTCTTGACTTTTTGCCAAATGGGGTTACATTCAGGCAAAAATCTTCAAAAGCTAAGATGCGTCTGGAGGAAAAAAAATGAAGAAGGATTTTTTAGCCATTCCGGATTTTACCACAGAAGAGATCAAAGATGTATTCAGGTTAGCCTCGGGTATGAAGTCTGGAAAAACTAAGCCTCTCCCATTGAAGGACAAAACCGTTGCTTGCATATTTTATAAGCCTTCTTTGAGAACCAGAGTGAGCTTTGAGGTGGGAATTGGGCAGTTAGGAGGCAGATCGCTTTACATTACAGGAGACGAGATCAAGTTAGGAGAAAGGGAATCGGTCTATGATGGCGCCAAAGTTTTATCCAGATTTGTGGATATGATCATGATTCGAGCTTTTGTTCATGAGGAGGTAGAGGAACTGGCGAAACATGCAGATGTTCCGGTAATCAATGGTCTCACCGATCTGTTCCATCCCTGTCAGTTGATGGGGGATATGTTTACCATCATGGAAAAGAAAGGGAGAGTCGAAAATCTGGTCATTGCCTATTTGGGAGATGGCAACAACGTCGCTAATTCCTGGTTGAATGCTTCTACTCGTTTTGCCTTCGATTTAAGAATTGGCACTTCCCCGGAGACCTTGCCAGATCAAAAGATTTTGCAAAATGCCCAAAAAAGTGGTTTAAGTCAGATAATCATAACCCATGATCCGAAGGAGGCCATTAAGGATGCAGACGTGGTCTACACTGACGTCTGGGCGAGCATGGGACAAAAGCATCTGACTGAGCAGAAAAAAGAATTTCTCAAAGAGTTTCAGGTAAATGAAAAGTTGCTTGAGCATGCCAAAAAAGACTGCATTGTCCTGCACTGCTTACCCGCCAACAGGGGAGAGGAAATAACCGATGAGGTGATGGACGGTCCGCGTTCGGTGGTTTTTGATCAAGCGGAAAATAGGCTCCATATTCAGAAGGCTATCATGTTGAAGCTTTTGGGCTAGAAAGAATTCACACGTTTGTCGGGCATGTGATCACTCTCCGCATTTTGAAAAGAGAGTAGAAGACTAGAATATGACCTCACCCTGTCCCTCTCCTGAGAGGAGAGGGAAGAAAGGATATCCCTTCCCCTTGTAGGGGAGGGTCAGGGTGGGGTCTTCTAATAATGCAAATCATAAAGAATTCCCTTGACTTTTTCCATTTTTGAGTTATAATTTTCTTAGGTTACCATAAAATAAACATGAAATTTGGTCAACCCCAACCCTCGAAAAAAGGAGCTCAAAACCCCCCTGAAAAGAGGTGAGAAGAAGCGGGCTAGACGATAACAAAAACAATAGCATTTAACTTTTAGGAGGAGTCATGAAAAAATGGAGCTTTGTTTTATTGGCCATTTTTTTTCTCACTTTGCCTGCTTTTGCTCAGGTTGATACGGCTTGGGTAAGTAGATATATTGGTCCCTATGGCAATGATTATGCAAATGCAATTGCGGTTGATAATGTAAAGAATGTCTATGTTACCGGCGCGAGTCAGGGTTCTGGAGCAGGATATATCAATGACTACGCTACCGTTAAATACGATTCTTTAGGCTCAGAAAAATGGGTTGCTCGGTATAATGGCTCGCCAACCCAAAACCGGCCAGATGAGGCAAGGGCAATTGAAGTTGATGCAAATGCAGTTTATGTGACCGGGTATATTAGTTATCACATTTCTGAAGATTCTTGCGATTACTGCACAATAAAGTATGATAAAGAGACCGGAGATACCATCTGGCTGAGAAAATATAACGGGCCGGCAGATAAATGTGACCAAGCATATGCAATTGGACTGGATGGTTCGGGTAATGTCTATGTCACAGGTAAGAGCAAGGATGCTGTCAATGGTTTTGATTTCCTCACCATAAAGTATAGCCCGGCTGGTGTCGAGCAATGGACCGCCCGATACGATAATCCTAATGGTCATGGCTGGGACATGGCCTATGCATTGGCCGTTGATAATAGCGGTAATGTCTATGTTACCGGTCAAAGTTATGACCTAACTACTTATTATGATTGTGTAACGATCAAATACAATTCCTCAGGTGTCGGCCAATGGGTGAAAAGGTATTCTTATGAAGGAAATTGGACAGACGCAGGAAATGCAATTACGGTCGATGATGCGGGTAATGTTTATGTCACTGGGCGCAGTGTCAGCACTACTACTTCTTGGGATTATGCAACGATAAAATATAATGCGGGCGGTACTCAGCAGTGGGTAGAAAGATACCATGGTATGGCAGATTATAACGATGAACCAGCCGGAATTGTCCTTGATAATTTAGGGAATATCTATGTCACTGGTAAATCTGGCATTGGTCCACTCTATGAGTATCAGTTTGCAACCGTAAAGTATACATCCAACGGCGCACAAGAGTGGGTGAAGACATATATTGGGCCAGCAAATTTTAGCGCCTGGGCTAATGCGGTTGTCGTTGACAATCAAAATAATATCTATGTGACTGGTCGTGATTATGCATCTGACACTACCACCGACTATGTTACGATAAAATATTCGCCAAATGGCACTGAGGAGTGGATTGCTCGGTACTCGGCTGGCGTGCCCCAGGGCGATGACTGGGCAACTGCTATTTGTGTGGACCAGGACAACTATGTCTATGTGACAGGCTGTAGTTACGGCAGTGGGGCAGACTGGGACTATGCCACCATCAGGTATCTGCAGTTTTTGTGCGGGGACGTCAACAAAGACGGGGTGATCAATTCGGCTGACGTGGTCTATTTGATAAATTACCTATTCAAAGGTGGTACTGCCCCTGATCCGATTCAGACCGGAGATGTCAATCTTGATGGGGTGATTAATAGCGCTGATGTCGTCTATCTGATCAACTATCTGTTTAAAGGTGGGCCACCGCCGTGTAGCGAATAACTCGATGGTGGGGGGTCGATCTATCGACAACACGCAAAAACAAAGTTCGTATGAATGTGCGTCCCGCAAAGTGCGGGACGAGCATACGCATTTTTACATTCCCAAAACCTCCAGTTTATTAATTTTACTGGGTCAAAGCCTTATTAAAGGCGATCCAGAAGGGATCGATTCTTGGATGTTCCAGGCCTCTTTCCCGGTTGTTCTCCACTAACAAAATCCCTTTCTCTTCGGGAATCACTTCCCCCACAATAGAGGAGGGGATGTTTTTGTCTTTCAGTTTTTCCACCACCAATTCAGCCTTTGCCTCCTTGCAGGCTATGATTAAGGTTCCCTCGGAGATGGAGCTATATGGATCCATATCGAACTTGGAACAGATTCTTTCCACCTCATCCAAGACTATGATTTTATCCTTTTCGATTCGCATTCCCACGTTGGAGGCTTTGGCTAACTCATAAAGTCCTCCCCAGATTCCGCATTCTGTGGCATCGTGCATGGCGGTGACTCCATTTTCTCTGGTCCCCACCTCCACAGCGGTCAAGGCATCCTCCACCACCGACATCTGATAGAAGATCTTCTCCGCCCTCTGGCTGAAATCTTTGCCGAAATATTTTTCTATCCTCTCTTTGAAAGCCACGGCGAAAATTCCAGTAGCCTCGATCGCTGCCCCCTTGGTGATTATAACCTTGTCGCCCACCTTGGCCATCTGCGGCGATACATATTTCGACTTCTCCCCTATACATATCACCGTAGCACCCCCAACCATGGGATAATTACATCCATGATAACGGGCAGTATGTCCGCTTACGATGCTCATTCCCATCTTCTTGCATTCCTCACTGACCACCTTCCACATTGTGAAAAGCTGGTCTTTGGTCATGCTTAAGGGGAGGTTCAGATCAATTGAGAGATAACTTGGCGCAAGTCCAGAGGTTACTGCATCCGAGGCTAAGATGTGAATGGCAAACCAGGCGGCCCTTTCGAATCCGTATTCGGGTACAATAAATACCGGATCTGTTGTGGTCACCATCACCTTATCCTCTCCTAAATCCACCACTCCAATATCCACCCCGTGTTTTGGACCCACCAGAATGGATTTGGAGCCGGCTCCCAAATTAGGATAAATCAACTCATCGAAAATCTCTGCTGAGATCTTGCCCACATCCGGAAGCTGATTTTCCTGATTCTCTCCTACCATAAGCTTTTTTCCTTCATTAGACATCTTTCCTCCTATCCCTAAACTTTTCGCAGTTTGCTTATCCCTTTTGGTCAAAAAATCAATAATTACTGGAATGTTTCCAAAATAACATTATGTTTCAGCTCGTCATTGCGAGGAGCGGAGTGACGAAGCAATCTCATTGAATTTCAGCTGTCCAAGGATTGCTTCGTCCCGATTTAATCGAGACTCGCAATGACAAATTATTGTAACTGTATTCAAGAAACGATACACTACTATGAACAACAAAAAAACCGCCAACCTGATCTACAGGATGACGGCAACAATCTTTTTGTTTCCCTACGCTGGCATTACCCAGATCAGGTATTAAGGGTTTGATCTCAGGCCCCTTTTATGGTGAGTTAATCGAACCATAAGGGACCACCCCTAACTATGTCTTCTTACTACTGCATGAATGCCCCGCCCTTCTGAGCTAAAGCATTCACTTCTATTAATCTATACTAAAATCAACTTTTGTCAACAAAAATCTACCCGAAGCATCGGCTTTGGGATCCATCCCGAAGGGGACGCCGACCTTTCTTGACTTCGGGAAATCCTATTTTACGGGCATCGAAAAGTTGTTTTGAATCATTGATATTTGGCAACTTCAAGGATACTTAAAGCTTTTGTTCAGAAAGAAAGAGGATAGCTGGTTGAAGTAAAGGAGGTGAGAACCAAAAGAGTTCCCGAGTTCAGCCAACTATCCTCCTCAAATATTTTCATCCATGTAATTCTTCTTAATTTTCTTATCGGCATATCCTTAAAATACATAATAGAGAAAAACCTCAAGACAGATCACCAGACCAAATCGAGTATTCAGTTCGAAGATTTCTTGTTTTTTTCTAAAGATTGGACTTTTCAAAGTCGATTTCCTCTTAGTGTGCTGGGAAAGTAAAAAACCCGGTACGCGCCGTCAGGTTTAAAGAGCAAAGGAGGTGAGAACCAAAATGAGGAGATTTTTTCTCCTTCTACTTGCTTTCTCTCTGATCATCCTTTTTCCAGGCAATGTCAATGCCTGGGATGTTTGTGAGACCT
>Ga0209427_10006458_pt1 | contig 13378 bp, 9 predicted proteins | sample DeeMarSWOR136_30_FD_187465 | JGI IMG/M metagenome (GOLD analysis project Ga0209427, IMG submission 187465) | Marine sediment microbial communities from White Oak River estuary, North Carolina - WOR-1-36_30 (SPAdes) (version 2) | ecosystem: Environmental > Aquatic > Marine > Intertidal zone >... | reverse complement strand
CCAAAGCATTTGATACGTTTGCATGTTCCTACGACCTTGTTCACTGGACGAAATGGCAGGGGCCGGACCTTGTTGCACCTTCAGAGCCGTACGACAATACCTACGCACACAAGCCCTGGGTCATCAAAAATAACGGTATCGTTTATCATTTTTATTGTGCCGTCGGCGACCAAGGCAGAGTCATTGCGCTGGCCACATCCAAAGACATCAAATCAAAGACCGGCCAATAGTTTTACAACCTCAACGCTCATGAGAAAGGCCGAGCAATTATGCCCGGCCTATTTATGCCCTTCGTTGAAGAAGGACTATCATGTCAGCTTTTCACAGTACGTCGAGAACTATTTTTCCAACAAGCGGCAACAGAATTTCCAGTTTCTGATATTATTATAAACTTTAATTACCAGTTGATTCGGTCCTTCTTTGAAAGTTACCTTCACACGATCATGATCCGGAAACGCACCGCGATCGGTCCAGCTGTCAAGGATGAGCTTGCCGTTAAGCCACGCCCTGCCGGCATCGTCCGTGCCGAATCCCAGCAGGGCCTCGGTCTCTTCGGGCATATCGATTTGTGCCCATGCATAACCGGATACCTTTTCTGTCGAAGGTTCATGACGCCAGAAGCGACGCAGGTCGATAATCCCTGTATAGGCTCGATGCGTGACCCATTCGTAATTTTTGCCGTCTATATTCACGACAGGCTCGAATGTTTCGAGGGAGGGCAGATAATCCCGTTCAAAAGCAGCCTTTGCCTGGTCCTCACTCGGCACTCCCTCAGCAGCCGGAATAGGCCCCAGTAACAGCCATTCCTTCATAAATTCGCCCTGAACAAGGCCCGGATATGCTATAGAAGCTGGATTGGCCTCTTTCACATTCGCCGCTGGATCGTAGTCAGCCTCGAATATTCGGACCGAAAATTCCCATTCGAAAATGCCGTTTTGAACCTTCAATATCAAATCGTTGAGACCCTTACGCAATGTCACCGGCACAAGCGCCTTGTCCACTTCCAGGTTCCCGCCATCCCTATCCTCGTGAACGAGCTGGCCGTTGAGCCACACCTTGATCCGATCGTCGTCCCCGATAGCCAGCAGCACCGGCGTATCTTCTTCCATCTCGATCTGTGCACGGGCATAAGCATCAGCAAAGCCGTGATAACCATACAGCCAGGCAAACTCTATAATCTCCGCACCCGAACTATACTTTTCCCAGTAATACAGCTTACCGTCGATGGAAACGACCGGCTGGAAAGTGTGAATGTCGAATTCTTCCCGATCGAAAGCAGCCGTCTGACTTGCACCGTCTGCGAACATATCGGCATTACTTACGCTGCCATCGAATACAGGGATAGGCCCCAGCACAAGCCAGTCCTTCAAAAACACTCCGGGCTTGAATCCCTGATAAACCACACTGCCCGGGTCGATCTTCGCATACCAATCCTTAGCCTCATCGGGTGACTGATACAATCGAGTCGGTATCAGATTTTCGATCAGTTCCCGCACCTCGGCATCCGAAAACTTCCCGTTGAACGTGATACTCGAATAGGCATCCGTCGGTGAATCCAGCATATAAATCCGGTAATCCGGCAACGGCTCGAAGCCGATCTGTTTGAATAATGCGTCTGACGACCATAGCTTGCTGCCGGTATCGTCCGTTAAATCCGAAACGGCGGTCAGGATAGCAATACCTACTATTCTTCCGAGTGTAGAGACATCGTGAACTTTGAACCTGTTTTGGCTCATATAGTTCGGAAACCAGCGCAAGCCGGCCTGGTTGGACATGTTCAAAAGCCCCGAAATATAATGATGCACCGTCCGCCCCTGAGATATAGCAACACACCGACCGTCGTTCGTACTGCAGAACACCACATACGCAGCTCCATAAGGACTCACCTTATCCGACAAGATTACACACTTTTGTTCTTTAATCCAATCGGGCTTGCTGCCTAACACGTATGTCTCGACCTGTGCTGAATCGGCCATCTGTTGCGGGGTGACAGGAGTAACACCCTCGGTGATAATGACCTCGGGCTCTAATGGAGAGCTTTGCCCGGCCAGTTCCGCCAGGTTCCAGGAAAAACCGGGGGCCTCTACGGTATTCGAGGAAATACGCCGAATCTGCTGGATAGTCCATCCGTATGCGACGGATTCGATTTGTTCGATCGTATTGTCATCGACGTCAACTTTAAAGATATGATAAGCATCCGTCCCAGGCCAGCGGAGTTTGAACACTCTAAGCCATCTCCCGTCTGCAAGTTGTTCACGGCTTTGTTCCTCGATCGGCGGTAGATTCATCTTGTCCATCGAGCCCTGAAAACTCGCGGAAATGCCCAGGAATTCCGCAGGATTTTCCGGGAGGCTGAATTCTTCAGTGATGGGTTCACGCCGAATCTCAAACTTCCCGTTATCCCAGGCCTCAGTCATATAAACCGCTGCTCCGTCATAGCCGATGGCAAAGATAAGCTGAGCTTCCTGCATAAATGCTCGAACAAAATACCCCGTATCAGGATCATACCAGATATGCTCCTGTATCACGGACGCCTTATCTGCAATTTCGGTCAATTCCAGCGTATACCACTGGTACTCACCGTTCGGTTTAAGTGAATACACCGGAAGTGAAGCATGACTGGAAAACCACCCTCGCATAAACGCCAGATTCTTGCTTAGTACAAAATTGGATTCTATCAGTTCATCGAGTTTTTTTGCCAGATCCGGAGCACCCGTATTCGGATACAGGGTAATTTCATGGGTGATGTGGACTATATTGTCACCCGTAAAGAATGTTTGTTCGGCGGCACAGGCGGTACTGATGAAAATTGAAAAATTTGGTGACATGTGTTTGGGTTTGCCGGAGATCTGCCATCTCACAACGGCAATCCCAACAATTAAAAATAAAACCGCGGCAATGCGCATGACAGGACTTTTCATAATAATTCTCCATATATTCGGCTTTGGGGTAGCCGATTTTTGTTGTTCGGAAATTTCCAGTGCCTGTAAAACATTGCCAAGAATCCTCTCGTGCGTGTCGGCCGTGGCCTCAAAGCGCAGTTTCTTGATGAGCTTCTTCATATTATCTGCTTCTCTCATTTCAATACCTCGCCGTTAAGCATTGACCGCAGTTTGTCCAGTCCGTATCGGTATCGACTTAAGGCTGTCTTAACGGACACATCCTGCAATTTGGCTATTTGTCGAAATCTCATCTCACCGTGCACACGAAGTACAACAACCTCGCGCTGCTCGTAAGGAAGATGAGTTATCGCCTGCTTCAATTTTTGCAGTTCTTCTGTGCATATCACTAACTGAATCGGGCTTTTTGCATCTGATGTCATTTGTGCAGCTTCGCTGACTGCGACACTTGGCCTGCGTTTTTTCCGGCGGATGTAATCACGCGCTCGATTAGCGACACAGGTTGACAAATAACCTTTTAGACTTCCACGCAGATGAAACTGGTCCACGGATTTTACAAACGAGATGAAAACTTCCTGTACAATGTCTTCCGCAGCACTGCTGTCGTAAAGTAGGTTCGCTGCTAACGTTAGCAAATCAGCAACATATTTTTCATAGATAGCTCGAAAAGCCTCTCGGCTGCCGCATTTAAATCTCCATAAAAGCAATTTGTCTTCGAGCATCTGAAACTCACTTAACTGATATCAGTACAATCGATTGTCACTAATATAACGATGACAGACTATATTTTACTCTAAATTAAATAACTTTTTTGCCGTATTCTGATTTCCAACCCCAAATTCCCGATTATTCCTGCAGGATTGCATAAAAAAGGCCGAGCCAAACCGGCCCGGCCTATGTAATAAACCTTATTTTCGCTTGGCAAATCTACTTCGGCAGATTTTCCTTTGACACCTCTTTAACACTTAAATCGCCGTAGATAACGCGGTATTTTTCCGCTCCTTTCGGGCGATACCAGAAGATTGCCTTATCAGCATCGCCCAGTTTCACACCTTTGCCGGCATAGGTATACTTGCCATCGATTTCTAATGTTTGCAGGAAGAACATCGCTCGTGGAAATATTATTCCCACTTTTTTTCCTACTTCTTCGTCTGAGAGGCCCGATTGAACAAGTTTTTCTCCAAGCAGAGGCATCGTTTTCATATACTGTTCCGTGCCCACTACCTCCGGAAACTCACCGTCCAGCAACAGCTTGGCCCAGATACGAAGGCTTTCGATGAAGTCTTCCTCAGTGCCTTTCGTAAAGTCGATGATTTCAGTCTCCTCTAACTTATACCCTTCCGGCACCTTCATACTGACCTGTGACTCATCAACGTGTTCATCAAACTTGAAATTTTTCAAAACCACAAAAAACTCTCTTCCTAATCGGAGTTCTACCCGTATCGGAACAGCCGTCTTGGGGTCGGCCCATATCTTCAATTCCTGATTATTGTTGCCCCGGCCTGAAAATCCAATAGCTTTTTGGCCGTCGATTACCTGCTCACCAAGCTCTTTGACGTCAGGACTGTCTTTTAACTCCATAAGGACCTCACGGACAAACTCTATGTAGCCTCTTGTCATTTCCTGAAGCTTGCCTTTTATGTCAACGTACACCGCTGTTTTGTCGACGTCATTGAGCGCCAACATTTTTCCAGTCTCCATGTCAATGATTTGGGTCATGCCGGGTAAATTTGATATGGTCCTTCTAATTCTTGTACCAACAACTATCTCGTGCATGACCGGGCTGTCTTCTTCTTTACCTATTTGAAAGTCGAAAATCACAGTCCTTGCCTTGAGAATCGGCTCGATGACATCGGCAAAGGTTGGAGTTCCTCCTGTGAATGAATGTATACCTATCAGCACTGCGAAAATTATCACAGCCGCAGCGGCAACTTTTGTTATCTTACTTTTCATAATTATTCTCCTTATATTAAGGCCTTCGCCTGCTTTGCTCACAGCTTTAAGCCTTGTGTTCTGTTCCTGAATAATTCGGTTCATAACCTCATCTTCAAGGTCACTTTGGGCCACTGTAGCACCGTTCTTAACCAAGCGGCTTTGAAGGTTTGTTATCTGTTCTAACTCATCCCGGCAGTTCCGGCATTCCTTGAGGTGTTTCGTGACTTCCTGTTTTGCAGATTCCTCCAACAGTCCTTCAAGATAAACGACCAAAAGCTCTCTACATTTTGCGCAATTCATTTTACACCTCATACACTTCTTCTTTCTGCTGCTGCAGCGAATCACGCAGCATCACATAGGCCCGTGACAGTGTTTTTGTTACCGTGCCCAGCGGCATTTCAAACCGCTCGGCGATCTGGTTGCACGAGTGGTTACCGTAATATCGCAGCAGAACAACTCTCTTGTATGTCTCAGGCAGTTCGGCGATTGCCGCCTCAAGTGCGTAATCCTGTGACAGTTCCGGTTTGCCGGCTTCTTCCGAATACGAACGAACAACCTCTCGCTGGCGGCGGACTTGTTCCTTTCTTTGATGTTCCTTCGCCACGCGGTCGCCGATACCGAGCAGCCAGGGGAAAAACGACCTTGCCCTTTTGAGCTTGTTCATATTGAAGTAGGCCCGCACAAGGGTCTCCTGTGCAACCTCCTCGGCGCTGTCCTTGTTACCTAATTTCCCGGCCAGGTGTGCCAGAAGGACCGACTGATAACGCCGCACAAGGTAGCGAAAATCATCCGGATGGCCATCCAAACAACGTTCAATGTAATATTTATCAGTCTCAGCCATAATAACACCTAAAATAATCCTTAAGGATTTGTGTTCTCAATATATAGTGCAGGATACACATTTTTTGCGACACAAAAAAATTAAAAAATCGCTGTGAAATCAGGAATTTCCATGATTTGCCCCACAAAAAGCGCATAAAAAAGGCCGGGCGAATCAGGCCCGGCCGATTATGGATTCGCCGGTGACCGCTATTGGCTACTTAGAGCGGCCACCTCTTCGGAGGTAAGCCCATAGTTGTAAATGCGTACATCATCGATGAGGCCGTTCCAGGAACGACCTGGTTGTTCGGCGTTCTCGCCGATATACACCGGATGGTTATCAATATGTATCCTTCCGGATGCTTTTGAGCAAACGTCCACCTTCCCGTCGATATACAGGCAAATCTGTTGCCCGTCGTATGTCCCCGCAACGTGGTGCCACTGATTGTCGTCGACTTCGATATCTCCAATGATATTGCTAAACATAGAACCGGGCACGTTAAGACCGGTACACGCAAATTCAATTGCTGGTTTTCCGTAGCCACGCTGCAAACGCCACGAGGTGTTACCTTTGGTGACAATGCCCTGAAATTCTCTCTCGAAGTTGTCCACCATTATCCATGCCGAGAGTGTGATTTGGTTCCTGATCTCGAAGTCAGGTCCGGTGCCGATATCCACATAGTCGCCCTGTTCGTCGAATAACAGTGCGTAACCTGTCACACCGTTTGCCCAGCTCACATTGCCCATAAGAGTGCCATGATGCTCATTGCCGCTGGAATCGGCTGTAATTTCGCCCGAGCCTTCATCCATCTTCCACCAGCCTAAGAGACTGCCGGTGTCGAAGCTCCATACGTCACCAAGCGCAACCGAACCATCCGGTTGAGTCTCATCTACTCTCCAGAAGTACGTCACACCTGTCTGCAGAGCAGGTGTTTTGACCCTGGCCAAACCTGAGACCTCCTCAAGGAGAACCAGCTCGTCGGGATCGGTGCCGAAGTAAACCTTGTGTTCAGTGACATTGGCGCCGGGCATCCACCTCAGTTCAAGTTCGTCGGTTATAAGTCCGCCCGTACCATCCGGAGGCTGCGGTCTCACGGCAATCGGTTCCGGATTGAGCTGTGTGGCTTCAAGCTCGGCCAGTAGACCGGCTGTCACTTTCTTGGTTGACAGGTCTCCGAAGATGACTTTGTATAAGCCATCATCTTCACGCCACCGCATCAGAACCGCATTCGGAAATTCCGACGTGACCTGATCGCCGTAATATGCGGGCTCTTTGTCTTCAATAACCAATCCCGTATAGAACCGAACAGCCATCTGGAGGAAAAATATCTTCTGAGTATCGGGCCACATGGCATTTCCACCGAATTTTGCTCTCAGTGCCTCGCGAAGTTCTCTGCCAATCGTCATTTCTGACAAATCAGAAGGATACCTCCCGCCTGTTTGCTCGGCAAAGAATGCTAAGCCCTGCAGCGTGCTTTTCTCGTCTGCCGTTATCACGACATTAGATTCATCCTCGGTTATATCCGGAATGAAATCGTTGGGATCGACCTCGATATTCCATTGATACTCGTATGTGACTATATCGATCAGCTTTTCATCGTTCTTTGTGAATATCTCGATTTCCAGCATCACAGGCAAATAATCCTCGGTGTCGGCCCAAAGGCGTGCGACAACTCCTTCGACTAATTCACCCGCAAAACCCGAAAGCACACCTTCTGCGATTATCGGGTCGTGACAGGCAATGCCTTCAACCTCAATGCCGTTGATAATACGTCGTCCCAGTTCTGTGTCGTAGTACTTTGTGGCCTTCTCGACCATCTTTCTTGGATCGCCATTTTCTCGCGATATCTTTTCGAAAAGTGCGTCGGTCACCGTCATACGCAATTGAGCCTTTTCCCTGGGCATAATGGTAACGGTGCGTTGTTCCTTCGTCGACAGATACATCTTCGAGTTTAACTGCCCATCCCTGTATGAGTCAATACGCATACCGTGTTTCGCAGAGACCCGGATTTCGGCTTCCAGCTCTCTGTCTTCACCTCCCTCGATCATCCCCGCCAGATTCATTCTCATAAAGTACGCGAATGTCTTGGCCTGGTTGACGTTGTCCAGAACCTCGGCCCAGACAACACTGTTGCCGGTAGGGATAACATTCAGCAGAATCAGTGTTGCCACTATTATCACCGCAGCAGCGGCCAGTTTTGTAAGAGGATTTTTCATAATTGTGCTCCATTTTGCAATAGTGTCACTTTGCTCAGATGCATAAGAGCGGTCAATGACCTGGACCACTTGCTCTTGGCGCTCTGTCATATCCGTTTCAATCTGTGCAAAGAATTTCGTCAACAAAACATCTTCATGTTTTAATGCGCGCGCATATTCCCGGCAGCCTGCACATTCCTCTAAGTGTTGCTCAACTGTTTGTAACTGGGATTCAGACAACATTCCTGAAACAAGGTCTGCGATTTTCTCTTTTATATTGTCACATTCGCTGTTCATCCTGGCACCTTTCTGTCAGGAATTTATGCAGTTCTTTTCTTGCCGTTCTGATTCTCTGACAAGCTCCCGAGTGGGAGATGTTCAACTTTTCAGCAACAATTTTGGCATTCTTTTTGTCAAAGTAATACATTACAAGCGGCATTCGAAGCTCCCGGGGCAGCCGTCTTATCGCCTGCTCCAGTTCATGGTTTTCCTGATTTCTGTGTCCGGCTTGCATCGGTTGCTCACTGCCAAGCGGCTTTATACGTCTGCGCCTCCGCAGGAAATCGATGCAAAGATTTTTCGCAATCTGCAATATCCATGCCTCGAACTGCTCGCCCCTGCCAAGTTTCTTTATCTTTTCAAGGCCCTTGAGCATAGCATCCTGGGCAATATCCTCGGCATCGTGGACATTCCCCAAAACACCGAGACATAGCGCGAATACATGCCTGTAATGCCTGTTCACCAGCACCGCATATGCGGCCGTATCGCCGTCTATGCACGCGCGAACTACTGTTTCATCTAAACGATCATCCAATTAGGAGCCCCTATATTTGGTACCATAAGGTAGACGAATACCTGATGCCTTAAATGCAAAAAAATGGGTTTGTTCTGCCAATATCTGCAAATGATAACGTTGTAGAGGTTTAAGTTCAAAGAAAATGCCACGTCCTGCGCAAACATACCTCCTCGCAAAACCAATAAAAAAACCGGGCCAAATAAGCCTGGCCGGAATGTGGCTCTTGTATATTTTTTATAGGTATTATTTTACGGCCTTGCCGTAAACTTCAACTTCGATATAGTAGTTTTCGTCGCTGCCGGTGCTGCCGTTGCTGTGCAGACGCACATATCGGGCGACAGTTCCCTTGGCATCGATAAGTTTGCCCTCTGCCGTTTCAGTATAGTGCATATCCTTGCCGACCCCAAGACCCAGAGAGTTGTCAATATCATTGTTAAACAGCGTTTTGACATTCGTAATAAAATCGGGCTCATCGCAAACCTGAACAGCTACGTCAAAAAAAACGACTCCCTCTTTATGGTAGTGCCAGATGACAATGGCAAATATATTATACTCGGCCTCTAAATCGATGGTAACATGTTGTTTCAGCCGCCCTAACTCGACAAAGCTGCCGTCAGCAGCCTCTTTATCGCCGTCGGTTATCATCTCTATCTCACCGATGAAGGGCTCTTCATCGGTACTGAAAACGGGTTTTCCAAGGGCCACATTCTTTGTCCCAACAGGTACATAAAATGGTGGCCGAGGCTTGCCCAAAGGTTTCTCCCAATGGGGCACCTTGAGAGGTTTCGGAGTACCCACAAACATCGGTTTAGGCAGTTTGATTTGCAGGGGAGTCATCTCGATTTTTGGGGTGTTCGGATCTGCTTTTTTAACTTTATCACTTCGTTTCTCTTTCTTTTCCTCCGGTGTTTGTTTCGTTCCGTCTTTTACGTCCTTGCCGTAAACTTCCACCTCTATATAGTGGTTCAGGTCATTTTGGGTATTACCCTGGCTGTACAGGCGCACATAGCGACCAATAGTTCCTTTGGCATCGATGAGTTTGCCTTCGGACGTTTCGACATAGTGCATATTTTTCCCGGCACCGAATTTCAAAGAATTGTCAATGTCATTGTTAAACACGGTCTTTGGTTTGACGAAATTGGGCTCGCTTGAAATCTGTACAACTACGTCGTAATAAACACAGGGATTTTTATGGAAATGCCAGACTACAATCGCGTATATGTTATGCTCGGTCCCGAGGTCGATGGTGATGTGTTGCTTAAACGGGCCTAATTCCACGTAGCTACCGTCAGATCCCTCTTTGTCCCCGTCGGTTATCATTTCTATCTCGCCGATAATCGGCTCTTCATCCGAGCTGGCTGCTCGTTTCCCGAAAGCTACATTTTTCGTCCCCACCGGCGCATAAAAGGGCGGCCGTGGCTTGCCTAAGGGCTTCTCAAGGCGCTCTACCTTGATATCCTGAGGTGTACCAACGAACATCGGCCTCGGCAGCTTGATTGGCAGAGGCGCCACTTCGGGACTTATTTTAGGTTCCGGCGTGGAGACCAGCTTAGGTCTATCGGTGCCTCCTTCAGAGGAATTATTAGTTGTTACCTTTATCTTTTCTGTTTGGGGTAAGTTGGAAGCATACATATTCTTCAGTAAATTATCTCCGGCTACATCCTGAACCCTCAGATCGCCGTAGATAACGCGATAAGTTTCTGAACCTTGGGGGCGATAACAAAGAATTGCCGAATCGCTATCACCAAGCCTTACACCTCCACCGACATAGGAAAGCTTGAAGTAATCTTTGTTGGAATTAATTCTTTCAAAGTACTTCAGACCCCGTGACAATTTATTACCCAATGACTGCATCTGGTCTTCAGATACAGAGACGTTATTTTCCTCGATATATTCTCGCAAAGCCTTTTGTAACGGGCGTAATTCGAATACCGAAGGAAATTCGCCACCTAAGAACTTGGCAACGGCCTCAAGTCCTTCAATCATGTCTTGTTCAATGGGGTCCAATATTTGTTTAAACGCATAACCCTGTGGCGCCTTCAGTTCAAAAAGGGATTCATCAAAGTCCACATCGAATTCGAACTTGCTCATAGTAATTTTTTGTCCAATCTTCGGATGGATCAACTCGATTTGGATGGGAAGGCCTGTTTGGGCATTGGCCCAGATGGTCCAGTCATTATTCCTACCGGGCACATGGAAGCCTTTTGCTTTTTGACCCTCAATCCGCCGGTCCCCAAGGTCTTCAGCATCGAATTTATCCGGCATGTTCTCAAAGGAACTTAAATGCCTCAAAAGGTCGAAATTCCTCCCGAATTCTATACCCGGCGATATTTTTTCGATGGCTAACTTTTTCTCGGGATCAACGGCAAGCATTTTCACCGGGCTTTGGGATAGGTCAAATATCTGAACGTATCCACCGGCATAAACTTCACGCCTCTGTAGAAGATTGAGATTCATAACATCTCTTGTTACAGCAGGTTTTCCTTCATATTGCGAGGTAACGGTACAGCTATAAGGCCGGAAATCGCGCACCTGTTCAAGAACATCAGCGAAGACTATACTGCTCGAACCATCCATCAGGTGTATTCCGACAAGCACGGCGATAATTATCACCGCCGCTGCTGCAAGTTTGCCTATAGGGCTTTTCATAATCGTTCTCCATAAAGGCCTTGTTCCGGTTTGGATGCGCTCCTGGTTTTCGTTAAAGGCAGAAAGCATTTGCCCTCGCAGACTTTCACGATGCGCCGGATTTGGCATGTCATCAATATTAAGCCGATTAACGATTGTCTTGAAATCATCTTCATTCTTAAACATTTCATACTTCTCCTTCAAAAGAGGCCTGTAAATGCTTTCGCAACTTTTTAAGAATCCTGTGTAATGTAACACGCACGGTTGCTTCCCTGGTGTCTAAAATTTCTGCTATCTGCTCGAACTTCAGGTTCTCGAAAAAACGCAGTGTAATGATGGTTTGGTGCTCTGGCTTAAGTTTCATAATAGCCGCATAAAGCCTCGGCCAATCCATCTCGGTAGATAAGTCTTCGCCGTTGCCGGCAGTGGCCCTCATGGACCTCACAGCTTGTTCCAGAAGCCGTTGACGGCGCGATGACTTTCTTATATATGCGTTTGCCTGGTTGGCTGCTATGGCGTACAGCCAGTTTCGAAAGTCTCGTTCCGTTCGGCCCTCGAAGCTGCGAATCCCGCCGGCCACCTGCAGAAAAACCGCAGAAGTTACGTCTTCTGCCGTCTCCTTACTGAACAGCCGGTGAACGCAAAATCGAAAAATCCGCTCATAATAAAGCTCATAAAGCTGCGACAGGGCCTCAGCTTCCACATGGGCACGCTGTACAAGACCATCTATGTCCGTTCGCTCAACGCTTTTTGCCATAGCACCAACCATCATCAATGATATAATTGCGCGACAAGCCCTTATGTTACACGAATTTACAAAAAAAATCCCCAAAATTGACCTTGAAACTCACAATAGAGGGCAATTCTCATGATTTCAAATATATTCTTGACAACACCCACCCTTATCAATAAAGTAGCTCTTTCGTTCTCCCCTTATCGATGCCGGTATGGGGATAAAAACAGGAAAATACGCATTTACAGTTTTGAAAAGAAGGAGATTTATAAATGGCAACAAAGGTTGCAATTAACGGATTCGGACGAATCGGTAGGGCTGTCGCAAGGATTATTATGCAGAGAAAAGGCGATTTGGACCTGGTCGCTATAAATGACTTGGCCGACGCAAAGTCTCTGGCGCATTTGTTCAAATATGATACCGTCATGGGAAAATGGGACGGAACGGTCGAGGCCGGCGAAGGAAAATTGGTCATCAATGGAAAAGAAATAAAAGTTTTATCGGTTAAAAATCCCGCCGAGTTGCCCTGGAAAGATATGGGCGCCAAAATTGCCGTCGAAGCGACGGGTATCTTTCGCACTAAAGAATCGCCCAAGGGCGGCTACGCCGACCACCTAAAGGCCGGTGCCGAAAAGGTCGTCTTAACTGTCCCGGCAAAAGATGATATTGATGCTACAATTGTTTTGGGCGTTAACGACGAAATGCTTACCGGCGATGTTAAATGTGTCTCGAATGCAAGCTGCACCACAAATTGCCTGGCGCCTGTGGCAAAGACCTTAAACGATGCCTTTGGTATCGAGCAGGGCGTTATGACTACCATTCATGCCTACACAAACGACCAGAGAGTGGCCGATATGATACACAAGGACCTTCGTCGTGCCAGGGCCGCCGCCGTGAATATGATCCCGACTACTACCGGTGCCGCAAAGGCAATCGGCAAAGTCGTCCCCGAACTTGACGGCAAACTTGATGGCTTCGCCATTCGCGTTCCTATTCCCGTCGGAAGTATCGTCGACCTCGTGGTTAATGTCAAAAAGGACGTTACCGTCGATAGTGTAAACGCTGCAATAAAGGCAGCCGCCGATGGTCCTATGAAGGATATCCTGGTCTATTGTGATGAACCAATTGTGAGCAGTGACATCGTCAATGATCCTGCTTCCAGCATCTTCGATTCGCTCTGCACGATGGTCATAGACAGGACCGTCAAGGTCGTCAGTTGGTATGACAACGAATGGGGTTATTCCAATCGGACCGTTGACATTATGGAAAAACTGGCGGCAATGTAACCGCTGATAGTGTTTTGTTTGGGCGGATAAGGAAATGGCAAAAAAAACCGTTGCTGATATTGATGTACAGGGCAAAAAGGTCTTG
>Ga0209427_10006457_pt1 | contig 13379 bp, 11 predicted proteins | sample DeeMarSWOR136_30_FD_187465 | JGI IMG/M metagenome (GOLD analysis project Ga0209427, IMG submission 187465) | Marine sediment microbial communities from White Oak River estuary, North Carolina - WOR-1-36_30 (SPAdes) (version 2) | ecosystem: Environmental > Aquatic > Marine > Intertidal zone >... | reverse complement strand
TGAAGAAAGATTCTTCAGGTGTTCGGAAAGCCCTGTGTATGCCTCCTGCCGGTTCTTTTCTATATTGCGGACATGAAGTTCAAACTGTTTGAGTGATTCCGATAAAGGATTGACCAGACCCCGTATGGCCTCCTGTCTCTTGCCAAGGTCGCCCTTTGCCTCCACGAGGATCTTGTCAAAGGTCTCTTTGGCCAGTTTCAGGAAGGCGTTTGTGCTATTGTCGAGGGTATCGCCGGCCACGGCCTTGAAACTGTCTGTGAGCTTTGCCTTTGCCTCCTCAAGAAGACGCCTTTCCTCCTCCAGCCGCTGCATTGTCTCAACAAGCTGTGTTTCAGCCTTCACCCTCGACTCCTGTTCAGATGCGAGCCTGGACCTTATATTTTCAAGGTCCCCAGAGCTTTTCTGTATCTGTGACCTCAACTCGGTCACTGTTCCTTGAACGCGGCCGGCTGCGATCACCCATCCCAGTATACCGCCCACTATGAGACCTGCTGCGACATAAAGGATATAGATCATCATTCGTCCTCCGATTATCAAAGAAAACTATCTGATTCCCCTATATCCGTCAAGGAGTTTCGCCATTGTCCTCCTTATATTGAGCTATGACGAAATCAGGTTGGGATTTTGGGTCACTTTTTTTAGAGGCTAAAGGTTATAAAATAGAATACCCGCCTGCCAAAGCCCTGTTTCGGTGATAATGCTCTTTAGTTCATACTTCATGACTTGCAGACTATTAAGCCTTTATTACCTATGGGCATGGGCGGGCAGGTCGAACAGGGAATTTCGAATTATGAAGTTTAGACTTTTTAGATATTCGAGATTCTGAAATCGTTATTCGATATTCTTTAACGTTTTATCTTAAAAAGATATCCCCATAGGACATTAACCAGGGTATTTACGAATTCACAGGACTATTTCAATAAGAAAAGGGCCTGGTTCAAGGAGCCCGCGGTTGATGGCACGGGCAAGTTCCTGCGCCGTGGTCACGGAGACTGCCGGCACACCGAACCCGCCTGCAATCTTGACCCAGTCAATATCAGGCCCTATCAGATCGGTAAGGGCGCGTGCCTTTATCCCCGGACTCTTGATCCCGGCCCTTTCAAGCTCCATCTTCAGGATCTTATATGCGCGATTAGCGCAAAGAAGTGTGGTTATATTGATACCCTCCCTCGCCTGGGTCCACAGGGCCTGGACCGTATACATGGCGCTCCCGTCCGCCTGAAAGCTGATCACGGGCCGGTCAGGGCATGCGAGGGCCGCCCCTATGGCACATGGCATCCCGTACCCTATAGCGCCCCCTGATATTGAAAGGATGGTATGGGGAGCCAGACCCGCGGTGAGTGAATAGTAGCCCATCGAGGTGGTCAAACCCTCTTCCACTATAATTGCCCCTTCCGGCTGTAGTGCCGCAAGTGTCTGACAGACCTTGACAGGATCCAGATCTCCGTCAGGCATGCCCGGATGTCCGGGGGCATCTGCCTTCCTTTCCTGCTGCCGCTTCTTTTTTGATGATTTCAAGATGTCGATCAAAAGCCCCATTGCCTCAAGTACATCCTGTCTGCCTGTCCCCAGAAAGGCCTTGGCCTGGTCCTCCCTCAGGATCCTGCTTATACCGCCAGGATACCCGAAAAAAGCCATGGGCTCCCTTGCGCCAGCAAGGAGTATGCCTTCATATCCCGACAGCCTCGATACCGCATGCTCCGGGAAATAGGGTATACGCCCTATGTCCGGGAGTCCGGCCCCGCGTTCTATAATGCCGGGGAACGTCTCCGCCAACAGATTGCAGCCTGTTAAATCCTGGATCTCTGCCGCATACATAAGCCCTTCTTTCCTCAATGCTCTCTGCCCGAGGAGCATGGCCGTCCTGTCATGCCTCATAAATAGTTCCGCCGCCTTTTTGACCTCTGACTCGTCCACCGTATCAAAACATCTCTCAACCGGCTTAGGTCTGCCGCCTTTGCATAGGGCGAGCTGATGATCATGTGGAACTATCAGACTGGCTATCCGCCCCCCTAAGGCGATTGAAACAGCGTTTGCCACATCAAGGGGCAGGTCGGATGGACTGCTGTTAGTGCGGGTCCAGCTCGAGACCGTGGCGCTCAGGCCCTCAATATCCATGGCCAGGGGCGGATCGGAGCCCCTGTGCCAGGTCGCATGCTCTCCGATTACATTAAAGACAGGTGTGCCGGCCCTCCGTGCGTTATGGAGGTTGGCGATCCCGTTGGCGAATCCCGGGCCCAAATGGAGGAGGTTCATGGCCGGTTTTCCGGACAAACGGCCGTAACCATCCGCTGCCCCGGTGCATACCCCTTCAAAGAGTCCCAGAACCGCCTTGATCCCGGCCGCCTTATCAATTGCCATGACAATGGGCAATTCCGTTGTGCCGGCATTCGCGAAACAGATCTCAATCCCCTGGCTGATTGCGCTCTCTATAAGTGCCTGTGCTCCGTTCATCCTGTATCTCCTCTCTAATTATTAATGTCCAGACACTCCTCTCATCTCTAATATGTCTGGGCAATCCCCGTCTATTAGATGAAGAATTCTAAAAAAATATTCCAATCCGCTCGGGGATCGAACCCTACAAAACCATTTTAGGAAATCTTTCTGTAGGGCCCGGTCGCCGAACGGGCCACACATACAACTAAGATATAGGTTACTGACCTCCCCTTAAATTACTTCATAACTCCCTTGATCCCCTCTTATTTTAAGAATGGGGATAACTTATCTATACTTAGGAGGAGATGTGACACAGCATCTTGATCCTGCATCCATTTGTCTTCGTCATTTAAAACAATTCTGGATTCCCCGCCTGCGCGGGGAATGACGTTTGTATTGAAGCTCCGCCTATCCCAGGCTTGATTATGCTTAATGCTGGAGAATGTATGGATTTATTATAATAGGCCTTGTCCTATCAATCCAGCTTTTTGTATGATTTGATATTCCCCGTTCCTTCCTGTAAAATATAACCTGAAGATTGAAGATCTAAAGTCGTCACACCGTTGAACCGACGTGGCGTCTCGCGAAGGCGGAAAACAGGGCCCAAAACTTTTTTTGATATTATACCGGGATGAAAAATCTGTTATCTTTCTGTAAACTATTAATCGCGCTTTCACTGATATTAAGTGCCCGTGCGTATCCGGGTGATAAAGGAATGGAGGAGAAGGCCATGATAAAACTGCCTGAACCTAGATATGAGAGTGATGTCTCTATTGAAGAAACCCTGGTCAAAAGGCGGTCTGTCAGAGATTATACACGTGAACCGCTTACCCTGATCGAGATCTCGCAGCTGCTCTGGGCGGCCCAGGGAACAACATCCGATGGTGTTTATCGTACCGCCCCATCAGCCGGGGCCCTCTACCCCCTTGAGGTTTATATGATCGTCGGAAATGTAGAAGGTCTTACTGCAGGTGTATATCGGTATGAGCCGAAGGGCCATGAGCTGATTATGTTCATGGAGGGCGATATGAGATCGCGGTTGGCCAATGCAGCCCTGGGACAGAGTCCTGTTAAAAATGGGGCTATCGATATTGTGTTGACCTCAGTTTATAACAGGATCACAAGGAAATACGGCGACAGGGGCGTTAGATATGCCCTCATTGAAATAGGTCATGTTGGCCAGAATATCTGTTTGCAGGCAACAGCCATGGATCTTGCATCAGTATGCATAGGGGCATTTTATGACGAACAGGTAAGGGACCTGCTGAAACTGCCTGAGGAAGAAGCGCCCTTGTATATAATCCCCATAGGCAAACAATAGATATAAGAGTAGGAGGCAAACTACATATATGAGAGCTCAATAAGTCCTTTTTCCGTCATTCCGGACTTGATCCGGAATCCAGAAAATCCTTGAAAGTACTGGATCCCCCGGTCAAGCCGGGGGATGACGTTATTACAACTTTTGTAATGTTTTGCAAAGGTATCTATATATAGATTGATAATGTGCATCAGATAGTTTTAAAATATGATAGATGATAAATAATAACTGATAAATTATTTCTCCTGCCACCGCTGTATAAGGTATGGTTTTGTCATTTCAAAGATCATGCAATCGTCCTCAATAGCCTCCTCCGCCTGTTGAACGGTCATCTTCTCGGTCTTTCGTGCAAAAGAGAGGGTCTTGCCAAAATATAGGGGTACCAAAGAGTCCATTAACAGATCCTGATCCGCTATCATATCCCTGTAGGCAACCGCCCAGTCATACAGAACCCTCGCCCAGAGGTCCGTTGGAAAGGTGAATACCTCCTTTTTAATCCCCTTTATTTCGAGTAGTTTATTATACACATCATAGGAGAGTACTGCCTGCCATATTTCACCATATTGATCAAACCCCTCATGAAAATTGTGAAAAAGTCTATTCGTGTCCACATCCACCTTTGGAGGCATCTCATTCTCGCCAAGCCCGAAACCGTAAATAGCCGTTGGCTTGCTGTATCTTATAGCAAGCCATTGTGATTCGCAATTCCTCATCATGGAAAAGATAGTCCCTACTACCTGTCTGAACATAGGGCCAAGTGAAGATGCAGGATCCTTTGGGCGATGGATCTTTGGTCTGCCCATGAATGCCTGGCAAACCTGGACACCCTTGTTGACTGCAAGGGTAGTCATCCATATGTCGATCCCAAAGTTTGCAATGGCCTCGTCCCACATATCTCCTTGCAGAAAGGTCTTAACAAGCTCACCGCTAAAACCGAATTCTCCCCCTATAGGCTGACGAATCCTCCTTCCATATAAAACCCGGGACAATGGATAGGCGATACCGTTTGTTATGGTGCCGTCATACTTGTGCCTTACATAGAGGGGAGTCACGTAGTCAAAATCACTAAATAGAGGTTCTCCCAGGTGCTTAATCCACTCAGGGGTAATACTTTTTAGATCCGCATCCACCAATATGATTGCCCTCGCCCGGAGATCAGCCGCTTTATGGAACAGATTTTTTAAGTTATTGCCCTTACCCTTTACATCCGGCGCGGTAGAGATATAGATTTTAGGGATATCTGTCTCCGTATCCAGGAAGGCCTTTTTTGTGTTATCAGGAGAATTGTTATCACAATTAATAATCACGGAGTGCTTATCGGGAAAATAGTTGGTAAGACCTGCGGATGCCTGTCTCGTAGGATATTCAATGGAATCCGCTTCATTATAAGAAGGTATACCTACGACCAGATCGGCCTTTTCTATCTTTTCAGGATTAACCTCTTTCTCAAACATATCGGAAAATGGCCTTATATGGAAATGAGAGATTATGGGCAGCTCATTACCGCCTGATAGGTTATTGCCGGGAGCATGAGCTGAAAAATATGTGGCGTGGTTAATTCATGATGAAAAAAGGTTCTTCTGGTCGTCATCTGTTTCATCCTTTACCTTTATTTTGAAATGGGTATAGGCCGTCTTGGTGGCAACCCTCCCCCTTGGGGTCCTCTTAATGAATCCCTGCTGGATCAAAAAGGGCTCATAAACGTCCTCTATCGTGTCTTTCTCCTCGCAAACCGCGGCTGAAAGCGTATCAAGCCCAACGGGACCGCCGTTAAATTTTTCTATTACAGTAAGCATTATATGGCGGTCCATCTTATCCAGTCCCTGATCATCCACGTCCAACATCTGCAGACCATGCATTGCAACATCTCGCGTAATCACGCCCTCTGCCTCTACCTGTGCAAAATCCCTGACCCTTCTAAGGATCCTGTTGGCAATCCGCGGAGTGCCTCTTGATCTTCTGGCAATCTCGGACGCCCCGTCCTCTGATATAGGTATCTCCAAGATCCGCGCGGAGCGAGCGATGATCTTTTGCAGGTCTTCAGGTCTATAAAAATCTACCCTCTGGATTACCCCGAACCGTTCTCTAAGGGGTGGCGTAAGAAGACCCGTCCTGGTTGTGGCCCCAACCAGGGTGAAAGGGGGGAGCGGGATCTTCATGGTCCTGGCTGACGGTCCCTGCCCTATGATTATATCCAACTTAAAATCCTCCATTGCTGGATATAAAATCTCCTCCACAACATGATTAAGCCGGTGGACCTCATCAATAAAAAGGACATCCCTGGGCTGAAGACTCGTCAGGATCGCGGCCAGGTCCCCCGGCCTTTCAATGACAGGTCCTGATGTGCTATTGATATTCACGCCCAGCTCATGGGCTATCACATGGGCGAGGGTGGTCTTACCCAAACCTGGGGGGCCGTGAAAAAGGACATGGTCAAGGGCGTCAGCCCGCCCCTTGGCGGCCTCGATAAACACCATCATGTTTCTTTTTACTTCCTCCTGCCCTATATACTCATCAAAGCATGTAGGCCTCAGATTTGACTCAGATGGAATCTCATCTGGCTGCAGTGCAGAGGTTATTATCCTTTCATCTCCACGTTCCATGAAACACCTTCTTGGAAAGAATATCGATTTCAGAACATCGAATGTTGAAAGATTCCAAACTTCATAATTCGAAATTCCATATTCAAAATTCGATATTCTCTTTTTAAGCCCTATGCGCTATGTTTACCAAGTCAAATGCATGACCTATTTAGCTGTGGCAGAGCTTGTATAGCTGGGGCGCTCTACACCTTTTACAAGCTTTCTTATGCCCCAAATTCTCCTCCCCTTTTAGGGAAGGATGAAAGTGGGGTCTCATTAGGTTTTTCCAAGACCCCCTCCTGACCTCCCCCTAAAAGGGGGAGGAAATAATATAACCGTCCACCTTTGCTACTAGGTATACAAAATGTCGGGCACTGTATTATTTCGCTCAAAAAAAAGAAATCCCCCTGCCGGATGTCTATATGCATGCCTTCACAGATATATCTGCATTTTTATAACATTCACGATAGTAATCGCAACGCCTCCTTTATCAACGCCTCAAGACTGTCATCCGTTACATTTGAGATCGCCTTGTCCACGGCAATCTTGGCGGCTTTAGATGTATAGCCGAGATTCAAAAGCGCGGACAGGGCGTCATCCGGTATCGTCCTGTCCTTGAAAATCGTGACCTTGGAGGGTGTAACAAGATCGGTCCCGAGCTTCTGAGCCTTATCCTTCAGCTCAAGTATTATCCTTTCAGCTGTCTTTTTCCCCACCCCGGGGATGGATTGCAGTCGAACCAGATCCCCTGCTGCAATAGCCTCCAGCAGTATATCCGGTCCAATGCCGGAGAGTATGTTTGTGGCCAGTCTGGGTCCTATACCAGAAACCGATATTAAAAGGCGGAATATATATTTTTCAAGGGCGGTCTTAAAACCAAAAAGGATAAAGGCGTCCTCCCTCACGTGGGTATAGATGTGGAGGCTTACCTCCTCGCCCTCTTCTGGCAAGGCATAAAAGGTGGAGAGGGGCACGATCACTTCATATCCTATGCCCCCGTTATCGATAATCAGGGTCTCAGTTGTCTTTTTTAATAAATTTCCCTTGAGAAACGCTATCATAACTTATTATTCGCCAGTAATGTCCGGTTAGGTTTTTCTATATATTGATCCCCAGCCCCACAGGTATCTCTCAGTTCCACACCACCAGCCATATAGTCTATAGATTGAAGGCTGAAGTGTCATTTACGCTATGCACTCTTCGGTTTGCGGTATGCTATATGAATATTGAATGTCGAATAAGAAATCTTCAATTTTGAAGTTTTTCCTCACTTTAGCATTCGAGATTCGATATTTGATATTCAACATTCAATTTCTCTGCTCTGTTCGACATGCTATTAGACTTCCTCATGGTCTAGAGCAACATCGATCGACTCACAGCCCTACGCCGTTCTATTATTTGTACCTAGTCCAGTTAAGATGACATATTGCCGCGGCCAGGGCATCGGATGTGTCAGGTCCGAACCTTTTCGGGTGTTTAAGGATAATCTGTACCATCGAGCAGATCTGCTCTTTCGTGGCCCTGCCGTAGCCGACCACAGACTTTTTTATCTCAAGAGGGGTATACTCAAAGACCTTGACACCGCAATCAACCGCCGCTATCAAAGCTGCACCCCGCGCATGACCAAGCTTAAGAGAGCTTTTAACATTCTTGGCAAAAAAGACATCCTCAATGGCCATCTCCAGAGGTTTATACCGATGCATTATCTCGACAATAGATCGGAATATATTGTGTATCCTATCATAGAAAGGACTGTTTTGCGGAGAACTGATAATGCCGGCGTCAACACAGGATATATGACCCTCTTTTTTTTCAACCAGGCCATATCCGGTTATCATGGAGCCAGGATCGATCCCCAGCACAAGCATCAGCCTATTGCCTCCATAACCTTATCGGGGATATCGAAATTGGCATAGACATGGTTCACGTCATCGTTATCTTCTATAGCCTCCATCAGGTTCAACATCTGCTCTGCCTTCTTGCCTTCAAGTTTGACAGTGTTCTGTGGAACCATGCTTACCTCCGCAAGGCTATAGACCATGTTTCTGTCGTCAAATGCCTTTTTAACCGCCTCAAAGTTTGATGGGGAGATAATAACCTCAAACTCTGTCTCTACTTCCTTAATATCATCCGCGCCTGCCTCCAGGGCCACCTCCAGAAGTTTCTCTTCTTCCACCTGGTCCTTATCAAAGACAATCATTCCCCTCTTTTCAAAGATCCAGGACACACAACCCGGACCACCGAGACTTCCTCCGTGTCTGTCAAGTATATGTTTAAGGTCCGCCACGGTCCTGTTCTTATTATCCGTAAGACATTCGACAAGCAAGGCCACTCCGCCGGGGCCGTAACCCTCGTAACTGACCTCTTCATAAGAAACCCCTTCAAGTTCCCCCGTACCCTTTTTGATGGCCCTCTCAATATTGTCCTTCGGCATATTTTCCGCCTTTGCCGACTGTATGGCCGTACGCAGACGGGGATTGCCCTCTGGATCACCTCCCCCAATACGGGCTGCCACGGTCAACTCTTTTATAAGCTTAGTAAATATCCTGCCTCTCCTGGCATCCGCTGCACCTTTTTTATGTTTGATGGAACTCCACTTTGAATGACCTGACATCTTATACCTCCTGTATATACCCTGCTAACTAGTTCCTTGCTGAATAGTACGTTCGAGCCAAAGACCTTTTAGACTCATACATCCTAATCAACAAATTTACCAATTAACTATCTTACTAATCCTAATCCAAGCAGATAGACCTCTCGGCTTCTCTTACGAACTGCCGCGGGCCTTAAAAACCTGATCTGATTAAAACAGCCCGATGCCCTCTCCCTGTAGGCCTTAAAATCTTCCCCTTCAAAGACCTTGCATAGAAAATGGCCTCCCTCTTTTAAAACAGCCAGGGCGATCTCAAGGGCCTTTTCAGCCAGGGCCAAGGACTGGCTTGTATCCACCAGGCTGATACCCGTTGTGTTAGGAGCCAGATCGCTAATCACCGTGTCCATTATCCCAACCTCTCGTGCAAGCCCCCCGGGTTCCAGATTAAGTATATCGCTCTGAATGAATCTGAAATTCACGTCTGAGATGCCGTCGGGTGACTTGATATCCAGCCCCAGAACCTCGCCGCCCTTCCCCACTCTTTTTAAGCAGTATTGTGACCACGAGCCTGGATAGCATCCCAGGTCAAGCACGCGAAAACCTCTTCGTATGATCCGGTGCCTTCTATCGATCTCCTCCAGTTTATAGACGGATCTCGCAAGCCATTTTTCTTCCCTGGCCCGGATGGAGTAATGATCTTTCCATCTGTCTTGTTTAGTCATTATAGATAGCCTGAGCCAGAGCCTGAATCATCGATGAGAATAATAACTAACATATAAAAACAACCTTTGCAAAAAAATTATCTAATCATTTGGTAACGTTTACAAGTATTCGCATGGAACAATGAAAAACAGTTTTCTTCAATTGTGAGTTCCCGGTTTTGTAGATCTTTTCAAGACGACATCTATTCTTTACATTGCCGGTGGTCTAATTTTTAAGGGTTTGATAAGCTATTTCTACATGATGACTTACCATTCTGCCATAAGCCTGTTGCGTAAACCCTTAAAAATCAGACCACTGCTGAACTAAGGTGGAATCTGATCTGAGATGTCGTCTTTCAAAGACCGTCAAAACCTCATATGGAAAAACATGCCATGCGAAGACTTATGAACGATACCAATCATTTATACACTTCTTTATTAATTGACAACAACCAAATATACCCTTTAAAATCCCTTAGGATTATCGATGTCCGATAAGAATTTTGTATTATAGATTTCAATAAGATATTCATGAGATGGTATAAAATTGTTTGAATCATTAAAACTATCCGATATCCCCAAACGACAGTGTGGCATCCTGAGACAGCCATCCAGCACAAGCCCTGTTATCTGGATCCTGGAACAAGATGGCGTAAGGGCCATTGTTAAGGATTTTTCCCTTAATGGATTCCTTTTCAGAAATATAATAGGCCGATTCCTTGTATGGCGGGAGAAAAAGGCTTATGAAAGATTAAAGGGCGTCATGGGCGTCCCGACATTCTACCGGGTCATAGAAGGTCTTGCGCTGGTCATTGAGGAGATCCCTGGCAAAAATATCGAATCCATGGAAACAGTGGTGAATCTCCCTAATACATTTTTCGAAGACTTACAAGTACTGGTGGAGGCTATTCACGAACGTGGTCTAGCCCACTGCGATCTCAAGAGGGCGCCGAATATCATCCTGGGAGATGACGGAAAACCATACATACTTGACTGGGCAGCCTCTATATCCAATAAGGAGTTTGGATTCTTTCCGTTAAGCCTCATATATGAAAGGTTTATCCATGATGATTTGAATGCCATTATTAAAATTCGATTAAAGCATCATCCGGAAGAAGTGAGCCCCGAAGAAAAAAACCGATACACCAACAGGGGTATGGGTGAAAAATTTATAAGGGGCATCAAGAACAAGGTTATGTTCTTACTGAAAAAGATAGCCTGAAAAAACTTTCTAAATGAATCTCAAAGATATTCAGCTCTATCCTATTGAACTATCCCTTAGCCGGATTAAAAAGGCATGGGGAGGCTGGCCAGGTAAGGTTGGAGAAATCTGGAGCCTTTCCTGTTATCCATATGAAAGCCTTGCGCTTAATGGTATCCTGGCCGGTAGCACCCTCAGGGATATTGTAGGGGAATTTCAACAACGCCTCCTGGGCAAAACAATTGAGCTCGATCCGAGAGAACCTTTTCCGTTCCTGCTCAAGTTCATCTCCTCGAAAAAGAATCTCTCAATCCAGGTACACCCCGATGACGCCTATACACTTGAACATGGTTTAAACATGGTCGGGACGGACAAAATCTTCTACATACTCAGCGCCGGTCCTGACGCAAGGATATTTTCAGGCTTTCGAGATAAGATCAGTAAAAAAACAGTATTGGAATCAATCAATAAGAATACCATTCGAGGACTCATGAACGCAGTCATTGTTAAACCAGACGAGGTCTATACTGTTCCAGCCGGAAGAATTCATTCTATCGGCAAGGGGATATCGCTTTTCGAGATCCGGAGGCATTCCACTCTAACCTTTATCCCATCCGCAAAAAAAGATGGAGAGATATCAAACGGTATCGAGTCATATCAACTTAATGAAGCATTAAATGTACTTGATCTCAGTTCAATATCTCCCAAACCGATTTCAAGGGTCGCGATCAGCGCGCATAATAACAGAATAGAATGGTTATGCTTGACCACCAATTTCATGCTTCGTAAATTATATATCAGAAATACCCTTGAGATTACATTGAATGGAAACCGTTTTCTGGTCTATACCGGTCTTAAGGGGAGAGGATATCTAAGGTGGGGGCTATCTGATATCTACATTCTTATCCAGCCCGGTCAATCAATCCTCATCCCTGCTATCCCCGAAGACCTCTTGTTTAAAAGCGAAGATGGCCTTGAAATTCTTGAGACATCTGTCCCAGACCTCGCTGGAGATAGCATTGAACAGATGATCGGTATGGGCATACAACCTGAACGCATCGCGAGACTTGGAGGAGAAGACTACAGCAAGATATTAAGAGGATGTATCACTCAATAATAAGTCCAATCCTATACAACATGCTGTGTTCAATAACAGATTAAAACACTATTCTTTTTTCTCTTTTTTATACTCCCCTTAAAAGTTCTCGATTTTAATAAATACAATATATAGTATTTTTTCTTGACCTCATCCCCAAAAAGTTGTATAGAATATAAAAACAATCATAGAAAGTACACTACAGATAGTCGGGGGCAGGGCCTCTTTTAAGAGGAAATATTAAAGTGCCAGGTGTTTTGAGAAACTCGTAGCAAAGGCAATTAAAGGTGTAGCCTCTAAAAAGAGAAACTGGGACGTACATCCGAATAACGATAGTCAAGATGTCCGCTTATTGAACGAGTTCACCATAGATCGAGCCAACAGGATAATCCTATGGTGGAAAAAAGAATGGAGATGGATAGAAGGGATTTTTTAGTAAAAAGTGCAGCCTTTTTATCGGGAAGCCTCCTCGGCCTGAATAGTTTCTCCAGTGTGCTAGCCTCTGACGAGCCCATTCATAAATCAAAAATAGCCATTATTATTGACGACATCGGCCCCAGTCGATCCCGCTTAATGCAATTTCTTGAGATAGGCGTACCGATAACCTTTGCCATCCTGCCAAGATATTCTCAATCATCTATCCTAGCGGAGGAGATCCACCGCCAGGGACATGAAATCATGCTCCACCAGCCGATGGAACCATTTAATCCACATCTTGATCCGGGTCCTGGAGCCGTCTATGTGGGGGATGATCCTGAAAAAATAGTAAACGTGATAGGAGAAAATATATCTGATGTCCCTTTTGTGACGGGGATTAACAACCACATGGGCTCAAGGTTCACATCCTGTCAGAAGGAAATGGAAGAGGCCCTTATCGCCATAAAAATGAGGGGCCTTTTTTTTGTCGACAGCCTCACAACAAGCCTGTCCAAGGCATATAAGACCGCAAAAAAATTGCATGTTGCTTCCGCCTACAGAAATATCTTTTTGGATAATGATCCTGTGGAATCCATCATCCTTTCCCAGCTTAATGAGCTTAAAAAACTAGCCTTAAGTTCCGGATACGCGATAGGTATAGGGCACCCCTATCCTGAAACGGCAAGGGCGATTCAATCTTTTCTAAAAGGCCTTAAAAAATCAGATATCTCCATGGTATATATTTCCAGCTTAATCCCTGCATAAAGGCCGGCATCTATTGTTGTATTTAGCTGTGTTCGTATGGTTTTATACTCCAAGACCTGCATTTGTCATTTCGAACTAATAAGATTTCTCCCTTCGGTTGAAATGACAGAAAATTGGTACTATTATAAGGTCTCACTCCTATTAGCTGAAGAGGGAGGTTAATTAATTTCTCCCCCTCTTAGGGGGAGTCAGGAGGGGGCGTACAAACTGGTAACATAGTTTACAAAACAAACCGGGTACATGGTTTACACTATACGGCAAGGAGGAGAT
>Ga0209427_10006454_pt1 | contig 13383 bp, 13 predicted proteins | sample DeeMarSWOR136_30_FD_187465 | JGI IMG/M metagenome (GOLD analysis project Ga0209427, IMG submission 187465) | Marine sediment microbial communities from White Oak River estuary, North Carolina - WOR-1-36_30 (SPAdes) (version 2) | ecosystem: Environmental > Aquatic > Marine > Intertidal zone >... | reverse complement strand
TGCGCCTTCTCCAAATTTTTTAAATACAGCGTCTTTAAGGGCATTGTATTCTTCTAGTCCCTTTGTAGAGACCACGGCAACATAAAATTTCTCTCTCCAAAAACCATATTCGACCATTTTATGTTTTCCATTTTCTAATTTGAACGTATCGCCCTCCCTCACGTAGAACTCTATGCCTCCATGACTTTTGTCTGTTCTGTAATGTTTCATCCTTTCAAGAGTGGATAACTTTGCTTCCCACTTGATACCGTTATAACCCTCTGGTTCGGAACCCGGGTGAAAAGAAACGAGTCTACAGTTTGGGTTGGCAACATAGACCGGACAATCGCCTTTAGGGGTTGCACAACCAAAAGCAGCCGCAAGAGAGAAAACACATAAAATGATAAATAGCTTCTTCATAGACCATCCTCCTTTTTGTTTTTAGGTAAATTTTTCATGAATCAATTTTTTGGCTGGAAAAAGGCACTATGGTTAGATAATGTTCAAAAAATATGCCAAATAGAAGCCGTGATAACTCGGAAAAAATCGCGTAAAATATACTAAAATGCGGATAAGTCAATTACTGGAAAGGAGATGTTCAGTGGACAGTTTTTGTTCTAAATTAGACAAAAGTTCAATCGCTCATAGCGGATTGTTCCTCTGTTCGCCGAATTGAGCACAGGGTTTAGGGCGGTTTAGGGAGGGCCTCAGGAGCTTTATGGCATAAGAGCGGGTCTCATCTGCCTTTGGAAGCTCATTCCATGCACCCCAAAAGCTGGAAAATATTCCCTCGCTATTGCGAAAAAGGAGAAAAAAATTTTAGACTATGTTTATTTTGGGGTCAGAGACCTGAGGGGACCTGGGGTTTTACTCAGAAGCGGTGAAAGAGGTTTTTCAAATTGATTAAGATTTACATTGCGCGGCATGGGGAGACAACCTGGAATGCGGAAGGGAGGATACAGGGTCGAAGCGACCCTGCGCTAAGCTCCAGGGGCTATGCTCAGAGTTTAGCCCTCCTTGAACAGCTCAAAGGTCGTTCCATCTCTGCCCTTTACACAAGTACCCTGCAGAGATCCATACAGACGGCCCAACCGATTGCAAGCTACTTTGGTCTTCCCATTCGAAGACAAGCTGAGTTGAACGAGATTACGTTCGGAATTTTGGAAGGAAAACTTCTTTTTCATTTTGACGAAGAGCTAAAGGCCGAATGGAATCGGTTCAAAGATAACCGGTTCACATATCGCATCCCGGGAGCTGAGAATTATGCAGATGTCTCCAGTCGGGTTAAGCCATTCATGGAGAGATTACTTCGAGAGCATAAAGAGCAGGAGGTTCTGATCGTAGGTCACCGGGTGGTCAACCGATTGTTGATCGGGATGCTCATGGAGTATCCCATAGAGAGGTTTCTGAAGATCGAACAGGCCCACGATTGCCTGTATCTGATCCAAAAAAATAGTGAAACCAAAGTCTTTCATTACCTCGATGGTGAAATCAAAGAGGGCCTTGTCCTGATAGGGCAGGAAGTAATCTTATAGGCTTTTCCACAGAAATATACAGTTCGCTCACCTAGCGAACCGAATCCTCAGGTCTGTTCGGAGAACAGACCCTACAAAAGACAATATAGGCCATTCTCGCTCTAAAACAAAGAAAAGGTTGTATGGATTCTCAAAAACCCAAGTGGAAGATTCTTTGTGTAGTTTATGACTGTGACGGGGTTCTCTTCGATTCCATCGAGGCGAATAGAAAGCTATATAATGACCTTTGTGCGTTGGTAGGACGGGCTCCGCTAGATGAGGAAGAGGTCAAATATGTTCACACTCATACCGTCTACGAAACGATCCATCTCATCTTTGGGAAAGACGATCGTTTGGAAAAGAGGGCATTGGAATCATTAAAACAGATCGATTTAAGAGACTACATTGTATTCCTAAAGATGGAACCCTATCTCTTTCACATTTTGAATCTCTTGAAGGCCAAAGGGATTATCCGGGCCATTAACACCAATAGGACGACCTCGATGAAACATATTATGGAGCGATTTGGTCTTTGGCCTTTTTTTGAAATGGTCGTCACAGCTCTCGATGTAAAAAATCCAAAACCTCACCCTGAATCGATCGAAAAGATCCTCCGACAATTCAACTTGAAAAAAGATGAGGTTGTTTTTGTTGGAGATTCTGAAGTAGACCAGCAGACAGCGAAATCTTCGGGCGTCAGATTTGTCGCCTATAAGAACAAGGAAATCGCGAACGATGCCTACATTGATGACCATCTTGATCTGCTTGCTCTTCTTTGAACGGAACGTGCCCTTGACCCGGCCGAGAAGGCGGGTAAGGGCCCATTGCCGACAAAAATAGAAATGTAATAAATGGAGAAAGAATGGACCACGGGGACTGGGCGCAGGGAGAATTGAAGGAATTAGGTAGAACGTAGGGTTTTCAATATACCCCATTGGAGGAGATAGAGAAGATGTTCTTACTTTACAGGTTGTACCAGATTCCGTCCAAATTGAACCGGCCACGGAGAAGTTGTCTTAGTTTCCAACGATCTTGTTCTTTGATCGAGGTGAAGTTTAATCCGCATTGATACCCCTTCCAGCTCTCTTTCAAATAAGTGTTGTTCCAGACGACCTCAGCTAATACTTCAAAGTTGACCAATTCGAATTCCTTTGGGAATAGGACGAGGATATCCAAATTCGCACCGATTGGAATATTTTCGACGGATTTGATGAGAAGGCCCGCTTCGCTCGCGTTGACGACAAGGGCTCCATGAGCACGGAAAATATCGATCAAGCGATATTCAAGAGGCAAGTCCATGAGAAACCGGGGATATCTTCTCTTTTCTATGGAATTATTTAATCTCGACATTACATCCTCCAAATTTTATTTAGTTATAGACCTGTTTTTAAGTTCTAATCTTTATTTGATTGCTTCCTTCTATCGGGCAAGAAAAGTCGAGCCTTAACCTTATTTCCATTTTGAATGAGCCCACGATTGCTCGTGGTTTGGCTTTGTCGGCACTTTTCGTTTAAATATCTTGTTGTGGTTTATTTGACATCAATTTCAATGCCAAAACGAACCAAATATGTAAACTATTTGATCTTTAAGGATTTGTTTCAGAATTCCAATTTTAGGAGAGAACAATAATGTGACCTTTTTTGTCTCAAATAGTAATTAATTAGTGACTATCGTCAGCTTGCCAGATCGTAAGCCATTTCGACTCCTGCCCCGAGCTTCGTCAAGAATTGTGAGACCCCAAGCTCTGCCAGCCGCAGTCTCTCCACCCCGGGCGCAGCCGAGCGCAGCTTTGGATCAATCTCGCGAAATACGGAATATAGGATATTGCAATAGCAATCGAGGCATTCATGATAGTAGGTCCCTTCCATAGCTGTTGGTGCCGACGAGGTGTTCCGATTTATCGGACACGATCTTTCTGTGGTAAAGGATATCGGTGGCCGCGTCGCAGTAATGTACTTAAGAGGGAACTGCTATTTATTTTTGCTTTTCAATAAGGTTTCAGAGAGGTTTCTAACAAACAGGGCACTTATACCCCATAAGAAAGGTAACCATAGGGGAATTAGATAGAAAGGTTTGGAATATTCCCAGGCACCAAAGTATACGGCTACTGATTCGCCCAAGGGGCCAAGGACAAAGGCAACAACATAGAAGAATACATCACTTTTTTTGTGCCATTTAAGAAATACAATCAAACTTATAACAATATAACAGACTGTTAAAAAAGTTGGCCTATTCCAAAGAAATGCTGCTAATAAGATGCACAAGGCGTACGTGCCTAATTCAAAGAGGAGGTCTTTTTTCATCTTTGATCCCATGAAGAACGTCTAATGCTCCGACGGCTCTGCCAGAGGTATTTGCAATATGCTTCTTATCTTTTCTTTGATTTCTATCTCTTCTTCGATCATCTCCCTGCAACCTGAGAAGGTATTATCACACCACGATCACCCACTATTTATAATGTGATTTTGGTTGCTTGTAAAATGATGGATTATGGCTGGTACTTACATCAGCCCGACGGAACCCAGTACATCCCGGGGGCTAGTGATCAGCTTCTGGATGCCCACCTCCTTAAGGAAGGCACCGAAGGCGAGGCCCATTAACTGGGTGATGTAAAGGATGGGGATTCCATAGCGGGCCTTGTAAGTTTCCTCGATCTGTCTTTGACGGCCATCGAGATTGGCTTGGCAAAGTGGACAGCATACAGCGATGGCATTGGCTCCTGCCTCTTTTGCCTCCCGGAGGATGTCGTTCGAGAGTTTGAGAACGATGTCAGAACGGGTGAGGGTCATCGACACGCCACAGCATTCGGTTTTAAAAGACCATGGAACGGGGATGGCCCCCAAAACCCTCACGATGGAATCCATGCTTTGGGGATCTTCTACATTATCAAATTGAGCAATCTTGGGAGGCCGAGTGAGGACGCACCCGTAGTAACAGGCGATCCTCAGACCCGAAAGTCTTTTCCGAATCCTCTCTCGAATTTTCTCAAGGCCCAATTCGAGGAAGACTTCTAAAGGATGATAGACCCTTATCTTTCCTTGATATTTATAATCGAACACCTGATGGATCGTCTCCCTCAGATCAGCATTGTGCTCCAATTCCATATTGGCTGCCTTAAAGCGAGATAGGCAGGCCAAACAAGGGGCGATCAATCTTTGAAAACCATCCTGTTCCGCATGGGAGAGGTTCAGAACCGGAAGAGCCACGGAGAGGAGATGGGAGATCGCATGGGCTGATGAGGCTCCACAACAGACCCAATCTCTTACCTCAACCAAATCGATTCCCAGTGCCTGGGCGACGAATTTAAAAGAGAGGTCGAAATCGTAACCAGAAGAACTGAGAGAACATCCCGGGAAATAAGCAAATCGCATGATTAACTCCTATCCTTTTTCCATCATTCTGATTCTGGCCATGACCTGCCGAAGTTCTTTTGCCCCATGACTTCGATGAGGAAGAGGCTTAAGTTTCCCTTTCATCAGCATCGGGGAGGCCATGTCAATATCTTTAAAGGGAGTGTGCATCCTCAGATTGATGAGCAGAGCGAGGCCAAGTTCATAGATTCTTCCAAAACGTTCTACAAGGGCCATGAAAATGCGATGCAATGCAGGGATAGCAGGATGGGGATTGTAATAATCAACTTTCTTAGAAAGAGCAATCTGCCTCAACCCGTCGATCACTCGAAGGATATTGATGTCTTGAGGACAACGGGTGTTGCAGGTCTCACAGGAGAGGCAGATCCAGATGGTGCCCGACCAATAAATTTCCTCAGTCAGACCGAGTTGAATCGCTCGCATCAGTTCGTGAGGTCTCATCCTCATTGCGTAAGCCGAGGGGCAACCCAAAGTACATTTCTTACATTGGTAGCAGAGCATGGCATTCTCGCCTGTCAATGATTGAAGATCTCGGGCGAGTTTCACGTTCTTCTTTGAAAAAACGACACTCATGATTTCTCCTCTCTGCAAATGGATGGGTTTGACTCTTTTGGAAGGAGAACAGTAAAGGCCGTTCCGCCTCCCTCCTCACTTTCGACAGAGATCGAACCTAAATGGGCATCTACAATGCTTTTGACAATAGAAAGTCCGAGACCGGTTCCAACAATCTGTCGGGTCTCCGCTGTTTTCACACGATAGAATTTATCGAAGATCCGTGGAAGGTCCTCCTTTTTGATCCCGATGCCTGTATCTGAAACGACAGCCTTCACAAATCCGCTCTCTTCGCTTAGCGTGACTTCAATTTTTCCACCTTCGGGAGTGTATTTAATGGCATTGGAGATGAGGTTAGTAAAAATTCCCTCCATACTGTTTCGGTCTGCACCGATCAAAGGAAGTTTGGAGGGAGCTGAAATTTGAAGATCCAATTTTTTGGCCTCCGCTTCTGTCCTCATCAAATCGACAACCTTCTGAGCCACCTCCTGAAGGGAGAGGGGCTCTTTATACTGGACCATCATTCCGGCTTCGATTTTCGAAATATCCAGGAGATCTTTGATTAACGTGAGAAGCCCTTTCGTCCTCTCTTTGGCCCGTGAGAGAAGTTGCTGCTGTTTGGCAGTCACCTCACCCGCCATCTTGTTCAGAATGACGGTCAGTTGTTGCTCCACCGAGGCAAGAGGTGCTCGAAGTTCGTGAGCGACCATAGCAATGAATTCTGATTTCATCTTATCGAGTTCTTTAAGATGACTGATGTCCTGGAGGACGGTGACTGAACCCAAGGTTTCACCGAGATCATTTCTGACGGGTGCGGTGTGAGCCCGGAGGAAGATTTCTCCTGATTCGCCAACGCTCAACTCCTGGGAGACAGAGGTGTAACTCTTGTCTGTCGTTGACAGGCTCTCCTGAATGGTCTTTGAGAGCTCTGGGTGCAAATTGCATTGGGGGAGCAGATTCCCCAGAAGAGATGTCTCGGAAACCTTAAGCATTCGACTCGCAGCGGGATTGGAGAGAACGACGCAACTATCTCGATCGCATACCAAAACACCATCGCCCATGCAATTGATGATCGTTTTAATCTTAGACTTCTCTGTAGCGATGTCCCTAAGGGACCGCTCTCGCTCGCTTCGCAGGAACTCCGCCTCTTTCTGGAGAGACTTTCTCTCTAAAGCTCTTCTCACAACAATGCGGAGTTGATCTGGCGTGAAGGGCTTGGGAATGAAATCATAGGCGCCCTTCTTCATTGCCTCCACGGCCGATTCCACCGTGGCATAACCGGTGATGACGATAACGAGGAGGGACGGATCAATGTTACGAACCTGATCTAACACTTCCATTCCACTCACCCCTGGCATCATCAGATCAAGCAGAATGAGATCAATTATTTTCGGATCGGTTTGAATCACTTCCAAACCTTGTTTTCCATTCTCAGCGGTGATCACTGCCCACCCGTCCTTGGAGAGGATTCGTGAGCAGCCCTCCCGCATGATCTGCTCATCGTCAATGACAAGAATGTTTGCTTGATCAGGCATACATTACTCTGTTGGCGGAGCGCTTCGGTATAGGATCGCTACGCTTGAGGAGCGTTTCACTTAAGGTCTCAAGAATTTGCTTCCAACCTCTTCCCTCTAACCTTCGACTTCATTTAGCCAGTAGGGCTTCGATCCTTTTAACCAGAACTTCCGGTTCTACAGGCTTATCAATGTAGTCGTCCGCTTCGGTCTCGAGCCCCATCTGCTGCGTGTAACGGCTTGTAGCAATTTTTGAGACGACTGCCGTCAGAAGGAGAACAGGGATCTGACTCAATTTCGGATCAGCCTTCAAGTCCTTACATACCACGTACCCATCCTTGTCCGGCATCATCACATCGAGGACGATGAGGTCCGGATTTTCACTTTTTGCCTTTTGCAGTCCCTCAATCCCTCCATAGGCAGCAGCAACTTCATAATTCTTAGACTCCAAAATCATCGTCACCGCTTCCACCAAATCCGGATCGTCATCAACGATCAAAATCTTCTTTGGCATTTGCACCCCCTCCTTTTTGCGCAAAGCGCAGAGCGCACGGCGCATAACGAATTTGTGGTTTGACGCTTAGCGCTATGCTCTATGCACTATGCGTTTTTCATAGTTGTGGTCTCGGCAGAAGGCCGGCGGCCTTGGCGATCTCCGCCACCTTCTCCTCCCACTCTATCGCCATAATATGTATCCCCCGAACCCCAACAACCTCCCTCAACCGCTGAATCGTCTCCACACAAATCTTGATCCCCTCCTCCGACTGCTTCTCCTTCCCCACCCCCTTCAACCTCTCTATCATCTCTTCCGGCACATCCATCCCCGGCACCGAATTCTTCATATAACGCGCCATCCCCACCGACTTAAACGGCGTCACACCCGCCAATATCGCACACCGCTCATGCAACCCCCGATCCCTCACCATCCCCATCCACCGCTCAAACCGATCCATATTATAGATACACTGAGTCTGGATAAACTCCACCCCCGCCTTCACCTTCTTACCTAACCTCACCGCCCGGATCTCAAAGGGATCCGCAAATGGATTCTCCGCCGCCCCAATAAAAAGCATCGGCTTGCCCTTGAGCTCCTCACCCCCCAAAAACCTCCCCTCATCCCTCATCGTCCTCACCGTGCCGATCAACTGAATCGAATCCATATCAAAAACGTTCTTCGCCTTGGAATGATCCCCAAATTTCTGATGATCCCCTGAAAGACAAAGAATATTGTTGATCCCCAAAGCCGCCGCCCCCAAAAGATCACTCTGTATCGCAATCCGATTCCGATCCCGACAAACCATCTGCAAAATAGGATCAAACCCCATCTCCTTGAGTATCAAACACGATGCCAACGAACTCATCCTCACCACCGAGGTCTGATTGTCCGTCACATTGACGGCATCCACCACCCCCTTGAGCAAATTGCCCTTCTTGCGGATCACCTCCGCATCCGCCCCCCTCGGAGGCCCACACTCCGAGGTCACCACAAAACCCCCAGACTCTAGTATCCTTTCAATGTTGGATTTCGTCTTCATCTCGTACCTCAAGTAACGCATGGCGCATAGAGCATAGCGCATAGCGTCAAATTCTTAACTCTATAGAATTGGCCTGTCTCTGGCAGTAAGACAGCAGGCGGATGTGCCGGACCGGCAATGTGCCCCGATAAGGGGCACAATATAAACCGATAATTACCTCTCCGGGAAGCCCTGTAAAGGGCTTCAAAAACTTTAGAACGGAAATCCTTAACGTCTCTGCTAACAAGACCCAAAAGCATTTCGAAGGTGTCGTCTCGTTTATTACAAATCATGCCCATAAAATTATGAATGACCGCTTGCTAAAGTTTTGGAGGCATGTCTGCCTGCTGTCGGTCTCACAGTTTCAGATCTTCTCTCACTCTCTTTCTCGGCCCCCCGTCCCTCGCACTCGTCCAATCCTTGACCGGAATGTTCTCCTCATACCTGTCCAACTGATTCAGTTCCTTTAGCCTATCAATGATAAGCTGCCACCCACAATCCAACTCCTTGTCCACCTCACACTTCCCATTCGATGACCCCCCACAAGGACCATTGAGCAAACTCTTCGCACACCGTGCTATCGGACAAATCCCCCCCGTCAAATGCAACACACACTCCCCACACCCCTGACAACGCTCCGACCATACCCCCTGCTCCAGAGTCACACCAAGGAATGTAGTATTGACCGCAGGCAACACCGGCTTCGCCCGATACTTCTCCGCCACATACTGTACCCCCGCCCCACAGGCCATCGATAAAATCACCTCATACTCCCCCACAAAGGGCCGCACCTGATCAATATACTCATGGTCACACTGACGCTCCAACGTCTGCTCCCGGATCTCGATCTCCTCACCCTCCTTCGCCCGAGCTAACCTAATCTCCGACGCCAATACCCCAACCTCCCGCTCCCCCCCTGCCGCACACACCGTCACACACTCGTTACACCCCAACAACAGCACCTTCTTGTAAGGCTTGAGCATGATAAGAATCTCTTCCAAGGACTTCCTCTCCGCAACGATCATCGAAACACCCTCCAGTTTCAGTTCGAGGTTTGAGGATAAAGGTCTGAAGCAACGTCTTTAAATCTTTCGCCTTAAGCGAAGCGCTCCTCTAACCTCCACCCTTGATCTTCTTTTTCACAGGGCTCGGCCCCAACGCCCGGATCTTCTCGGTCATCTCACGGGCCACCTCGGCAAACCGCTGACCCTGCGCCGAACTCATGTTGTACATCTCCAGACGACCACTCCCTAAACCCACCTCATCCAACAGAGTCTTCGCATACTCTACCCGCTTCTTCGCCCTGAGGTTCCCTCTCAAAAAATGACACTCTCCTTCCAAACACCCGGCCAAATAGACCCCATCCACCCCGGATTCAAAGGCCTTCAGCATCAACAGAATATCGACCCTCCCCGTACAGGGAACCTTCACGATCTTCACGTTCGTCGGATAGCTGAGCCTCATCGAACCTGCCAGGTCCGCCGCACTGTAAGCTCAATGCTCACAACAGAAAGCTAAGATCTCAGGCTCAAACGCCGTAAGACGTGAGTCGGAAGGCGTAAGCAGTTGTTGTTGACCCAGCTCCATCTTCTTCTCCATGTCAAATTGTAGATCCCAGATTTTGCATTGAACGCTAAAATATTTGTTCTTTCAATCTGCAATCTGAAATCCAAAATTTGAAGTTTGTTGCGTTATGCACTTTGCTCTATGCTGTAAACCAAGGCTTGACACTTCGCCTGCAATTGATCCTGTTTAAAATGCATCAGTTCAATCGCCTTGGCCGGGCACTCTGCCACACAACTGCCACATCCCTTGCATTTGGCTACATCAATCTCCGCCTCGCCCTTCGCATTAATCACCGGCACACTATAAGGACAAACCCTCACGCAGGTCAAACAGGCTGCGCACCGCTCGCCCTCCACTACGGCAACGACTCCACCGACTAGCATCTTCTCTTTTGAGAGAATCGTGCAGGCCCGGGAGACTGCTGCGCTTGCTTGAGAGATACTCTCACTGATCAACTTTGGACCATGGCCTGCTCCAGCAAGATAAAGACCATCCGTAGCAAAATCGACGGGCCTCAGCTTCATATGGGCTTCTAGGAAGAAGCCCTCTGCGGTTCGGGGAACTTTCAGCATAGTCGCCAATTCTTCATTCTCCCTTGGGATGGTCGCAACGGAGAGAACCAGCAGGTCAAGTTTTATTTCCATTGGCTCCTTCAAGATCCGATCCATGAAGGAAATGGAGAGACTTTCTCCATCCTTGTTGACCTCCGGTTTCGCTTCGGGTTCGTATTTGACGAACATGATCCCTTCATCCCGAGCCCTGGCGTAGTAAGATTCAAGGAGACCGTACGTTCGCATATCCCTATAAAGAATGGTGATCTTAGCATTGGGATTAAGTTCCTTTATCTTAAGTGCATTCTTCACGGCTGTAGCACAACAAGTTCGGCTACAATAGGGCCGCTCTTCATTTCTCGATCCAACGCATTGAATCATCACCACCTGGTCAGCTCGAGCCACTTCTTCTGGCTGACTGGCGATTCGATTTTCTAATTCGAGTTGTGTAAGAATGCGAGAGTCTTGTCCATAGAGATATTCGGTGGGTTTCCATTCTTCTGCACCTGTTGCCAAGATGGTTATCCCATGCTCAATCTTTCGATAATACATCGTGGGCGCCACCATCACCCCTGTGGAAAAGTTGCCTTTGGAGCCGCTGAAGTCAACGACCAATGCGTTCACAATAACGTGGATGGAGGGATGACCCGTCACTTTCCCGATCAAGTCCTTCAAGAAGGACTGGACGTCTTCACCCTCGAGCGTATAATGGATGTTTCTTAGGTTTCCTCCCAGTTGGGTCTCCTTTTCAACGAGGAAGACCTCATATCCCTGTTCAGCAAGCTTGAGGGCAGCGGTCATCCCAGCCACCCCTCCTCCGATGACCAATCCCTTCTGGACCACCGAGACCATCAGTTCGCCGAGGGGCCGAATGAGCCTTGCATTGGCCACAGCCATCCGGACTAGATCTCTTGCCTTATCAGTTGCCTCTTGCTTTTCACGCATGTGAACCCAGGAGCACTGATCACGGATGTTTGCCATTTCAAAGAGGTATTTATTTAACCCCGCATCCCGAAGCGTCTCTCGAAACATAGGTTCATGGGTTCTTGGAGAACAGGACGCAACGATGACACGGTTGAGTTGATGTTCTTTGATCGCATTCTTGATCTTCTCCTGTGTATCTGTGGAGCAGGTGTAAAGATTTTCGTCGACATAGACGACATTCTTCAACGTGCGGGCATATTCCTTCACTCCGGGTACGTTGACCACTCCCCCGATGTTGATGCCACAATGGCAGACAAAGACACCAATCCTCGGTTCCTGAGCTGTTACATCCAATTCAACCGGATATTCTTTCTTCGTGGCGATGGTCCCCCTCGACTGGGCGATTTCTGCAGTGGCGTCGGCCACTGCACCACTGGCCTGGGAAACAGTTTCAGGAATGTCTTTGGGGCCTTGAAATGCCCCGCAAACGAAAATGCCTTGTCTCGAGGTGGAAGTGGGCGTAAAAGGTCTTGTCTTACAGAATCCATAATCATCCAAATCTACGCCCAGTCGTTTTGCCATCTCCATAGTCTGCTTAGACGGAACCATGCCTACAGAGAGGACGACCAGTTCAAACTCTTCCTCTACAAAATTTCCTTCCTCATTTAGATAAGTGATGAGAAGATTTTTTGTCTTAAATTGTTCTCTCACCTTGGAGACCATGCATTTAATGAATCGCACCCCATATTCGGACTTTGCCCTTTCATAGTAGGCATCGAATCCTTTGCCATAAGCCCGGACATCCATATAAAAGATGGTGGGTTTGACGAAGTGGACATGTTCTTTGGCAATGATCGCTTCTTTGGTCGCATACATGCAGCAGATAGAAGAGCAGTAATCATTTCCACAATTCGAATCACGGGAACCCACGCACTGGATGAAAGCGATCCTTTCTGGAACCGTTCCATCCGAGGGACGAAGAAGATGGCCTCTATGGGGGCCCGTAGCACTCAAAAGTCTTTCGAATTCTATGCTGGACACGACATTCGCGTAGGTGCCATAACCGAATTCCTGTCGAAGACGGGCATCAAAGACCTCGTAGCCCGGGGAGAGGATGATCGAACCGACCTCAATCTTCTCCACGGCCTGACTGTCCAAGTAGTTGACTGCCTTTGCCAGACAGACCCTCTCACAGAGACCGCATCCGATACACTGCTCTCGGTCAATGAGATAGACCTTGGGGATCGCCTGAGGATATTTGATATAGATCGCAGCCCTTTTGCTCATCCTTTCATTATAAATATCGATCGCCGTCACCGGGCAGTGTTTGGCACATTCGCCGCATCCTGTACATTTGTCAACACGAATGTATCTTGGTTTCCTGGTAAGGGTCACCCCGAATCGGCCAGGTTCGCCTTCGATGGCCTCCACTTCTGCATTGGCGATAATGCGGATGTTTAGGTGCCTTCCACACTCCACTAGCTTTGGTGACATAATACACATCGAGCAGTCATTGGTGGGGAAAGTCTTATCGAGTTGAGCCATCACTCCTCCAATGGTGGGAGAATTGTCAACCAGATAGACATAGAATCCTGATTCCGCGAGGTCCAAGGATGCCTGCATCCCGCCAATCCCGCCTCCGACCACCATGACCGCGCCAATCGGTTTTTTTTGTTCAGCTTTATCGATCTTTCTTATTGCTTCCATCTCTTTAAGTAATTCCGAACTATGGACTACGAACTCATAACTTTTATACATTCCTCGTATACTTCGGAACCTTTTCTTCCGAAGGGTCGAATCCGATTTTTCCTTCCCCAACCAAAGAGACCAAATAGGAGAGGGTATCCCTCAATTTCAGGTTCAAGGTTTGACTGATCTCTGTGGCAGCTAATGGCTTG